>OGCL01001873.1_pt1 | contig 16448 bp, 18 predicted proteins | sample 1570041 | NCBI WGS metagenome assembly OGCL01 (sample SAMN06266162, study PRJEB24511) | hot springs metagenome | isolation source: Hot spring water | place: South Africa: Limpopo | collected 2015-06-22
GGCGGCCTGAACATGGAATTCCAGAACTTCCAGCAAGCCTTCGCCAATCACCTGCGCGACCCGCAACGCGCCCCCCGACCGGCCGGCGTGCCGGCACGCGGCATGGGCGTGTACCGCGAGCTGGTCGGCAACAACCTGCAGGGCTTCATCGACAGCGCCTTCCCAGTCTGCCGCGCCATCCTCGGCGAGGCGCGCTGGCAGCGCCTGGGGCGCCGCTTCCGCCGTGACTGGCCGCTACGCACGCCGTGGTTCCGCGAAATCCCGAGCGAGTTCGTACAGTTCCTGGCGCAAACGCCAGGCCTGCGCCTGCCGCGCTGGCTACCCGAACTGGCGCATTACGAATGGGCCGAACTGGCCGCCGACATCGCCGACGCGCCTATCCCGCCGCACGACCCGGCCGGCGACCTGCGCCACGGCACGATCATCCTCAACCCGGTGCTGTTCAACCTCGCCTACGTCTGGCCGGTCCACCGCATCGGCCCCGACTGGCGCCCGCGCAAGGCGCAGGCAACGCACCTGCAGGTCTATCGCGACACCGACGACATCGTCCGCTTCAGCGAAACCAACCCGGTCACCGCCCGCCTGCTCGCGCTGCTTGCGGAAACGCCACAAAGCGGCGAAGCCGCCTGCCGGCAGATCGCCGCCGAACTACAGCACGCCGAACCGGAGCGGCTGGTCGAGTTCGGCCTTGAACTCCTCGCAGACCTGCGTCGCCAGGGGATAGTGCTCGGCACGGAGTAAGCACGGGATCACAGTAATTGACCGGCAGGAATCGACCCTTTGCTGCCGGTCGGGCCTTCGAAAAGCGGACGTTCAGGAACGTTTTAAATCACCGGCCTGCGCGGCTCTTCGCGCAGGTCCGGTGGATTGAAAGGTTAGCTTTCAGATGATCGGAACAGGTACCAATTCTTCAACACGTGTAATTGCTCGAGAGGATTTTGATCGACTTACCACAACGTCGGCGCCCATCTTATATGCTGCAAACAGATCACCTATGGACTGCGCACCATCCTGTTTGGCGTTGGCAGCCGATGCGGATATAGCCATGTAGCAGACCGCCACATAATCAAGAAGGTGGGTAATCAGTTGGGGGCGAATATTGGAATAGTGACCCGTGTGGGCGATCTTATTTCTGAGGAAATAGATTCTCCTTAGCTGCCTCGCGACATCGACCTCTGAGCGTTTAATTCGCTCGGCTATGGCTGAATTTGATTTCATGTCGCGGAAGGTTGAGATGAGCTTGAATTTCAAATGCTCTTTTTCACCAAGCCCATTAAACAAATCAATCGCAACTTCCTCATCAAGGAGAAGGCCATAGACTTGCGCGTCGGTTGTTTGTTGGTCGAATAGTGCTCCCATCGCTTGACGCTTTTGTACGAGCGGTGTGGTACTGGCGTTAGCCCTAATTAGCAAATCACGCAGATAGCGCACACGACGGAACAACGAGGACACCGCGTATATCTGGGGAACGTATTCAAGAATATTGACAAGTATGCTGGCCTCGCCATCAGCAAACAGTGATTCCAGAGCTATCCACAAGTTGAGTAGCTTCTGTTCTAGAGATACAGACTCCCTTGCTAATCTAAGGTACCGTAACGATCTCCCTAGTTGGTCTTTACCTTGATCATTGAGCTTTGCAAGGGAGTGACGTATTGACGAATCCGCATTTGAAAAATAGGTTCCACCTTCTGAGGAAAGAAAGCCAAGCAATAGGTTGATATTTAGCGCTTGGGTATGGGTAAGAGCTTGATTTCGTGAAATCGTTACGCAATGTGCGGAGACTTGTATCTTCGGATTCAGTTCGAGGGCTGTTACAGCATCTAGCAGTTTGTCTAGCTTGTCCTTTGTGCGCCAAGATGCCGTGACATGGTCAGTCGTTTCGATAGTAGTTTTTGCAACCACGTTTGCGGCGAAGTCCTTGCAGAGTTTCTCCCGATTGGGTCCGTTAATTTCGTCTGGAATGGCTTCCAGAAACGAAAAGCTTGGGTCGTCGTCGATTGAAAGGAGGCATGCTGGCTTATGCGCTCGGAGAGCAAAATAGACGTCATAGCTCGTTGTGTAGCTTCTTAATCGCTCAGTGACGAACTCGAACTGCTCTTGAAACGTCCTGCCCGAGTAGTTGGATTCTCGGGTAAACATTTCAGCTCGGTTGAAGAGGTATGTTGGCGAATACCCTCTGTTTAATAGGTGAGTCGTGTAAAGACCTGTCAAGGCATAGATAGTCGAAGTTATCCGCTCCTTTTGCGAAATGTTAGCCTGTCCCAGGATTGACTCTTTTAGCGCCGACAGCAGGTTAGATGAGTATTCCTCTTCGCGTGAAAGTATGGCGCGACAAATGACACACAGGCGGTTTAGTTGGCTCTGGTTGAAATCCCCGCCGCGGATTTTCTTGAACAATTGAATCCGTGGTTCCTCCATGTTGGCAAAGAGGTCCTGGGCTACTGAGTCATTGACTAAGCAACTGTCAATCTCATCCAATGACGTGAGAATGTAACCGCCGTTTTTTTCGTTAAGTTGATGTTCATCTACATAGGTCAACGCCTCGGCGCAGCTACTGAACAGGTTCATCAGCCTAGATTGAGCGAAATGAGGAGTGTTGACGCTCAACTTCTCCATATAAGATTCAACAAAGAAACGTGCGCGAAAGTCCGTAATTGGGAGCCTGTCCCAAAGTTGCTCCGGCAAGTACTTCATTCACCCCTCCTTCTTATATCGATGCGCACCACCTGAAGGCTAACGTTTGAATTAAGGAGCCGCCGCGCCGCGGCGGTCCCGCTTGAATGATGGGTTAGCCGGCTATTATGTTTTGCTTAATCAGAAGCTTCTTGCTCGAACCAACGAAATAATAAATTACAAGCGCATGGAGCAAGCCAACAAACCCTAGTGCAAAGACTAGCGGTCCAGCTCCCACGTTTGAGTTTGTTCCTGACAGGGCGGCGACAGACAACACGAACTGCAGAAGTAAATCGATGGAGATAATGCCTAGCACGGTTGCGATTTTTTCGTTTTTTGTGAAATAGCGCTTATTTTTCTGGCCAAAGGACATGCATACCCAATACACAAGGCCAATGAGGATGCCTGTGTTTACCCAGCTTCCACCTTTGATGCCGAAATAATTTAGTGCCAGACCAGCGCCGATAAGCAGAGCTAAATAGCCAAGAATAAATCGAAGTAAGAGCCCTTTGATCGTCATCTTTATTTCTCCCTTTGTGTAATGGCTAACGTAGAGCTAACCGGCGCTGCGCGGCCTTATCGCGCAGCGTCCAGCGACCGAAGGGAGCGCGGTTGAGCGCCGGGTTGGTCGTCATATTCTTGAGCCGCCTTGTTTGGTTTGCTTTCGGCGCTTGTGCTGACGTAACTCCTGCATAGCAACAAAGGCGATCAGCGCTGCCGATACAACAATGACAGCGATGCCTTGGCTCTCGGGAATGAACGCCTGCGCGACAAGAATAACTACAACGATGAGAGCGAGAGCACCACCTACACGGATGAAGAAGTCTTTCCACGTAGGGTTCTTGATGGGGCCGAGAAAGAGGCGGGTCATATGCGAATCTGGGGCAACGCCCAACTTTGAACTGATGATGCGGAAAGTCGGTACTGGTGACACGGTGATGGAAACCGGCAGAGCGAAGTAAGCGCGCCAAGGAAAGGCAAATCATGACGGCGGGTAGAGATGCACATGTCTCTATGACGCCCAACAGTGTTTACACAGACGCATGGGTCCGTATAACAATTGATATTGTTGACGTGGGATTGGCTGCTCAAATCGCATTGTTGTCAGTGGATTAGCGTTCTTGCGGTCAGTATAACAAAGCAATATGCCGAACGGGTCTGAGAGGCGCTGCGGCAGCTTTCCGGCAGTATCTTCGAAAGGCCGCTTGTGGCCAAATGCCGCCTGACAACCAATGACCAACACGACGATATTTTCCGGTCTAGTGCATTGCTATGCGTTCATTCAGCCCGATCCAGACATCGCAGTGTAAGAATTCCCCCACCAACTCCGACCAATCATCACCATCCTCAACCCCTCGGAGTCCATCATGAAAACCATCCGCCTGCTCGCGGCCCTCGCCTTCACCACCATCGCCGGTTTTGCCCAGGCGCTCGACATCGCCCCGTGGACGGCGGCCGACTTTGCTCAGCAACAGGCTGCCGGCAAGGCCGTTGCCCTGCATTTCCACGCCGACTGGTGCCCGACTTGCCGGGCACAGCAGAAGGTTTTCGACGGCTGGCGTGGCGATGCCGCCGTACCCGGCCGCCTGCTCGTCGTCGATTACGACAACGCCCGCGAACTGCGCCGCCAGTTGGGCGTGCGCATGCAATCGACGTTGATCGTCTTCAAGGGTGACAAGGAAGTCGCGCGCCTGGCTGGCGACACCGATCCGGCCAAGCTGCGTGCCGCGCTGGAAGCCGCCCGTTGAGCTACCATGGCGGCATTGACGCCCGCGCCACGGAGGCCGCCATCGCTCCCCCTGCCAGCATCGACAACGCCTTTGTCGAACAGGTCCGCCGCGACATGCTGGCTTTCGCCCAGCTCCAGTTGCGCGATGCCGCCCTGGCCGAAGACGCCGTCCAGGATGCCCTGACCGCCGCGCTGACCAGCGGCAAGGATTTCGCCGGCCGCTCGGCGCTGAAGACCTGGGTGTTCGGCATCCTGCGCCACAAGATCGTCGACCTGATCCGCCAGCAGTCGCGGACGACACCGGTGTCGGCTTTCGGCGGCGACGAGGACAGCCTGGACCAGGCCTTCGATGCACTGTTCAAGGAAAACGCCCACTGGCAGCCGGCGCACCGCCCGGCCGCCTGGGGCGATCCGGAAAGCTCGCTGCGCGACAAGCACTTCTGGGCCGTCTTCGACGCCTGTCTGACGCACCTGCCCAAGAACACCGCGCGCGTCTTCATGATGCGCGAGTTCCTCGAACTCGATACCGGCGAAGTCTGTTCCGCCGCCGGCATCAGCACCAGCAACTGCCACGTCATCCTGCATCGCGCCCGCAGCGCCTTGCGCGGCTGCCTGGAGAAAAGCTGGTTCCTCGCCGGAGAACGCCCATGTTGAACTGCAAGGACGCCACCCGCCGCATGTCGGAAGCCGAAGACCGCGAACTCGGCCTCGGCGAACGCCTCGAACTCGGCATGCACCTCGCCCTGTGCAAGGGCTGCCGCAACTACCAGCAGCACCTGCAGGTGTTGCGCGATGCCTGCCGCGGGTACCGGGACGAGCTGACGAACCCGGAAAAGGAATAGGGCGCAATTGCCGGCGTCGCCATACAGAATCTCTCCCACTGGGAACCGAGGGTGCTACCCAAACCGGTCAATTCCCGGGACAATCGCGCCCTCAGCGCTGACCGCCTCCATTCGTGCCCACCGCCTACCTCGCCGGCTACCCGCCCAACCTGACCGAACCGGTCGCCCGCCTGCTTGAGCAGGGGCGTCTGGGCGAGGCTTTGCGCAAGAAGTATCCGGAGGCGCACGCGGTACGCACCGACCGGGCCTTGTACGATTACGTGCAGGATTTGCGTGGCGAGTTCCTGCGCAATGCGCCGCAGCCGAGCAAGATCGTTTTCGACGGCAAGCTGCAGTCGGTCGGCCGGGCGCTGGGCACGCACACCCGCGTGGCGCGGGTGCAGGGCGGCAAGTTGAAGACCAAGCATGAAATCCGGATCGCCGCCGTGTTCCGCGAGGCGCCACCGGAATTCCTGCGCATGATCGTCGCCCACGAACTCGCCCACCTCAAGGAAGCCGAGCACGGCAAGGCTTTCTACCAGTTGTGCCGGCACATCGAGCCGGATTATCACCAGTTGGAATTCGATCTGCGCGTCTATCTCTGCCACCTTGCTGCCGGTGGTGAGGGTTTGTGGCCGGCGATGTCCGGTTTGCGACATCCGGCCTGACAGGGCTAAAACACGAACACCGCAAGCCATTGATTTATTAAGAAATAACCCACTGGCACAGCGATTGCTGAAGAGGCTCCGAACAGTTTTCTTGGAGCCCTCATCGTGGAACTTCCAGTCATCAGCAACAACGCACCGGCCGCCGAAGGCGGCGGCTGTTCTTCCAGCGGTTGCGGCACGGCGCCGGACGGGCTGGCCCATCTGCCGGATCACATCCGCGCCAAGGTTCAGGATCACCCCTGCTACTCGGAACAGGCGCACCACTACTTCGCCCGCATGCACGTCGCCGTGGCGCCGGCCTGCAACATCCAGTGCAATTACTGCAACCGCAAGTACGACTGCTCGAACGAATCGCGTCCGGGCGTCGTCTCCGAACTGCTGACGCCGGATCAGGCGATCAAGAAGGTGCTCGCGGTGGCCGCCGAGATTCCGCAGATGACGGTGCTCGGCATCGCCGGACCGGGAGACCCCTTGGCCAACCCGGGCCGCACTTTCGACACTTTCCGCCAGCTCTCCGAGAAGGCCCCGGACATCAAGCTGTGCGTGTCGACCAACGGGCTGTCCCTGCCCGAGCACGTCGACGAAATCGCCAAACACAACATCGACCACGTGACGATCACCATCAACTGTGTCGATCCGGAAGTTGGCGCCAAGATCTACCCGTGGATCTATTGGGAGAACAAGCGCATCTTCGGCATCGAGGGCGCGCGCATCCTGATCGAACAGCAGCAGAAGGGTCTGCAGATGCTGACCGACCGCGGCATCCTGGTGAAGGTCAACTCGGTGCTGATCCCCGGCGTCAATGACCAGCACCTCAAGGAAGTCTCGAAGGTGGTCAAGGCCAAGGGGGCCTTCCTGCACAACGTCATGCCGCTGATCGCCGAGGCCGAACACGGCACCTACTACGGCATCATGGGCCAGCCGGAACCGACCCAGGAAATGCTGCAGGAGCTGCAGGACGCCTGTGCCGGCGACATGGCGATGATGCGCCACTGCCGCCAGTGCCGCGCCGATGCGGTCGGCCTGCTGGGCGAGGACCGCGGCGACGAGTTCACCATGGACAGGATCGACGTCATGGAGGTCGATTACGAAGCCGCCATGGTCCGCCGCAAGGCGGTGCATGACTCGATCATCGAGAAGCTGGAAGCCGAGCGCGGTGTCGCCAAGCCGAAGCCGACCGACATCCCCGAAGGTTCGCGCCCGGTGCTGATGGCGGTAGCCGGCAAGAACGGCCTGGTTGCCGAGCACTTCGGCCACGCCCGCGAGTTCCTGATCTACGAGGCTTCGCCGGAAGGCGTGCGTTTCATCAGCCACCGCAAGACCGAACTGTACTGCGGCGGCATGGATGCCTGCGGCGACGGCGACGTGGTCGAAGCGGGCGCCAGCGAATCGCTGCTTGATCGCAACATCCGCATTCTCGAAGGTTGCGAGGTCGTGCTCTGCGCCAAGGTCGGTTACGAGCCCTGGGCCAAGCTGGAAGCCGCCGGCATTGCGCCGAACGGCGAACACGCGATGGAGCCGATCGAGGAAGCGGTGATGGCGGTGTACAAGGAAATCGCGGCGACCGGCAAATTGCTGCCGCAAGCCGATTCTCTGAAGGTGGCGTAAATGGCACTCCAGATTACCGAATCCTGCGTCAATTGCTGGGCTTGCGTCGATGTCTGTCCGAACGACGCCATCTACCAGCCGGAGCGCGACGAAGCGCCGCATTTCCTGATCAGCGCGGACAAATGCACCGAATGCCTGGGCGACCATGCCGATCCGCAATGCGCGGCGATCTGCCCGATCGAAATGGCGATCGTCAATGAACTCGGGGAATTCCTCAATCCGCCGGGATCACTGACCGGCATTCCAATCGAAAAGCTGAAGGAATTCGGCTTGTGGCGGGAGGCAGCCTGATGGCGGTCATCACTTTCTACGAAAAACCCGGCTGTAAAGGCAATCTGCGCCAGAAGACGCTGCTTGCCGCCGCCGGTCACACCGTCCAGGCGAAAAGCCTGAAAAGCGAAGCCTGGACGGCCGACCGCCTGCTCCAGTTCATCGGCAAGCTGCCGGTCGCGCGCTGGTTCAACCCGGCCGCACCGGCGATCAAGAGCGGCGAGATCGTGCCCGAGAACATCAGCTTCGAGCACGCGCTGCAGTTGCTGCTGGAGAACCCGCTGCTGATCCGCCGCCCGCTGATGGAAGTCGGCGACGAACGCATGGTCGGTTTCGATCCGGCCGCAGTTGACGCCTGGGTCGGACTCAACGGTGTCGAGCTGCCGGCAGGCAATATCGAAGCCTGCGTGCACGGGCCGGAGGGCCATGGCAGTTGTGGCAGCCATGCGCACGACGAGGAAGAACATGCCGGTTGCGGGACTCACTGACGGCGCCGTCGAGATTGCACCGGGCGTCCACTGGGTGGGCGCCCTCGACCCGCACCTGCGTTCCTTCGACATCATCCTGAAAACCGCCAACGGCACCAGCTACAACAGCTATGTCGTGCGCGGCGAGACGGGCGTGGCCGTCATCGACACGGTCAAGGAAAGCTTCGCCGACACCTTCTTCACCCGGCTCGAATCGGTGGCCCGTTACGACGAAATCACCACCATCGTCCTCAACCACCTCGAACCGGATCACAGCGGCGCCCTGCCGGAACTGCTCAAGCGCGCGCCGCAGGCCAAGGTGTACCTGTCCAGCCGCGCCCAGATGATGTTGAAGGCGCTGCTCAAGCCGACCGGCGAAAAACCGCCCGAATACATCCCGGTCACCACCGACGACCAGGTCGACCTCGGCGGGCGCACCCTGCGTTTCCTGCACACGCCCTACCTGCACTGGCCGGACACCCAATGCACCTACCTGGTCGAGGACGGCATCCTGTTCTCCGGCGACATCTTCGGCTGCCATTTCTGCGACGCCCGACTGTTCAACGACCGGGTCGGCGATTTCCGCTTTTCCTTCGAGTACTACTACGCGCACATCATGCGCCCCTTCCGCGAGCACGTGCTCGACGCGGTGGCGCTGATCGAGCCGCTCGAACTGAGCACCCTCTGCCCGGCGCACGGCCCCATCCTGCGCAAGCAGCCGCGCGACTACCTGCACCGCTACCGCGAACTGGCGACGCCGCGGCTGTTCAACGAGGCGCACAGCGAGAAGACGCTGGTCGTCTTCTACATCTCGGCCTACGGCAACACCCGGCGCATGGCCGAAGCCCTGGCCGCCGGCGCCGAGCGCATTGAAGGCGTGCGCGTCTCGCTGTACGACCTCGAAGGCGGCGAGGACGGTATCTTCACCGACCTGATCGAGGAAGCCGACGGCCTCGCCTTCGGCAGCCCGACGATCAACGCCGACGCGGTCAAGCCGGTGTGGGACGTGCTCTCGTCGCTGACCACGGTCAACGTCAAGGGCAAGCTCGGCGCCGCCTTCGGCTCCTACGGCTGGAGCGGCGAAGCGGTGCGGCTGATCGAGGACCGCCTGCGCGGACTCAAGCTGCGGGTCCCGGTCGAAGGCCTGCGCATCAAGCTTGTCCCCGATGCCGGCGAACTCGACGCCTGCCGCGACCTCGGCGAACAACTGGCGCGCCACCTGACCGGCCGCCTCGAAACGCGCGTCATCGACATGGCCGAACTGGCCTGAAACAGGAGAAAAAAACAATGCCCAAAGCAAAAGTCACCTTCCAGGATATCGGCGTCGCCGTGACCGTTCCCGCCGGCACCCGGCTGATCGAAGTCTCGGAAAAGGTCGGTGCCGGCATCACCTACGGCTGCCGCGAAGGCGAATGCTGCACCTGCCTGACCAAGGTGATCGAAGGCGGTGAAAACCTCGCCCCGCCGAGCGTGCTCGAAGATCAGGTGCTCAAGGACAACATGGCCCCGCGCGGCCACCGCCTGGCCTGCCAGGCCCAGATTCTTGGCGGCGAAATCGTCGTCAAACCCGCATAAGACCCACAACCGCTGCATCCCGACAACAACAGAGAAACCTCGAAAACCCGCTTACCGGAGAAAGAACAAATGGCTCTAATCACTTTTACCAGCCCGCTGCACAAGGACAAGACGGTTTACGCCGTCGCCGGCAGCAATCGCCAGACCGTCCTCACGCTGGCCAAGGAACACCACATCCCGATCGATTTCGGCTGCGAGAATGGCGACTGCGGCACCTGCCTGGTCAAGGTCTCGTCGGTCGACGCCAAGCGCAGCCCGATGGGCGCGCCGCTGACCGATCACGAAATCCGCGTGCTCAAGGAACTGGGCAAGATCACCCAGGCCGAAGTCGACAAGATGCTGGTCGACGACCTGTGTCCGACCCAGTGGCGTCTGGCCTGCCAGATGGTCCTGCGCGATGAGGATCTGCTCATCGAATACCCGAGCAAGTGACCATGAACGCCCCGGATCGTCTGAACTACCGGCGCATGCTGTTCGATGCGCTGCTGGCGGCACCTGCCGCCGCTGCGGTGGCCGGCGATCCGAACCGGGCGTTGCTGGCCAGCATGCTCGCCGGCCAGGCCGTTGGCGACGGTTGCCTGCCGGCCGATCTCGGCCTCGGCGAAGCCGTCTTCGGCGGCCTGCTGGCCAGCTACTTTGCCGGTTTCGACCATGCCGGCCTGCCGCGCCATGTGGACAGCATCCCGGAATGGGCGGACCTGCAGCAACTGCTGCTCGATCACCGCGACCGCCAGCGTGAATCGGCACCCCTGCTCGCCAACATCGTCGCCACCGCCTGCGCCGGTCGCGACCACCTGTGGCAGGACCTTGGCCTGATCAACCGCGACGAACTGACGCAATTGATGCGCATCAACTTCCCCAGCCTGGCCCTGGCCAACAGCGGCGACATGAAGTGGAAGAAATTCCTCTACCGCCAGTTCTGCGCCCAGGAAGGCATTTACGTCTGCCCCGCCCCCTCGTGCGGGGTTTGCAAGGATTACGCCAAATGTTTTGGACCGGAGAACTGATCGCCCGCAACGCGCCGGTTCGCCGCCGCGTCACCGCCGAACGCCCGCCGCTGGTCGAGCGTGCCGTCGCCGCCTATGTCGGCCTGGCCATCGGCGACGCGCTGGGTGCCACGGTCGAATTCATGACGCCCAAGGAAATCCGCGCCCATCACGGCGTACACGAAAACATCGTCGGCGGCGGCTGGCTGCGCCTCAAGGCCGGCCAGGTCACCGACGACACGACCATGGCGCTGGCGCTCGGCGAGTCGATTCTCGCTGCCGGCCGCGTCGATGCGCTGGCCGCCGCCGACGCCTTCGACGCCTGGATGCGCGCCAAGCCGGTGGACATCGGCAATACCGTGCGCCGCAACCTGGTCAGCTTCCGCAGCAGCCGCAATCCTGAAGCCCCGCAGTCCGAGCACGACGCCGGCAACGGCGCGGCGATGCGTGTGCTGCCGGTCGCCCTGGCCTGCTACGGTAAGCCCGCGCCCGAAGTCCGCGCCGCCAGCCGGGCACAGGCCCATGTCACGCACCACAACCCGCTGTCCGACGCGGCCTGCGAAACCCTGATCTTCATGGTCCAGGATTTCCTCGGCGGCCGCGATGTCATCGACGTCGAACGCGAACGCGCCGGCGGCCTGGTCCAGGCCTTCCCGGTCTTCGCCTGGGATCGCAAGCACAGCGAGAATCCCAGCGGCTACGTGGTCGACACCATGCAGGCGGTGTTCCAGTCACTGTTCGCCACCGAATGCTTCGAGGACTGCCTGATCGACATCGTCAACCGAGGCGGCGATGCCGACACCACCGGCGCCATCGCCGGCATGCTGGCCGGTGCCCGCTACGGACTCGACGGCATCCCCCGACGCTGGTTGCGCGGCCTCGACGAACTGACCCGCGTCCGTTGCGAAAAGCAGGCCGAAGCGCTGATGGCGCAGGCGGAAAAGGCTGTCTGACAAGCCTCTCCGGGCGTGGATGACTTTTTTCGGCGGATTGGGTAAATTCGCGCGCCGCTCACACGGGTCACGCCATGGACAACGACATCCAGATTCGCCTGAAACAGGAAGACAACCGCGTTTTTCTCGACATGCCGGATACCCCGGATAATCCCTGCTTTTCCTGCGGGGCCTGTTGCCAGCATTTTCGCATTTCCTTCTATTGCGGCGAGGTTGCCGGCGGTAGCGGCGGCTTTGTCCCGGCCGAACTGGTGACCCGGCTCAACCCGGTGATGGCCTGCATGAAAGGCACCGAAGCCGGCGGCGCCCGCTGCATCGCGCTGCAGGGCACGGTCGGCCAGCCGGGCATTGCCTGCGGCATCTATGCCAACCGGCCGACCCCCTGCCGCGAATTCCCGACCTGGCTCGACGACGGCAGCCCCAACCCGGATTGCCAGCGCCTGCGCGCCGCCATCGGCCTGCCGCCGCTGCAGCCGGTGGCGCCGACCCCGCCGCACACCAGCGAACCGGTGCAGCTGAACGACCCGCTCGCCACCCTGAGCGAATGCCTGCCAAGCTCACCCGCACAGGCGGATACCGACTGTTGCAAACCGTTACTTGAGGGCGAGCCGGCGCCCCCTTATGCTGTGATCCATGAGCTGAACAGACATCAGCCCTGACGGTCAGGCCTCCTCCCCCTCGACCCAAGACCGTCCAGAAAGCCTCGTACTCCCCCCGGTGCGAGGCTTTCGCCTTTTCAGGTGGCCAGCAGCGCCGCGGCCAGGGTTTTCAGCGCAGCCAGCGGCGGCGCTTCGCGCAAGCTGATCATGCCGGTCGGCACCCGGGCGATTTCCGGCGGCACCGTTTCGACCACCAGATCCTCGGCATGCAACGACTGCTCGACCACCCGGCGCGGCATCAGCGTCCACCCGAGGCCGACCGAAACGCAGCCGAGGATGCCTTCGAGCGTGCCGAATTCCATCGCATCGGTCAGCGTGTGCCCCTGGCTGCGCTGCCAGGCCAGCGCCCGAGCCCGGTAGGCACAGCCCTCACGGAACAGGATCAGGGGTTGCTGCAGCGGATCGCTGCCGGCGGCATGGACCTGCACCAGTTCCTCGACCACCAGTTCCTCGAACTGCAGGTCGGGATCGACCACCGGACCGGCGATGAAGGCACAGTCGAGCTTGTGCTGGCGAACTTTGTCGGCCAGCGCCGCACTGGTGTCGGTAAACACCCGCAGTTCCATGCCCGGATGGCTGGCGCGCACCGCCTTCAGCGCACGCGGCAGATGCAGGGCGGCGAAGGTTTCCATGGCGCCGATGCGCAACTCGCCGGTGCTCTCGCCGACCTGGCGCACCGCCGCCGTCGTCTGCCGCTCCAGCATCAGCATGCGCCGCGTGTAGTCGAGCAGCACGCGCCCCGGCGGTGCCAGCTCCAGCCCGCGTCCCTTGCGGAAGAACAGCTCGGCACCGAGCTCTTCCTCCAGCCGGCGGATACGCGTGGTGACGTTCGATTGCACCGTGTTCAGCTTGCGCGACGCAGCCAGGATGCCGCCTTCCTCGACCACCGCCTGAAAGGTTCTGAGCGCGACCAGTTCCATAACCATCTCCAATAACGAACGATTCGTTCTTGATAAATCAATTGTTGAGATAGCTTAGCCCGTTTATCGTTGTCGCACCAACAGGAGATAACAATGAACGAACAACGAGAACGGCTCAAGGTACTGGGCGCGGGGATTTTCAGCCTGCTGCTGGCGATGGGCGTCGCCCGCTTCGCCTACACGCCACTGCTGCCGCTGATGCAGCAGCAGGCCGGCCTGGGCATCGCCGATGCCGGCTGGCTGGCAGCGATCAATTACGGCGGTTACCTGTGCGGCGCACTGCTCGCCTCGCTGGTCAGCGACCTGGTGCTCAAGGACAAGCTGTATCGGGGCGGCATGATCGTGGCCATCGCCAGCACGGCGATGATGGGACTGAGCACCGACCCGATGGTCTGGGCGGTTTCGCGCTTCATCGCCGGCCTGAGCAGCGCGGCGGCGATGCTGTTCGGCACCGGGCTGATCCTCAACTGGCTGATCCGCCACCAGCATCGCAGCGAACTGGGCATCCACTTTGCCGGCATCGGGCTCGGCATTGCCGGCTGTGCCGCTGCCGTGGCGTTGATGCAGCACTGGCTGGACTGGCGCGAGCAGTGGTTCGCGCTGACCGCCCTCGGCTGCCTGCTCGCCATCCCGGCGCTGCGCTGGCTGCCGGCACCGGACACCAGCGGTCTGACGCGCAGCGGCGAAAAGCTCGAGGACAACCCGCCGTCGCCGCTGTTCATGCGCCTGTTCATGGCCGCCTACTTCTGCGCCGGCGTCGGTTACGTGGTCAGCGCCACCTTCATCGTCGCCATCGTCGACCGCCTGCCCGGCATGGCCGGCCAGGGCACGCTGGTCTTCCTCGCCCTCGGCGTCGGCGCCGCACCGGCCTGCATCGTCTGGGACCTGATCGCGCGGCGCATCGGCGATCTCAACGCACTGATCGCCGCCGCCGTGCTGCAGATCGCCGGCATCCTGCTACCGCTGGCCGGCGGCCTGCCGGCGGCGCTGGCCGGAGCGATGCTGTTCGGCGGCACCTTCATCGGCATGGTCAGCCTGGTGCTGACCATGGCCGGCCGCTACTACCCGACCCGCCCGGCCAAGATGATGGGCAAGATGACCGTTTCCTACGGCGTCGCCCAGATCCTGGCGCCGGCCATCACCGGCTGGCTGGCCGCCAGCCATGCCGGCGACTACGCGGTCGGCCTCTACCTGGCGGCCGGGGTGATGCTGGTCGGCAGCGTATTGTTGCTGGTGCTGAAGGTGGTGCAACGCCGCGAGTCCTTGGCCGACGCAACGCTGGCCGCCGCCCTGCAGCGCTGAACGGTCGTCAGCGCTGACGCTCGGCGACCAGTTCGGGAATACGCCCGGCCGGTACCGCCGGACTGCAGTAGAAACCCTGGTATTCGTCGCACTTGTGCCGCCTCAGGAAGTCAAGCTGCTCCTCGGTCTCGACCCCTTCGGCAATGACCTTGTGCTCCAGTTCGGCCGCAATCCCGATCACCATACGGACGATCGCCGCGTCGTTGGTGTTGTGTTCGAGATCGCGAACAAAAGCGCGGTCGATCTTGATCTTGTCGATGGGGAAACGCTTGAGGTAGGACAAGCTGGAGTAGCCGGTGCCGAAATCGTCGATCGACAGGCTGACGCCGATTTCCTTCAAGGCCTGCATCAACTGGATGACCCGCTCCGGGTCCTCGACGATGACGCTTTCGGTGATTTCCAGTTCGAGATAACGTGCTTCCAGCCCGGACATCTCTAGCGCATTCTTGACCATTGCGACGATGTCGACCCCGTGAAACTGCACGGCGGAAAGATTGACCGCCACCACCTTCGGCGGCATCCCGGCATCCTGCCAGGCCTTGTTCTGGCGACAGGCCTCTTCCAGCACCCAAACGCCGATCGGCAGGATCAGGCGACTTTCCTCGGCAATCGGAATGAACTTGACCGGAGAGACCATGCCAAGCTCGGGATGGAACCAGCGCAACAGGCTTTCGAACCCGACGACCTCGCCACTCGTCAGATCGACTTGCGGCTGATAGTGCAATTCCAGTTCACCGCGATTCAGCGCACCACGCAACTCGCTTTCCAGTCGCAGCCGCTCGGCCATGCGCACGTTCATGTCGGCGGCAAAGAAACGGAAACGGTTCTGGCCGGTCGACGCGCGAGCGTGATGCAAGGCGGCATCGGCATTGCGCAGCAGCGTGGAAACGTCGGCACCATCTTCGAACAGGCTGCAGATCCCCGCACAGGCTGTCAGGACCACATCGCTGCCTTCGATGGCAACCGGCCGCGCCAGGTTGTCCAACAATTTGCGGGCAACCACTTCGGCAGTTTTCGGGTTGTTGCCTTGCAGCACCAGAACACCGAACTGGTCGCCACCGAGACGACCAAGCGCATCGCCATCGCGCAGCGAGCGACTCAGGCGCACACCCATACGGCGCAATACGGCGTCGCCGGTGGCATGTCCGAAGACGTCGTTGATGCGGCTGAGCTGATCATCGAGATCGATGATGATCAGGACGCCCTGTCTGCCGGCTGCCAGCCATTCCCCCATCAGGCGGGCAAAGCCCTGGCGGTTCGGCAGTTCGGTCAACTGATCGAAGTGGGTCAACTGCGGGCCATTGGAGCGGCGATCGCCCACCTGCAGCACCACTATCTGGATGGTCGCCGCACCCTCATCGAGATCCTGGATGCCGTCACCGCCGATCTCGAAAAGCAGGGATTCGATGGCCTCACTCCCTTCCCCCAGGGAGATCTCAGCAGCTTCCGACCGCTGGAATTGGCCGCCGTGCTGAACCGATTACGCTCTTTTGCAGTGCATCAGTCAACTTGAGGAGTGAAAAACTGAGCTGGTCCACTCCTCATCCCTTCCCCCACTCGCCAAACAGCCCCCTCCCCCACCAATTTTCTCCCTCTAAAAATAGATTTTCTCCCATTTTGGGGAACACTACCCATAACCAAAAGTGCATCGAACGCTTCCTGAAGTATTCAGATCAAGAACAAAAGCCCCTCCAGCCAGGTCTTTTGTGTCGAAGCGATTTATTACGCTATCCCATCTGTACTGAGTCAAGGTTAGCGATAGATGGCAAATCCAGATCATGTGGCTCTACTCAAGCAAGGTCCATCAGCTTGGAATC
>OGCL01001875.1_pt1 | contig 16414 bp, 13 predicted proteins | sample 1570041 | NCBI WGS metagenome assembly OGCL01 (sample SAMN06266162, study PRJEB24511) | hot springs metagenome | isolation source: Hot spring water | place: South Africa: Limpopo | collected 2015-06-22
GCCCATCACTGTGGATACCCCGGCCACTACGTCTTCAGATGATGAAATACACATAGTGGGGACCTCGTCATTAGAGCCTGCAGGAGAAGACTGACTATTGCTGCCAATATGCACATAGGAGGCCACCTTAGCCGCTCGTGTAGGATCTTCACAATATCCGTAACATAATCCCCCTCCGGCGGAGTGACCTACTAAATGCACTTTATTTTTTTGAGTTTTACTCAAAACATCATTCACAAAATCATCCAAAAGAGATATATTATCCCCACCTCCTAAAGTGTTCCAGTCGAAAACAAATAATAAGCTGTCGCAATAATCATTACTGGAGAATCGCATAATTTGCTCGGCCCATGTATCTCCTGAAGCCAAGAATCCATGCACAAAAATGATAGGGTAAAGAGTATCGCATGACAGTTGTGGCCTGACATATGGATTATCCTGAATTACCGAATCCTTCCTACAACCATTGACTACAAATAATCCATTTAATATTATAATTATTATAAACAATGAACCTAACCTTGGGAAAGAAAAATTTATCATTTAAAGTAATTTTGATTAAAATTAATTTTCAAAGTTAATTCTTTAATTTAGAAAAGCAATATTTAAATCAGATGAAACCTGAAATACAAGACTGGAATTCCTATATCATTCAAATGAAGATGGCTCAGGAAAAACCTGAAGATTATTTTGCCCAGATTGCAGATTCTTATTTATGGAAAAAAAAGTGGAACAAGGTCATGGAAGGAGATTTTTATAATGGCTCTATCAAATGGTTCGATGGAGGAGTTTTGAACATAACTGAAAATTGCCTGGACCGGAATGTAGCCGCACATCCCCAAAAATTAGCTTTGATTTGGGAACCTAACTCAACGAACCAAGAAGCAAAATATTTTACCTATGACTCTTTGCTCAGAAAGGTGTGTAAAGCCGCCAACGGGTTGAGAAAGTTAGGGATAAAGAAAGGAGATCGTGTCTGTATATATTTACCCATGATACCGGAAGCTGCTATTGCCATGCTGGCTTGTGCGCGTATTGGCGCCATACATTCAGTTGTTTTTGCCGGATTTAGTGCAGATTCTTTAGCCGATAGGATACAAGATGCGCAATGCTGTTGCATCATCACGGCAGACGGCTTTCAGAGAGGTGAGAAATTCATTTCATTGTTTAATATTTCGGAAGAAGCTCTTCGGTCAGTAACTTCTGTTAAATTCAGAATTGTTCTCAATCACTCAGGTGTTTTCCAGAAAATTCCTGATGGATGGATAGATTGGTTTACTTTAATGAATAACCAGCCAGACTATTGTGAGGCTGAAGCCATGAATGCTGAAGATCCATTTTTTATACTATACACATCGGGCAGCACCGGCAAACCCAAAGGCGTATTGCATACCTGTGGCGGCTTCATGGTGTATGCTGGCTACACACACCGGAACGTATTTCAAATTCAGGAACAGGATATATTCTGGTGCACAGCCGATTTAGGATGGATTACAGGGCATTCATATACTCTTTACGGTCCTTTGCTCAATGGCATCACAACACTTATTTACGAAGGGATTCCCACATATCCTCATCCGGGCAGAATGTGGGAAATAATTGACAAACATCAGGTGAACATTTTTTACACTGCCCCAACACTAATCAGAGCTTTACAAATGCTCGGAGATGAAATACCCAACTCTTATACATTATCCTCTTTACGGGTGCTTGGTACTGTAGGAGAACCAATAAATTCCGAGGCCTGGCATTGGTACTTCAAGTATGTGGGAAAAGAAAAATGTCCTATCGTAGATACTTGGTGGCAAACTGAAACTGGTGGAATTATGATATCCTCCTTGGCGGGCATCACACCTTACAAGCCTGCATGGGCCACTTTACCACTTCCGGGCATCAAAGTTGTATTGCTTAATGACAATGGGCAGGAAATTCCTCAATCAGAAGCTCACTCTCAAGGTTATCTGTGTATTAAAAAACCTTGGCCGGGCATCATGCGCAGCGTGTATGGCCATCATCAAAAATTTATTGACACTTACCTTAAACGCTTCCCCGGTTATTATTTTACGGGCGATGGCGCCCTGCGTGATGAAAAAGGCAACTTTCGCATTACAGGCAGAGTGGACGACGTAATTAATGTCTCTGGACATCGTATCGGAACAGGAGAGCTAGAAGACACTATCAATCTGCATCCGGATATAAAAGAATCGGCCGTTGTGAGTGCTCCGCATCCTATAAAAGGAGAATCCATACAGGCCTTTGTTGTCGTTCAAAAATCTGATCTTAATTTGGAAACTCTGGAAAGAGAAGTAAAAGAAACTATTGCTCAACATGTAGGAAGATTTGCTATTCCAGATAAAATAATTCCCGTTTCGGGCTTACCAAAAACCAGAAGTGGCAAAATTATGCGACGATTCCTGCGCAAAATAGTTCATGGAGAACAGGACCTAGGTGATACAACCTCCTTACTAGATCCAACAATTATAGATGAAATCAGAGGTGCAGTTCAAAGAATACAATCAATAGGTTAAATTTTTACGATAGAAGTAAGGGAAATACTCTAATAATGTTTATTTGCGAATTATTTTATGAAATATTCTGTAAGGGCGATTCAGAAATATCTAGAACCACCACCAGGGGCTGAAGAAATTGCAGATATTCTGACAAATTGTGGCCTCGAGGTAGAATTTATGGAAGAATGGAGTAATTTTCCAGGAACGCTAGAAAATTTTGTCGTTGCGCGTGTAATTGAGGTTAAACCGCATCCAAATGCAGATAGACTTAAATGCACGCTTGTGGATGCCGGCGAAGGTCGTCTCAGGTCTGTTGTATGTGGAGCGCCTAACGTAGCACCCGGTCAGGTCGTGATTCTGGCAAAAGAAAATGCAGAAATCCGGATACCTGGTAAAGATCCTTTTACCATACAAAAAGCCAAAATTCGCGGAGAGATATCCGAGGGAATGATTTGCGCAGCTGATGAAATTGGTATAGGTAAAGATCACGAAGGTATTTTTATATTAGACAATACATTTCCTCCTGGAACACCTGCCTCAGAAGTATTCGCTGTATGGAAAGACATTGTATTGTTCATCAACGTTACCCCTAACAGACCTGATGCCACCTCCCATCGTGGCCTTGCCCGAGATATTTATTCTGTATTAAAAGGAAAGAAAAAGAAAGTTATACTCACAGAAAAATTTGAAATTCCCGTAATAAAAACGGGCAGATGCCCCATCCCATTTAAGATTGAATCTCCGGAAGCCTGTTATCGCTACGCTGGAGCCTTGGTCAAAAATGTACAAATAGGACCTTCCCCACAATGGCTGAAGAATACCCTGGAAAGCTGCGGAATTAAATCTATCAACAATGCTGTGGATATTGCTAATTATGTAATGATAGAAACAGGCCAACCACTGCACTTTTTTGACGCAAAGAAGATACAAGGAAAAGTAATCATCCGAAAAGCAAATTCGAATGAAAAAATGTCGTTTCTAGATGGAAAAGAAAGAACATTCTTACCGGATGATTTAGTCATTGCAGATGAATCACGGCCTCTTTGTTTAGCCGGAATTTTGGGAGGTAGTCACAGTGCTGTAACTGAAGAAACAACCGAGATTTTTATTGAATCTGCCTGGTTCCACCCTTCAATCATCCGAAAAAGTGTTAAAGGACATCAAATACACACAGAAGCCTCTTATCGATTCGAAAGACATACTGACCCAGAAGGATGTTTGCCAGCTTTATCCTTAGCAATCAAGCTATTACAAGAACTTTGTAAAGCTCAAATGTCTGGCGAGCCCGAGATAATAATTACTAAAGAATACGTCTCCGAACCCATCGCAGTGAACACTCGGGAATTGAATGCTTTTCTCGGCACCGACTTAGATGAGAAAGATATGGTAGATATTCTTAGGAATCTCGGTTTCAAAATATCTCCAGACGAGGAACACGTTTTTCTGGTTTTTCCGCCTTCATTTAAACCAGATATCAAAAGATGGCAGGATGTGGCTGAAGAAATAATTCGGATTATTGGTTTTGACAGTATTCATAGAAAACCCAAAATTTGCTTTTCAATAACCCATAAGCAAGCACAAAGTAGTTTCTCACGAAACAGGGAATTAGCCAAAAAATTTTCAAATCTTGGATTTATTGAAATTATCACTTACCCAATGGTTGATCCAATCAAAATTATGGATACAAAGCGTCATGTTCATTTGCTCAATCCTATTAGTAGTGAAATGGCGGTTCTCCGACATTCTTTGTGCGAATCCATGTTGTCGTGCGCTGAATATAATTTACATCGTCAACAAATTAATCTAAGATTATTTGAAATTGGTAAAGTATTTGGTAAAGAAAATCAAAACATTACGGAAACGGATTACTTGGGCATATTGATATGCGGGAATCGTTTCCCTGAGAGTTGGTATTACCCTCAGTCAGAAGTTGATATTTTCACTTTGAAACAGGCTGTACAATATGTTTCCCCTTTTTATGTGGAATGGGTGGAAAGCCAATCCGATGACAATTTATTACAGCCAGTTTATGAACTACATGTTAAGAATCAGAAGGTAGGAAAAGCCGGAATGCTTCATAAAGACTTACTTCAAAGGTTCCACCTTATCCAAAATATTTTTTTTGCTGAGTTAAATCTGGAAATGCTTTTCAATAACTTTAAAATAAGCAAATCCTACCGTACTCCGCCAAGATTTCCTGAGGTTAGAAGAGACTTAGCTTTTCTGATTCCGAAAAATGTACCATTCAAAAATGTTGAGGAGATTGTAAGAAGAAAAGGAGGTAATCTTCTCCAAAAAATTGTTCTTTTTGATGTTTTTGATGGGAAGAATCTTCCGGAGGGTTTGTTATCCATTGCAATAGCCCTTACTTTCCGACATCCAGATCGAACATTGACCGACCAGGAAATAAACCAAATCATTCAAGAAATCGTGCAATCAGTAACACAAAGTTGCCAGGCTCAACTCCGTTCCTGATGATAGATTTTTTTCTGAAAAAATTAATAAAAGTCAAGACCTCAGCTCTTTTATTTTTTCTATCATTTTTTAACTTTAAAATAGTTGCTCAAGTCAATTTCGATTCTGAGGATCCTGATTACCTGCGTTATTATGGGTTGCCCAATCAACCGATTATAGAATCTTTTAAGGACGCTCTAAAAAATCCTCTCCAAACTTACAAGCTTAGAATCAGAGATGAATACTTAGCTAAGAAATTTCCGAAAATTTCAAAGCTTAGTAAGCTTCAAATTGTAGAATTAAACAATACCTACCTAACCCACATCCCGTCAGAAATGGGTCATTTGAAAGATTTATTTATTTTCATTTCAAAACAAAACAGAATCTCCAGCATCTCCCCAGAATTCGGACAATTATCATCATTGACATTTCTGGAACTTTATGGAACTGAACTAGACAGCTTAGGATATTTTTTCGGAAATCTGAAAAAGTTGGAACTCCTGAGGGTTGGCCCCAATTACACTGATACGCTTAGGCTTTCAGATAATTTGGTAAAGCTTAAAAACTTACGTGATCTTCAGCTCATTGATTGCAATCTGTTTCGGATGCCAGATTGGATTTCTCAATTACAGAACCTGGAACGTCTTGTATTGATAAGATGTCATTTAGATACTATTGCTGCACCCTTAAAAAACCTTACAAAACTTAAGATTTTAGATTTAAGCGGCAACAATCTAAAAAAAATTCCTCCCGAAATATATAAAATTCCCAACCTAGAATTTTTATATCTAAGAAACAACAATCTAAAAGAGATACCAGAATTCATTATTTTTTTAAAAAAACTTCAAAAACTTGACCTGCGGGGAAATCCGATAGATCCTAATAATCTTAAGCTAATTCAGCTTTCGATACCGTGGTGCAGGGTAATCTGGGAGCCTCCAACTGAACAAAAAACGAAATCTAGTAAGTATTAGCAGATAGTTGTTTTAACATTTCATCTAAACGCGGGTCTTCCCCAGAATATGGATTATTTTGATAAATGAGTGTTTGACGCCGCATACTTTCTTTGTAGATAGCCTGAATGATATCTTCAACGAATTCAGGGCTCATATTTAAGCGGACAGCAATTCTGGCTCTTAAATCAAATACTTCCTCCCAGTGATGCGGTTGAAATATTGGAATGTTGTTTTCTTTTTTAAATTGACCTATTTGATCCACTAATTCTAATCGACGTGACAAAAGAGTGAGCATTTCCTCATCCAGACTATCCACCATGATTCGGAGTCTTTCCAAAGCCACCTGAGCCTCATCGTGCGCTTCTTGCCGAACTTCCGGTAATATTTTCTGAATAATCTCACCAAACTCTTCGGGTGTAATTTGTTGATCTTTGTCACTAAGCGCCATATCCGGATTTGGATGCACCTCAACCATCACACCAGCGAACCCCAGTTCAATAGCTTTTTTCATGACATCAGGAATTAATTCTCGTCTTCCAGAAATATGGCTGGGATCGCATAAAAGTTGAACGTCTGGCATAGCAGCCATATATTGAATAGCTATATCCCAACGCGGAGAATACCTGTATAATTTTTCATCATAACTTTGAAATCCCCGATGAACAGCCATCACTTGAGCAGGAGAAGCTCTTAGAACGCGTTCTGTCGCTCCTAGCCATAATTTAATATCCGCATTAATAGGGTTTTTAATGAGTATTGTGACATCAGCTCCTGAAATCACGTCCGAGATTTCCTGAACCAAAAATGGATTTACCGTGGTGCGAGCTCCTAACCAAATTATATCAAAATTATTTTTAAGCAATATCTCCGCTTGCTCCGCATTCGCAGCTTCCGTAGCAATAGGTATAGAAAGCTGTGTTTTCACTTGAGACATCCACTTAACAGCCTTTAAACCAAAGCCTTCAAAAGACCCCGGCCTGGTACGCGGTTTCCACACTCCTGCCCGAAAGACATCGCAAATTTTGTGATTACGAAGCCGTTTGGCCGATTCGAACAATTGTTCTTCAGATTCTGCGCTGCACGGACCTGCTACAATAGTAAAACCGCTTTTTGAATGAGTCATTTCATTTAATTGTAAAAAACGAAATTAATAATTAGTTTGTTTTTTAGATTTCCATTGATTTATTTAATTTCCTACTAAATTTGCCCATTACGTTTATTAATGGGCAAACAGAATATTCTACTGACAGGCGGAGCAGGTTTTATTGGGAGTTCTATGGCAGAAAAGTTATCTGAGGAACCGGACCACTTTGTGGTAGCTGTGGATAATCTTCTCACTGGAGAAGAAAAAAAATTAAAGCAAAAGGATAATCTGAAATTAATTATATGCGACGTAAACAATTTCGAAGAAATTAGTAATGTTTTTTACAGGTATGGTTTCGATTATGTTTTTCATTATGCCGCCGTCGTGGGAGTTCAGAGAACTTTAAGCAAGCCAGTTGATGTACTCAGAGATATTCACGGAATCGAAAACATTCTGAAATTATCTAGAACAACGGGTGTTAAACAAGTGTTTTTCTCATCCTCTTCTGAGGTTTACGGGGAACCTGTTGAGTTTCCTCAAAATGAAGAAACAACACCACTGAATTCAAGACTTCCTTACGCTATCGTTAAAAATTTAGGTGAAGCATTTTTTAAATCTTATCATTACGAGTACGGGTTAGATTATACTATCTTCCGTTTTTTTAATACTTACGGACCTAAACAATCTAAAGACTTTGTCATTTCAAAGTTCATTGCAGCAGCTCTAAAAAACCAGCCAATCACAATTTATGGAGACGGAAGTCAATCCAGAACATTTTGTTATATAGACGATAATGTAGATGCGTGCTACAATGCATTTAAAAATAAAGTATTTATAAATGATATAATAAATATTGGTAATGATATAGAATTCCCTATAATAAAAATAGCAGAACTTATAATTGAATTAACCAACTCTAAATCTGAGATTATTTTTCTTCCAAAGCTAAAAGAAGGCGACATGACAAGGCGTAAGCCAGACATTACCAAGATGAAAAAAATACTCGATAGGCCTTTATTGGATCTTCGTTCCGGCATGCTTAAAATTATGGAAAATACAGAATTTATATTATAGTATTCTTTTAAATCTTATTTAATACAAGCTTGAATAAAAAGAAAGGTATTGTGATAAAAACACCAGGAAGTTTTTACACAGTAGCAGATGAGAATAATATCAGAGATTTTAAACTGGCCGGCAAATTAAGATTGGAAGGCATCAAAGCCACAAATCCTGTGGCTGTTGGCGATTATGTTCTTATTGATACGGAAAATAACCTGATTTTAGATATTTTACCTAGAAAAAATTACGTATTAAGAGAATCTGCAAATCTCTCGAAACGTTTTCACATATTAGCTGCTAATCTGGATTTGCTTACGCTTGTTATTACATTTAAATATCCCAGAACATCAAAAGGATTTGCCGACAGAATTCTTGCTACATGCGAAGCATATTCGGTGAAACCTTTAATTATTTTCAATAAAAAAGATTTATTAAGTCCAGACGATTATAAAGAAATAAATGAATGGACTAGTGTTTATGAGAATATTGGATATGAAACCTTATTGACATCTATCCTGGATGATTCCTCGATAGAAAATCTGAAAAGCAAATTATTACATAAAACCACATTGTTTATCGGGCATTCTGGGTCAGGAAAATCCAGCTTATTAAATAAAATAATTCCAGGATTACACCTAAAAACTAGGGAAATATCAAAGAAATTTGAAAAAGGCAAGCATACGACCACATTTGCCGAGATGTTCATCCAACCTGATCTCAAAGTGATTGACACGCCAGGTATCAAGGAATTCGGAATGGCACGAATGAAAAAATACGAAATTGGAGATTATTTTCCTGAAATCTTAAAAGTAAAAACATTTTGTAAATTTCACAATTGCTTACACATAAATGAACCAGGATGTTCGGTTTTAAATGCTGTTTCTAAAGGAGAAATAGCTCAATGGCGTTATGAAAATTACCTAAACATTTTAGAATCTTCCTCTTATGAAGCTTGGAAAGATGAATAAAACCACGGCTTTGATTTGCGTTATTAATAATATTATCTACGACCAGCGGGTTCAGCGCTTTACAACTCTTCTGCAAAAATTGGGATATCATACCATAATTTATGGTCGCAGGTATGGATTAGACACCATCCCAGAGAAATATAATAATAAACATTTTATTTTTAAAAAACATTTATTCAATAAAAAGATATTATTTTATGCAGAATATAATATTAAGCTATTTCTTTATTTATTATCTAAAAAGAACATTCATTTAATAGTAAGCAATGACCTAGACACTTTACTGCCTTGTTTCCTGGTCTCTAAAATAAGAGGTATAAAATTAATATTCGATTCTCATGAATTATTTTCTGAATCATATGAAATACAAGGAAAAAAGTTTGTCAAATTTTTTTGGCGCTCTCTTGAAAATTTACTTCTCCCAAAAGTTGAATTTGGTATAACTGTTAGCGATTCCATTGCTTCTGAATATTTTAAACGTTATAAAAAAAAATTCAATGTACTTCGTAATACGCCTCCAGCACTAAACCCAAAAATATTGACGCCACCTCCTATACCTATGGATAATCATTACAATTATCTGATCCTTCAAGGCACCGGTATTAATACAGATAGAGGCGCAGAAGAACTGGTCATTGCGCTTACTCTTTTGCCTGAAAGGTTCAGACTTATTATAGCTGGATCTGGAGATATAATTGAAACATTACAACAAATCGTAAAAAAAAACAATTTATCCAAAAGAGTGATTTTTACTGGACGTCTTCCATATAAACAGTTGATGTCCATAACGACAAGATGCTTTGCTGGCTTTTCATTAGACAAGCCAACCTGTTTAAATTACAGGTTTAGTTTGCCTAATAAATTATTTGACTATATCCAGGCCAGAATTCCAGTAATTGTAAGTCAGATAAATGAAACTTCAAAAATTGTTGCTGAAAACCATATTGGTCTTGTAGTCCCAGAGGTTACACCACAACATATTGCTGATGCGGTGTTGAAATTGGAAAGGCTTTTAAATAACAACCCCTCACAAATTATGAATAACTTAGAAAAGGCTGCTACACATTACACTAGAGAGAATGAAGAAAAAAAAATATTAACCGCTTTGTATGACTTTCTGTACTAAATGTCTAAATCTGGTCACTCATAATTTGCCTTATCCTCCCGACAATGGTGGCTTAATGGATATTTATTACAAATTAAAATCCTTTTCCGAGTGTGGGATGGATGTGATTCTGCATTCATTTAATTATAACAATCGTACAATTAAGGAAATTAATAAATATTGTAAGGTAGTTAATCTTTACGAGAGGAAATTTAATCCATTATTATGGTTCAGCTTAAAACCTTTTATTGTCAATAGCAGGCGATCTTCAAAATTGCTACAAAATTTGATTCAAAATGAACATCCTATACTTTTTGACACACTTCACACTACGTTTTTTTTAAGTCATAAGATTCTTAATAATAGAAAAAAATTTGTCAGAACACACAATGTAGAACATATATACTATAAAAAACTATCAGAATCCGCCCATCATATAGGAAAGAAATTCTATTATTTTTCAGAATCGGTTAAATTAAAAAATTATGAAAATATTCTCTCCTTTTCAAATGGAATTTTTGCTATATCGTTATATGAGAAAATACATTTTAACCAATACTCCCCTACTTTGATCATCCCTCCATTTCATCCTGTTCAATTTAATCCCGGAAAAGATGTGGAGAATTTTGCCTTGTATCATGGAAATCTTTCAGTGGAGGAAAATCAAAAGGCTGTTGAATGGCTTATTGATGACATTTGGCAGGATAAAAGAATAAAGAATATTCCACTAGTAATTTCGGGTAATGGAGCCCCTACTTGGTTGAAAAATAAAATCTATAATTCCTCTAATATAAAATTATTGGATAAACTGAAAACAGAAGATATTTTAGCTTTAGTCTCTAAAGCAAGGTTGAACGTATTGCCAACCTTTCAAAATACCGGTGTCAAACTAAAGTTGATCGTGGCATTAGGGTTAGGGCACCACATTGTCGTCAATAAATTAATGACCGAAGGAACAGGTTTGGAAGGTGTTGTGCCAGAGGCCACAGACAGCGAGGAATTTATTGAAAACATCATACTTTGTTGGAATCAGAAGAAGGTTTCAAGCCACATTCTGGCAAAAAGAGAAAACCTATTTGCGCAATATTTAAATAATAATCATAATGCTTTGCTCATGATTAATTATATTTTCAAGAACAACAACAATAGTTTTATCTATTAACCCGATCGGAATTCTGGCTTATGAAGGTTTTCCATGTGGGTCTTTTGGTTTTTGATTTTGCAGAAATTGATTTTTTTTTATCCATTAAACTTGATTGTGAAAAAGCATGACATAAAGCCACAGCAAGAGCATCAGAAGCATCAAATTGAACAGGATCATCTCCCAAGAGATTCATCTGTCGGAGCATGGCCTGAACTTGCTCTTTGGATGCCCCCCCTCTCCCAGTCACTGATTGCTTAATTCTTTTTGGAGCATATTCATAGACAGGTACTCCTAATCTGAGCGCTGCGACGATTGCTGCTCCCTGAGCACGTCCTAGTTTCAGCATGGATGAAATATTTTTCCCGTAGAAAGGAGATTCTATGGCCAAAACATTCGGATTATATTGAGAAATTAATCTGTCCACAGTAGAAAAAATATTTTCTAGACGCTTATAATAATCATCATATTTATTCAGCGACAAAACACCCGCCACCATCAAATAATATTTCTTTCCCTCTATTTTTAATACAGCATAGCCCATATGGTTAGACCCAGGATCAATTCCTAAAATTATTTTCATTTTGATACCCTTTGCAAATTTGCGCTAATTTTTAATGATTAAAAATATTCAAAAAATAACATTATTCTTCAAGATTATTCTATTTGTCATTTGTATTATTTTTATTTTTACTTTATTTAAAGACCAAGATCTTATTTCTAAATCTAAAATAATATCCCAAAATCAAAACTTTAAAATATTGTTCCCGATAATAATGATCTTAACGATAGTGAACTGGTTATTAGAAAGTATTAGATGGAAAAAATTGTTAACCCCAATAGAAAAAATCAGCACGAAACAGGCTTTTTTTTCAGTGATTGCAGGTCTTTCTTCGGGAATATGGACGCCGGGACGAGTCGGAGAATTTCTGGGACGCATGCTTCTGCTTCCTTCAGAGAAAAGAATCCTATTTCCTTTGGCATGGGCTATAGGCAGCTTTATCCAATGGCTTGTTACTTTCTCAATAGGATTTTTCTCAATTCTATTTATAGCTAATTGCCAAGTTAATCATAAGAGTATCATTAACATAATTGCCGAGACCTATCAAGAAACCTATTATCTCTTTATAATAATTCTGATGTCATTAATTTTTTCTGTTATTCTTCTCATTTCCTTGGGAGCCTTTAAATCATTAAAATTTAAATCAAAATCTTTTGATTTCATTCAAATCGTAAAAAGTTATCATGTAACCTCAATATTTCAAATAATAAGTTTAAGTTTTGCCCGGTATATGATCTTTTCTATACAATTTCTTCTTGCTATATCATTATGGCACAATTCTTTTTCGCCTTTTTGTTTATTACTAATTAACAGTTTTATGTTTTGGATTGCTACTCTAATACCTTCCTTTTCTTTTACTGAGCCCACAGCTAAAACATTTATATTAACAACACTTTTTCCGGATTTTTTCTCAATTGGAAGTGAGTTAATTCTATCCTCATATATAGTGTGGGTATCAAACATTGCTATTCCATCCATAATCGGATCAATAGTTCTTTTAGTTTTTTCTTCACGCAGCTCCTCGTAACATGAATCCGGATATTTTATTTAGCGGGATTTTCGCAAGTTATGCTCTATTTATCTCCTTACTTTGCAAAGGGTGGAGAGATGTGGTTTATCAAACTCAAGAAAATTCGGAGTATCCAATTTTTAGCGAAGGAATCAGCGTCATCATTCCATTTAGAAACGAGGAAAAGAATCTTCCTGCATTCCTAAATTCCCTTAAAAAAAACGTATTAAACATTAATTCATTTAAAAAGATTGAATTTATATTCATAGATGATCATTCGGAAGACCAAAGTTTAGCAATAGTAAAAAAGTGGAAGTCTGAAAATAATCAAATACCTATTACGGTATTAGAGGCAGAAGGAGTGGGGAAAAAATCAGCACTTAAAACAGGAAGTTTTCGTGCAGCATTCGAATGGATTCTTTTCAGTGATGCTGATACAATTTGGCCTGATAATCGCTTGAGTGAGCTTTTCTCGGTCAAATTCCCCAAAAACTTGGTGTTATTATCAGGTCCTGTGTATTTTAATAGAAGTACACATTTTTTATTCCGGATTGAGTTTTTTGCACTGATGAAAAGCGGGGCAGCATTCATTGGTCTTAAAAAACCAATATTCTGTAATGGCGCAAACCTGATTGTCAAAAAAGAAGTATGGCAAAATTTTGTACCCAAATTAGATAAGATTCCAAATCCAAGCGGAGATGATGTTTTTCTGCTTCAACATGTTGAAAAAGAATTTGGCGCTGATAAAATTTATTTTACGTTTAAGCCCAGTCAATTCATAGAAACAACAGGTCCGTCAAGCTTTAAAAGTTTTCTACATCAAAGAATTCGCTGGGCATCCAAAAGTAAATATTATCAATCATATTTATCAAAATTTGTTTCTATTTATATTCTTACTTTTAATTTAAGCTTATTATTTTATTTATTTTTTACAGCATATCATTTCAGATACTTGACAGTCATGATTACAATTTTCAGCATTTCCCTCTTAGATTTTATTTTTCTAAATTACAAAAACATTTTTAAACCGTATTTTCGATGGAGTTTCGGTGAGGTTGTGTTAGGCCGTATTTTTGTCACTGCGGCATACCCGGTGATTGGTTTTTTATCATTACCTGGAATTTTTATATGGAAAACCCGAAAATTTGTGACCTAAATGCGTAAGCTGAAAAATAAGAGCAAGCATTTTATGTTATGGGTGATTCTAACATTTCTGGGCTTGGAGGTCATAATGTGTTTGATTTTAAATTGGCTAAGACCAGAAGCTGCAGGTGATGCAAACAGACAATACCTTGGCGGGCGACTTTTAAAGCCTTTTACTAGCGGTTACCTATTAAAAAAAGAAAACACATTTTTTTTTACAAAAGATTCTGATTATGAATATATTAAATCTGACAATCCACCTCATCGCAAGATTTTCTGGCTTGGAACCGATTCTGCCGGAAGGGATTATTTGGATAGATTATTAGGCGGATTAAGGATTTCCCTTTTCGTGGGTTGCATGGCCATGCTTGTATCTTTTATCCTCGGATCAATACTGGGTGCAATAGCAGGGTTCTGGGGAGGTTTCTCGGACAAGATTATCACATGGTTTGTACAGGTGCTATGGACTTTTCCGTCCGTATTCTTGGCATTAACTATAAGTTTACTGATTGGCAAAGGGCTACCCGCTCTTATCCTGGCTATAGGCCTGAGTCAATGGACTGACACAGCTCGTATCATTCGAAGTGAAGTAATGCGATGGAAATCAGAGCTTTTCGTAGAAGCCTCCAGATCTCTTGGTTACTCTAAAATCAGACAGCTGGTAATTCATATTTTTCCAAACATCTGGCCAGTGGCCATCATAACTACAGTAAGTCAATTTTCTACTGCTATACTCCTTGAATCGGGTTTAAGTTTTCTGGGATTAGGCATAGATCCCCCAAAACCGAGCTTAGGCAATTTGGTATCTGAGAATAAAATTTTCCTGTTTGGAACCCATATGCAACTGGTGATTTTACCGGCATTACTTTTAATAATTAATACCTTAGCATTAATTCTGCTATCGAATAAATTACGAGATAAATTGGATGTTAAACTTAGTAAATCATAGAAAATTATGAATAAAAATATTATTTTAAAACTTCTCGAATACAATCATAATAGAAATTATATCTTTTTATATGAAATGAATAAACATAAAAATCCTTTTATATTAAGATGTATTGAGTTGATGCATCATATTATCAATGCTCAGAACATCTGGATAAATCGTTTAAAAGGAAAAGAAATTATTTTACTCGATAAAGAACTATCCCTTCATAACTTGATAAAAATCAATGATAATCATTTTGAAGAATTATCCAATTTATTAAATAATGGAAATTTGAATGATATGATAGTATATAAAAATCTAAAATGTGAAGATTGTCAAAATACTTTAGAAGATATTTTACTTCATATATGCAACCATGGCACGCATCACCGCGCCCAAATATCCACACTTATGAGACAAAATAAAATTGAACCCATCCCTTCGGATTACATATTGTTTGCCCGAGAAAAAACTTCTAAAAAAGTATAAATGTAATCCATCTAAACAAATCTATGTTTTCCAAAAAATGAAAAAAACCATCATTTTCTTACAATCAATGAAAAGACTTCATTCAAAAATAAATTCATAATATTCATAAATTAGCTACATGGAAGAGATTCTAAATACAGTCATTTGGCATAATTCTTTTAGAAATTGGCTGATATCAGCTGGAATAGTTTCTATCACTGCAGTATTTGCCGGGCTATTATACAGGATTTTGGATTTTATTATTTATCAGATAACACGAAGGACATCAACTCAGATAGATGATTTAATCCTTAAACAGGTACGACAGCCCGCCATCCTAGCTATCGTCCTGACAGGCCTCTGGTTTGCTTTGGAAAGGTTGCATTTCACAGACGTTATAGACCGGAGAATTCAAAAAATGTTCATCATACTCACAGCAGTAAATCTAACCTGGGCCTTTAGTCGGGTGGTTAGTGCACTCATTCATGAAGTGTTAATTCCTTATGCGCAAAGAGATGATAATAATCTGGATGTCCAAAGAATTAAGCTAATACAACAGATATCCATAATTCTTATTTGGGCCGTTGGGTTAATTGCCGGACTACATAATGCAGGTTTTGACGTAGCTGCTCTGTTGGCCGGCTTGGGAATTGGGGGTATTGCTATTGCTCTGGCAGCACAAGATACAGTGAAAAATATGCTAGCCGGCCTCATCCTTTTCTTGGATAAACCATTCAGAATTGGTGACCGAATAATTTTGGATAATTTTGACGGATTTATCCTGGATATTGGTATTCGAAGCACACGAATGAAAACCTTGGAAGGGCGAATCGTGACCATACCTAATGCACAATTCTCTGAAAAGCCAATTGAAAATATCACAACAGGCCCAGCTTTTCGCGTTGTAACAAATATTGGACTCGTGTTCGGAACACCCTACGATAAGATGTTGGAAGCTTTACAAATCTTAAAGTCTATTGCTTCTGAACGCTCAGATCTGGAAGGAGATCCTGTTGTCTTCTTT
>OGCL01001878.1_pt1 | contig 16410 bp, 17 predicted proteins | sample 1570041 | NCBI WGS metagenome assembly OGCL01 (sample SAMN06266162, study PRJEB24511) | hot springs metagenome | isolation source: Hot spring water | place: South Africa: Limpopo | collected 2015-06-22
GTCGTTCCCTGCAAGGAGGAGCGACAAAGCCAGGCGCCCGCACAGACGCGAAAGCGGGCGTGTAGCGGGCTCACCCATAGGGTGGGCGTGATCGAAGGCACGACGTCGAGCGATCATGGGGCTTCACGATGACCACAAAGCGGTCAACCGAGGAATCAAGGTTTAACTACAGACGACTTTTCGCACAAGGAGGCCGCATGTCTTTCCTGCAGCACAAATGGACCGAATACAGCCGCCAGCCCAACCCCCCGAGGCGTTACAGCGGACAGCGGGAATTCGAGGCGGACTGGGTCGGGGGCCTGCGACGCCGCTACGGCCTGTCTCAGGAGGGGCTGGCGGCACTTGCCTGCGTCTCGGTGACCACGGTGCAGAACTGGGAAAACCCGGCCAGCCGCAAGAACATCGCACCCCACAACCAGGACCGGCTGCGCGACATCGAGCGGGCGCTGTGGATCAATGCCCATGTGACCCTGCTGGAGCCCTGTCCGCCGCATGTGCGCGCCCTCCATGATCTGCTCGTCGCCAACAAGGACGCCAGCGCCCAGGGGCTGGCCGAGTACCTGCTCGGCATGATGCCGGCACACGACCCCGAACGCGCGCGCGTCCTGCACTGGGCGGCCCTGGCCCATAGCATCGCCGACCCCGCCTCGCCCAAGGCGCGACAGTACGAGGCGGCCGCCCTGCAGGCCCTGGGCAACGGCGATCAGCGTCTCGCGGCCGCCATCGAGAACGAGATCCTGGGCAGCCATTTCGAGGACCTGCTGGCCATGCCGGCCGGCCCGGCGCGTCTGGAAAAGGGGCGCTGGATCATGGCCGCCTGCGAGCGTCTGCATGCCCGGGACAGCCAGCCGGCCTACCTCTGGAATGCCCTGGAGGTCGCCTGCCGGGCGCCGCTGGATGCGGCCGAGCGTTACCGACTGGTCGGGCAGCTGATCGAATGCCTGGGTGAGGCCAGGGTCAGGCAGCGCATCCAGCGCGAGGAGGCCTTCGAAGCCGCCCGCGAGGTCTATGCCGCTTCGGGCAGGGTGAACTGATGAGTCACGGGAGCACGCACATGAAAGCACGGCTTACGCATCATGCGGCCCCCTGGCTGATCGCCCTCGGCATGCTGGCCAGCGCACCGCTATACGCCGAACAATCCTCCACGCCGCCTTCCCCGGCGAGGTCCGTACTCGCCCAGCCTGCAGCCCAGCCGGCGAGCGTCACCCCCAGACTGGTCTGGGACCGGGTCGGCGCCCCGATGCAAGGCTTGGCCTGAGTCCGGCACCCCCGGACCGGGTACCTCAGGCCGGTCATCCATGCCCCCGGCTCGGACGCGACCTCCGAGCCGGCGCGCCGGGTTACGGTCTCGCTCGAGGCGGACGGTGAGCTAACCGTTCATGGCCTGATGGCCACCCCTGACTATGAAAGACACCGTTGACGGCCATGAACGGTCCCTCACCCCCAGCCCCTCCCCCAGAGGGGGAGGGGAGCGTCGTGAGTCGGCTGCGCGACTTTCACGATAAGGGTGATGTGACAACCGCAACACGCTGGCGGGAAAATGGGGCATGCCCGCCTACGCTCGACGCCTTCGCGCCCTGGAGTTCACAGCCCTGTTCGTGCTGCTGCCCCTGGTCATCGCCTGGCAGGGCGAGACCATGCGCCGCTGGATCATCCCCCAGCTGCTGCTGATCACGGCGCTCTGCCTCGTGTTGCTTTGGCGCGACCCGAGCTTCGAGCGCCGCCGGCTGCTTGCCTGGCCGCACCCGTGGCGTGCCTGCGTGCTGCGCATCGCCCTCCTGCTGGCCATCGGTGGCGCAGCCGTGCTGGCGCTGGCAAGCCAGCTGCCGGATGCAGACCCCTTCGCCCTGCCGCAACAGCGCCCCGTGCTGTGGCTCGCCATCCTCCTGCTCTACCCGCTGATCTCGGCGCTGCCGCAGGAGCTCATCTTCCGTGTCTTCCTCTTCCACCGCTATCGCGCCCTGTTTCCGGGCCATCGGACCATGCCCCTGGTCAGTGCCGGCGTCTTTGCGGCTGCCCACCTGGTGCTAGGCAACTGGGTCGCCCTGCTGCTGTCTCTGGCCGGCGGCCTGCTGTTCGCCTACACCTATGCGCGGACGGGGTCACTCGGCCTGGTCACCCTCGAGCATGGATTGTGGGGCAACTGGCTGTTCACGGTGGGCATGGGGGGCTATTTCTATGGCGGACACATCTGAGCGACCCCAGGGCCGGGCGGTGCCCCGCCCGACACCGAACACGTCGGACTGAAGTCCGACCTACGCGGTGTTCGTCAGCCATCGACACGGCTTCAGGTGAGTGTCAAGCGTCGCAGCACGCCACGCCGCATGGACTTGAAACGTGCAAACGTGGTACCAATCTGGCCACATTCGATCGACCGCTTCATCGACTGGAGAACTTCATGACCACCCGCCACGCCCGCCTGCTCATCCTCGGTTCCGGTCCAGCCGGCTACACCGCCGCCGTCTACGCCGCCCGTGCCAACCTCAAACCGGTGCTGGTCACCGGCCTGGCCCAGGGCGGTCAGCTCATGACCACGACCGACGTGGACAACTGGCCGGCCGACGACAAGGGCGTGCAGGGGCCCGAGCTCATGCAGCGCTTCCAGGCCCATGCCGAGCGCTTCGGCACCGAGATCATCTTCGACCAGATCCACACCGCCAAGCTCACCGAGCGGCCTTTCACCCTCATCGGCGACTCGGGCACCTATACCTGCGACGCCCTCATCATCGCCACCGGCGCCTCGGCCATGTACCTGGGCCTGGAGAGCGAACAGAAATTCATGGGCAAGGGCGTTTCCGGCTGCGCCACCTGTGACGGCTTTTTCTACAAGGGCCAGGAGGTGGCGGTCATCGGCGGCGGCAACACGGCCGTGGAAGAGGCGATCTATCTGGCCAACATCGCCAGCAAGGTGACCCTGGTCCACCGCCGCGACAGCTTCAAGGCCGAGGCGATCATGGTCGATCACCTGATGGAGGTGGTCAAAACCGGCAAGATCGTGCTGGAGCTGGACAGCGTGCTGGACGAGGTGCTCGGCGACGAGAGCGGCGTGACCGGGATGCGTGTCAAGAACGTCAAGACCGGGGAGACCAGGGAGATCCCCTTGCAGGGCATTTTCATCGCCATCGGCCACAAACCCAACACCGATCTCTTTGCGGGGCAGCTGGAACTCGACCACGGCTACATCGTCACCCAGGCCGGACGCAAGGGCAATGCCACCGCCACCAGCATCCCCGGCGTATTCGCGGCCGGCGACGTGCAGGACATGATCTACAAACAGGCGGTGACCAGCGCCGCCTCTGGCTGCCAGGCTGCGCTGGACGCCGAAAAATATCTTCAGAATCTGAAGTAGATATATAGCTTAACATATTGATTAAACGAAGTTATTAGGTTCGCATGTCTGCCCGCAGACCAGGCCGAGCGCATGCGCTGACGCGAAAGTCGCTCCGCCCCGCCGCGCCGGCCGCGGATGACGTGCATCTGTTCCGGCAGGCCGTGGCGGACGCGGCGCCGCTGTCGCCGCACGGCCGCTTCCTGCACGACATCCCCCCGCCTCCGCCCATCCCCCGGTCGCGTCTGCGCGACGAGCGTGAGGTCATCCTGGAATCCCTGCAGGACCCCGAACGCTGGGACGAAGCCACGGAGACGGGCGAGGAGCTGTCCTATGTGCGGCCGGGGCTGCCCCGTCTGATCCTGCGCCGGCTGCGCAGCCAGTGGGTGGCCCAGGCCGAATTGGACCTGCACGGCCTCAACCGCCTCGAGGCCAAGCACGAACTGGCCGAATTCCTGCATGAATGCCGGCGACGCGGTGTGCGCTGCGTACGCATCGTGCACGGCAAGGGCCTGGGTTCGAAAAACCGCGAGCCGGTCCTCAAGATCCTCGTTCGTCACTGGCTGAGCCAGCGCGACGAGGTCCTGGCCTATGTGCAGGCCAGGCCGGCCGATGGCGGCGGCGGTGCGGTGATGGTGCTGTTGAGGGGTGAGGGGTGAGGAGTCAGGAGTAAGGGGTGAGTTTGATGCTGTCGGCTTACCGTTTAACCTTGATTCCTCGGTTGAACACGTCCGAAGGCGCGGCTGTGCGGGTGCCTGGCGCGACCAGCCCGCAGGGCGCAGGACAGCACGCAGTGCTGGTCCCGAGCGTAGCGAGGGATGGGCCGCAGGCCCACAAGCGACGACGCCGCAGGGGCGACCGCGTAGGGCGGAGCAGGGGCCCCTTTGGGGATGCGACCCCGAAGCGGGATGCGGGCACCCCACGCGCGGTCGCCGGCATCCCCTCCGCTGTCCGATCCCCGCTCATGCGGGGCCCCTCGGACGACGCTCCGGGGTGCCCTCCCTGCAAGGAGGAGCGACAAAGCCAGGCGCCCGTTTGGGCCGTCAAGCGGGCGTGTAGCGATCTCACCCAACCGGTGAAGTCGAGCGAAGGCTGAAAACTCAATGTATCCAACATGCTACGAAGCCATCCAAGCGGTCAACTGCGGTTTTTAGGTTGAATCGGTTTCTGTGAAAAAATGCCCGAACTGCCCGAAGTCGAGACTGTCCTGCGTGGGCTTAAGCCCCACCTGGAGGGCGTACGTCTGGCGGGAGCAGTGGTACGCGATCACCGTCTGCGCTGGCCGGTGCCGTCCGGACTGGACGCGCGCCTGCGCGGCCAGAGGGTCCATGCGCTGGGACGTCGCGGCAAGTACCTGCTGCTCGAACTGGACGAGGGGCAGCTGATCCTGCATCTGGGGATGTCGGGCAGCCTGCGCATCCTGACCCAACCCGACCCGCCGGGCCCGCATGACCATGTGGACCTCCTGCTGGAAGGGGGGGTCAGGCTACGCCTGCGCGATCCGCGCCGCTTCGGGGCGGTGCTTCTAACCGACACGCCCGGTCGACACCCCCTGCTCCTCCACCTCGGTGTCGAGCCGTTGGGCGAGGACTTCGACGGCAACCGCCTCCATGCCCTGACCCGGGGCAGGCGCACGGCCATCAAGCAACTCCTGATGGATGCCCGCCTCATCGTCGGCATCGGCAACATCTATGCCAACGAATCGCTGTTCCATGCCGGCATCGATCCGCGTCTGCCCGCCGGCCGGCTGAGCCGTGCACGCTGCATGAGGCTGGTCGCCGCCATCCGCGCCACACTGGAGCAGGCCATCGCGGCGGGGGGCAGCACCCTGCGCGACTTCGTCGACAGCGCCGGACGGCCGGGTTATTTCCAGCAGGACTACGCGGTCTACGGCCGCGCCGGCGAACCCTGCCGCCGATGTGGCCACGCCATCGCGACCTTCCGCCAGGGCGGTCGCAGCAGTTTCGCGTGCCCCGCCTGCCAGAGGCGCTAACCGGACATGGCGACGGCCACCCCAGAGCATGAATGTCGCCGTGTCCGTTCCCTCTCCCCCCGCCCTCCCCCCGAGGGGGAGGGAGCGTCGTGAGTCGATCGCGCGACTTTCACGATCACCTCGTACCCAGCCATCTCTTCTTCTCCTTCGGTCGATCAAGGTCTCGATAACGTCAATTTACCGAACCGAAGCGGTGGCTACCTGCCCACCCGAGTTACAGCAGTTTACGGACTCAATCAGGTCTCATTGCGCATCCGGACAATCTGAGTGTCCGGCCTTGGGAGGGCGCTATGGTGATCACCGCGGAGCATGCCGCCTCCCATAGCTGGCCGGATGATCTGCAGTCGCGCACAGGACTCTACCGCGCCGAAGCGTATCGGCACATCTGCATGGCAAGCGTGGCGGATTGCGTGCAGGGTGCAGGACTGACGGCGGTCGATCTGCCTGCATGATGCGCCTGGCGGTCCGGCCCGGTCCGCAGCGGTGAGTATGCTTATACCGCGTGGTACGCGCGGCTTACCGCCTTGACCGTATCCACCAGCACGCGCACGTGGTGCGGGGGGGTGAACTGGGAGATGCCGTGCCCGAGGTTGAAGACGTGCCCAGGGCCGGGGCCGTAGCTCGCTAGGATGCGGCGCGCTTCCGCCGCCACCGTCTCCGGCGTACCGAAGAGCACGGCCGGGTCCATGTTGCCCTGCAGCGCCACGCGCTCGCCCACGCGGCGGCGGGCCGCGCCGATGTCGATGGTCCAGTCCAGCCCCACGGCGTCGCAGCCGCACGCTGCGATGTGTTCCAACCACAGGCCGCCGCCCTTGGTGAAGACGATGCGCGGCACGATGCGGCCCTCGTTCTCGCGCTTGAGCCCGGCCATGATGCGGGCCATGTAGGGCAGGGAGAACTCGAGATAGGCGGCCTGGGTAAGCATGCCGCCCCAGGAATCGAACAGCATCACCGCTTGGGCGCCGGCCTCGATCTGGGCGTTGAGATAGTCGGTGACGGCGCGGGTGGTGACCTCCAGGATGTGGTGCAGCAGGTCGGGGCGGGTGTAGAGCAGGGTCTTGAGCTTCAGATACTGGTCGCTGCCTTCGCCTTCGACCATGTAGCAGGCCAGGGTGAAGGGGCTGCCGGCGAAGCCGATGAGCGGCACGCAGCCGTCGAGCGAGCGGCGGATCTCGGCCACAGCGTCCAGGACGTAGCGCAGGTAGTCGTATGGGTCTGGCGCGGCCAAGGCGCGGATCTCCCACTCATCGCGTAGCGGCCGCTCGAATTTGGGGCCCTCGCCCGGCGCGAAATAAAGACCCAGGCCCATGGCGTCGGGGATGGTGAGGATGTCGGAGAACAGGATGGCGGCGTCCAGGTCGTAGCGGGCCAGGGGCTGCAGCGTGACCTCGGTGGCGAGGCTGGGGCTCTTGCACAGGGTCAGGAAGTCCTGCGCCCGCTCGCGCGTGGCGCAGTATTCGGGCAGGTAGCGTCCGGCCTGGCGCATGAGCCAGATCGGGGTGTGGTCGGTGGGCTGGCGCAGCAGCGCTCTGAGCAGGCTGTCGTTGGCTAGGGGTTTCATCATGGCTCCCGCGGTGGTCGAGTGCAGGGTTCAGGCGGCGAGGGTGTGCTTGAGCCAGGCCAGGGCGAGCCAGAGCCACAGCAGCACGAAGAAGGTGACATAGGGGATGTGCCGGTCGATGATCACCGCCGGCAGCACGGCGCGTACCGCCCGCATGGCCGGTCGGGTGACGACCTGGAAGATGCGGTAGATGAAGTTCTCCTCGCGCCGGCGGCCGGCGAGCAGGCCGACGATGCCCTGGCCCAGGAGGCTCAAGCCCGCGACCTCGACCAGGGCGCGCAGGACGGAGAGCAGGAAGAGCAGGGTCTGGGTCATGGGTCGATGCGGTGGCGAGTGTGCATTGTAGCCGAGGTCGGCGGTTGCCCGATGGTTGACGCCGGACGAAAATTGGCTTTTCTCCGGGAGAGCCGATGAACTTCGATGCCTGGCGCCACTGCCTGCGCGGCCGCCTGATGACCCGGCTGCGCCGGGCCGACGCCGCCATGAACGCCTATCGGGACGCCCTGGCGGCCGATCCCGCAAGCTTGCGCGCGCTGGCCGCCCTGGGTTATCTGCATGCCCAGCGGCGACACTACGACCTGGCCGAGCCCTATCTCGAGCGGGCGGCGCAGCTCGCGCCCGGACGCGCCGATCTCTGGTTCAACCTGGGCTATGCCCAGGACAAGGCCGGTCGGCACGCGGCGGCGATCGAGTCCTTCGAGGCGGCGGTGCGGTTGGATCCCAAGCTCGACCGGGCCTGGTACGGCATGGGTCTGGCCCAGGCCGCCCTCGGCCGGCACCGGGAGGCCGTGCGCTGCTTCAGCGAGACCACCGGCCTGCAGCCCATGAACGGGCATGCCTGGTATGCCCTGGGCATGGCCTGGCACCACAGCCGCGAGCCGGACAAGGTGAAGGAAGTGGCCGAGCACCTGGTCCGCTTCGACCCGCAGATGACCCGCAGGCTGATCCAGGAGACCGGCCGGGCCGACCTCGCCCATCTGGTGGCGCATCTGGCCGATTGGGGGCGATGAGCCGACTGTGAGCGCCGCCTACTCGCGCAGCAGGGCCGCCTGGTCGGTGCGCTCCCAGGGCAGCGCCAGGTCCAGGCGTCCGACCTGGCCGTAGGCCGCCAGACGGCGATAGAAGCCGCCGCGGTGGATGGCCGGCAGGTGGCGCAGGTTGTAGGCGCGGACGATGCCGGCGGGGCGGAAATCGAACCGGGCGCGGATGCGTTCGGCCAGGACCTCGTCGGGCAGGCGGCCGCTGCCGAAGGTCTCCACCTGCACGCTGACCGGCCGCGATAGCCCCGGCGAGTAGGTCAGCTGCACCTCGCAGGCGCTGGCCAGCCCCGCCGCCACCACGTTCTTGGCCGCGTGACGCGCGGCGTAGGCGCCCACCCGGTCGATGCGGGTGGGGTCCTTGCCCGACAGGGCGGATTCGCTCTGGCGGCAATACTCGCCATAGCTGTCGATGGCGTTCTTGCGCCCGGTGAGCCCCGAGTGCACGGCCGGTCCGCCGTCGATGAGCGGGCCCTCCGGATTGACGTAGATCGCGGTGCCACGGTCGGGCCGGATGGCCTCGTCCTGGAACACGGGTTCGACCACCAGGGCCATGAGGTCGTCGCGCAGGCGCTCGGTGCTCACTGTCTGCCCCCGCCGCTGTCCGGCCACCAGGGTCAGGCTGTGGATGCGCCAGGGGCGCCCCTTGCGGTACTCCACGCCGACCTGGCACTTGCCGTCCGGGGAGAGGTAGGTCAGCTGCTGCTGCTGGCGGGCGGCGGCCAGGCGGCGGGCGAGCTTGTGCGCGAGCCAGATGGGCAGCGGCATGAGCACGGGGGTCTGGTCGCAGGCGAAGCCGAAGACGTTGGCCATGTTGTGGGCGGGGATGCGTTCCAGGGCGTCGTCTTCGAGCGCGCGCTCGTCGTCCAGGTGGGTGAGGGGCAGCTCGGCGAGGCTGGTCATCACGGTGCAGGTGTCGGCGTTGAAGTCCTCGCCGGTGTAGCCCACCTGGCGGATCACCTGCCGCGCCACCTCGGGGATGTCCACCGTGGCGGTGGAGGCGAAGCGGGTGGCGATGAACAGGATGCCGTTGGAGACGGCGCATTCGGCCAGCACGCGGCTCATGGGATCCTGGCGCAGATACTGGTCGACGACGGCATCGGCGATCTGGTCGCAGAGTTTGTCGGGGTGGCCCTCGGTGACCGATTCGGAGCTGAACATGTAGTCGCTTTTCATGACGCACTCCCTGGATGGGTAAGCGGCGCGGCGGCGGGTGCGCCGGCGGTCTTCATGGCCTCGATGGCCAGATAGGGCAGGCCGGCGGCGGCGCCCACCACCAGGGCATCGGCCGGCAGGAGGGGGGTGGTGCCGAGCAGGCCGCGCAGGGGCGGCAGCAGCACGGTGGCCAGCTGCAGGGCGGCGGTGCCGAGCAGGGCGCGGTCGAGCCAGCGGTTCTCCGGCAGGCGCTCGGCGCTGAACAGGCCGTGCGTCTCCGAGCGGCAGGAACGCGCGTGCAGCAGCTGGCTCATGGTCAGGGTCATGAAGGCCAGGGTGCTCGCCTGCGCGCCGGGGCCGTAGCGCATGAGGCCCCAGCCGTAGGCGGAGAGTGCGCCGGCGGTGAGCGCGGCCGCTTCCAGCCCATAGCGGCGGAAATCGCGGACGCCGATGATGGGCTCGTGCGGGTCCCTGGGCGGACGGCGCAGGACGTCGGGCTCGGGCGGGTCCATGGACAGGGCCAGGGCGGGGAAGACGTCGGTGAGCAGGTTGATCCACAACAGCTGCATGGTGTTGAGCGGCTGTCCCAGGCCGCCCGCGACGGCGATGAAGGTCAGCCCGATCTCGCTGATGTTGGAGGAGACCAGGTAGTGGATGGACTTGCGGATGTTGCCGTAGATGGTGCGGCCCTGGGCCACGGCCAGGATCATGGTGCCGAGTTCGTCGTCCTCCAGCACCACGTCGGCGATGCTGCGCGCGACCTCGGTGCCGCCGCCGGCCTTGGCACCGCCCATGGCCACGCCGATGTCGGCCGCCTTCAGGGCCGGGCCGTCGTTGATGCCGTCGCCGGTCATGGCCACCACGCGGCCTGCGCGCTGCAGGCCCTGCACGATCTGCAGCTTGTGCGCGGGGCTCACGCGGGAGAAGATCTCGACCTTCTCGGCCAGGGCCGAGAGCAGCGGCGGATCGATGCGGTCGATCTGGGAGGAGTCGAGGATCTCCAGGCGTTCGTCGCCCGAGAGATCGAGCTGACGGCCGATGGCATAGGCGGTGGCGCTCTGGTCGCCGGTGATCATCACCGTCTTGATGCCGGCCTGGTGGAACAGCTCGATCAGCTCGCGCGTGCCGGCGCGGATGGGGTCGGCGAGTCCCGCCAGGCCCAGCCAGGTCAGCCCGTCGCCGCCGCCGTGCGCGTCCTCCGGGCCATAGGCGAAGGCCAGCACGCGCAGGGCCTCGCCGGCCATGCGCGCGTTCTCAGTGAGCATGGCCTCGCGGAAGGCCGGGTCGATCTCATGGCGGCCGGCTTGATCCTGATACCAGCGGCAGAGTTCGATCACCTGCTCCGGGCTGCCCTTGACCGCCACGAGCCGCCGGCCGTCGCCGGCCTCGTGCCAGGTCGCCATCCAGGCGCGGCCCTCGGAGCGGTATTCGGTGCGCAGCAGCGGGTGACGGCGGCGCAGGGCCTCGGCGTCGACACCGGCGGCCAGGGCCATGGCCAGCAGGGCGTTTTCGGTCGCGCTGCCCTCCAGGCTCAAGCGCTTTGGCCCTGCCGCCTGACCGTTGATGCGGCTCTCGTTGCACAGCACGGCCACGTGCAGCAGTCTCAGCAGCGCCTCGCTGGCGTAGGGGTCCACCACGCCCTCGGGGGCATGGAAGTGCCCATCCATGACCCGCAGCCGGTCGCTATTGACCTGCACCGCCAGCACCGCCATGCGGTTTTCGGTCAGGGTGCCGGTCTTGTCCAGACACATCACCTGCACCGAGCCCAGGGTCTCGACGGCAGCGAGCTGACGGATGAGTACGCCCCGGCGACGCATGTCCCTGAGCCCCAGGGCAAGGGTGGTGGTGGCCACCGTGGGCAGTCCCTCGGGCACCGCCGCCACGGCGAGCGAGATGGCCGCGCGCAGCATGGGCAGGAGACCGTAGCCGCGCAGCAGGCCGACGGCGAACACGCCGCCGCAGATGGCGAGCGAGATCCAGACCAGCTGATTGCCCAGACGGTCGAGCTGGCGCTGCATGGGGGTCTCGGGTGGACGTGTCTCGCCGACCAGGGCCTGGATCAGGCCCAGCTCGGTGGCGCGGCCGGTGGCTACCACCACCGCCAGGCCGCTGCCGCCGGTGACCAGGGTGCCCATGTAGACCATGTTGCAGCGGTCGGCCAGCGGGATCTCCGCCGCCGCCAGGGCCGGGACCGACTTGGCGACCGGCAGGCTCTCACCGGTGAGCGCCGACTCGTCCACGGAGAGGTCCTTCACGCTGACCAGGCGGGCGTCGGCAGGGATCAGGCAGCCGGGGGTCAAAAGCAGCATGTCGCCCGGCACCACCTCGCGTGTGGGTGTGAGCAGCACGCGTCCCTCGCGCAGCACGGGCACTGGCGGCCTGGGCACCGTGGTGAGGCTGCTGATGATGCCCTCGGCCTGGGACTCGGTGACATAGCCGATGCCGGCGTTGATCGCCACCACCCCCAGGATCACGGCGGCGTCGGCCAGGCCGCCGGTGGCGGCGGAGAGCAGGGCCGAGGCCCCCAGCAGCCACACCGGCAGGCTGTTGAACTGGCCCAGGAGGATCGCCAGGCGTGAGCGCCGCTCCGGTTCCGGGAGGGTGTTGGGGCCGTAACGCGCTAGCCGCGCCCGGGCCTCGGCAGCGCCGAGCCCGCGGCTGTAATCCACCTGCTGCCGGCCCAACACCGCCTCCGCGGGCAGCGTATGCCACTGAGCGTCCCCAGGGGCGGGCTGTTTCTGCCCTGGCGGACGCGCTGCCGCGGGTTTGGCCGGGCGGCGCTCGTCACGGGGCGTTGCCGCCTGCCAGGTCGGTGTCATGCCGGCTGCCATGCGGCGCAGGGAAGGGGGCTCGGCGGCCGACTCGGCGTCGACGCACTCATCGATGCGCGCGATCAGTTCGGCCAGGACCTCCTCCAGCCTGCGGGCCGGGTCGTAGTGCACCAGCAGGGTGCCGGTGAGGACGTTGGCCGAACCGAGCCGGATGGCGTCCTGCCCGGCCAGTGCGGTCTCGATGGCGCGCCGCGCGGTCTCGTTGCGGTAGAGGCCGCGCACGCGCAGGCGGACCCGCCCTGCCACCAGGGCATGGACCACCTCGACTGGGGCGGGCGCATTCATGGAGCCAGGCTGCGTCCCCCTCCGTGCGGCAGCCAGGTCGCCGCCGGCGGCAGGGGTCAGAGCGCGCTCACCCGTTTGGCCTGCAGTCCTTCGGCCGCCGCATCCTCCAGAAAGGTCACGGCCATGCCGGCATGCAGGTGCTCGAACAGGGGGTGTACGACGTTCTCGCGGCTGAAATACAGCTCCCTGCCGTCGGCCGTGGCGATGAAGCCATAGCCCTCGTCCGCCAGGATGCGGGCGACACGGCCCTGGACGAGCGCTTCGTGCGTCTTGACGTCACCGCGCTGCCTGCGTGCGAAGTCCTCGAGCCTGCGCTTGGCCGCGTCGAAGGCGTCGCGCAGCACGACGTAGAGGTCCTCGCCCCGATCGCGATCGACGACGATCTCGCTGCCGGGCACGGTCATGTCGATGCGCACGTTGAACTGCTTGCCCTGATGCTTGTGTTTGCCGTCCAGTTCGACCACCACGCGGCAACGCATGATGTCGGGATAGAACTGATCGAGCTTGTCCACGCGGCTGCGGATGTCGGCCTCCACCGCATCCGAATGGGGGATGTCGCGCATGACGATCTGCAGGGGTAGTTTCATGCTGATCTTCCTTTTTGCCAGGTCATTTGCGGGATGCTTGTTCGCGGTCCATCTCGCGGCCGATGAGCCGGGCTAATTCACCCATCTCCTCGGCCAGCAGGATGAGCAGGTCATCGAGGGTGACGATGCCCTGCAGCCAGCCGTCCCGGTCCACCACCGGGAGTCGGCGGATACCCTTGTCGCGCATGTAGCGTATGGTCTCGTAGACCCCCTCCGTCTCGCGCACCGTGGCCAGTTCCGCGCTCATGATGTCACCCACGCGCAGGGTCTCGGGGGCCACCTCCATGGCCACGACCTCGATGACGATGTCCCGGTCGGTGACGATGCCCACCGGCCGGCGCAGGCCGGCAAGCTCGTCCACCACCACCAGATCGCCCACGTGATACTGGCGCATCAAGCGGGCGGCCGCGATCACCGGCGCCTCCCGCGCCACGATCACCACCTCGCGGTTGCAGATCTCACCGATTGCCATGTTGCCCTCCAGTCTGTGTGTACGACCCTCGTCGGCACCCTGAGGGCACCGCCTTTCGGGCATGGGGCTGGGAAGCGATCCCGGCCGGCTGCGCAAGCCCTATACTCACGCAGCACGTGTTGCCAGGCGCATGCCTTGTCCGCTAATTTCATTAAAGAACCGGTTGCCGATTCCGGCAAGCCGAGCCTGCGTATGAACCTCGGGCGTCGGGGTCCCCCTTGCGCACCGTTTCGAGGAGGCCCCCATGGCAGAAGCCCTGTTGATCCTCAAGGATGCGCGGCGCCCTGTTGGATACGGCACACGCACTCGGCGGGGAGGGCGATGAGGTGGCGTTGCGTTTCTCTATTCCGGTGGAGGCGATGCAGGAGGAGGTGCCGCTGAGCCTGGAGCGCCGGAATCAGCACCCAATCTGGGACGCGATGGACGATCCGGGCTCAATCCAGCCCCTCGGGTTCCCAGTCACCGGACTCCGCCAGGCTGCCCTGGTGTAGGGGCATGGCGGCAGCGGGGACACTCGGCGGCTTCGGCACGGGCCGGGCAGGCGGGATGATCAGGCGCGTTCGCGGCGGCGGGCACAGGCGCTCGCCTGCCACCGGCCGCAGCGCAGCCAGCATGGCCACCACCATGTCCTTGGCGGTCTCGTTGGTCAGCCGGAAACCGTAGCCACAGCGCGTGCATTCGAACTGCTTGTAGGGCAGCAGCTCCACCAGGGCCAGCAACATGCCGAGACTGTGTCGTGCCGAGAGACGGCCGAGGTCATCCAGGTCGAAGACGGGGGGACGGGGACCCGGGAACCCCGGCATCTTCGCCTCCGCCCGAGCCATGCTGCCGCAGCGGGGGCAATGCCGGCGCAGGTGGATGACGCGTGTCGCCATGGCGGGTGTCTACCGGGATGGGGCGGGGCAGGCGTGCATCGGCCGGACGGCCATGCATGCGCTGAGGGTCAGGCCGGGGCCGCGACGGGCTGACCGTCCAGATTGCGCATGGCCACGCCGGTGAGCAGGGCGAACTCCTTGACGATGGCCTCGATCTGGTCGAGCTGGGCCTTGATCTGCACCATGTCCCGCTGCACCGCCTGGCTGCGCTCCTGGATGGAACCCAGGTTGGCGTGCACCTTGCTGATGTTCTCCAGCCGGTGCTCGAGCTGGGCCTTGTGTTCCTGGATGCGGGCGACGATGGGGTCCAGGGTGAGCCGCAGCCAGGTCTCCGACTCCATGCGCACCTGCTGGAAAACGATGCGCGCCTGGGTGACCAGGCCGATGTAGAACTTCTTCACCATGAAGCGCTTCTCGAGCATGATGTTCATGGGGTCGGCGCAGAATTCCTGTGTGCTCACCACCAGCTCGTCCAGCCGCCCGCGGTAGCGGATGAGATCGAGCAGGGGCGGGTCGACCGACTCCAGGCCGTGTTCGTCGTGAAAGCGCTGGTAGGCGGCATTGAGCAGCTGCTTGATGGCGACGCTCTGCTGGTGGGCGTGGTCGAACTCCGCGCTCATGCGGCGGATGAGCAGCTGCATGCCGCGGATCAGCCCGGCCGTGGTCCAGCTGTCGTTGATGGCCATCATGGACTCCTCGATGATCTTGTCCATGCGCTCCTCGTCGAGGTGGGCGAGCAACTCCCAGCCCTGCTGCAAGACCACCTTGCGCGTGAGGTTGAAGCTGCGCGTGGTCTCCTCGTATTTCTGCTTGTCGGCCATCACCTTGTCGCGCATCTGCACGACGAGCTGCTGGTTCTTGCCGGTCAGGGCCTGCAGGTCCTGCAGGCTCTGACGCGCGGCCAGCATGCGCTTGTGTGCCGTCTCCCGGGTCTCGTTGAGCCGCGGGCCCAGCTCGCGCACCACCGACTCGCGCATGATCTTCTCGCGCGAGGGGATGATCTCGCGTGCCAGCATCACCTCCAGGGCCTGGATGCCGGAACGCCGGAGCAGGTCCTGGTCGCCGCGGATCTTTGCCACCAGGGCCTTCTGCGCCGAGATGGCCAGCACGCTGCCGGTGGGGATCTCCAGCTGGGCGGCGGTGGACTCGATCTGGCGCCGGATGGTGCGGCCGATCTCCTCCGGGCTCTTGAGGTCGTCCCACAGCATGTCGATCTTGTTCAGCACCGCGTAATGCTGGCTGGTGTGCTTGGCCACCATCTTGTTCCAGATCTCGTAGTCGGACTGGGTCACCCCGGTGTCGGTGGCGAGCAGGAAGAGCAGGGCGTGGGCGTTCGGGATGGCCGAGAGGGTCAGCTCGGGCTCCGCCCCCATGGCGTTCAAGCCCGGCGTGTCGAGGATGGCCAGACCCGATTCCAGCAGGGGGTGCGGGTAATTGATCATGGCGTAGCGCCAGGCCGGGATCTCCACGCGGTCCTGGTCCTTGACCATGTAGGACAGGTTGGGGTCGTTCTCGTCCCACAACCCGAGGGCGCGCGCCTCCACCTTGAACACCACCTTGGTCTCGGCCAGCTTGCGCATGGCCGTGACCATGGCATTGGGATCGGAGACGTCGAGCTTGAGCGTGTTCCACTCCACCGGCATGCGTTTCAGGGTGTTGATGCTGTCGTCGCGGAAGCGGGTCTCGATGGGCAGCAGCCGGATGAAGGGCTCGGTGTCCGCGTCGTAGAAGATCTCGGTCGGACACATGGTGGTGCGGCCGGCGTCGGAGGGCAGGAGGCGCTGCTTGAAGTCGGAGAAGAACAGGGCGTTGATGAGTTCCGTCTTGCCGCGCGAGAACTCCGCCACGAAGGCCAGCATCAGCCGATCCTTCTTCAGGTTCTCGGTCAGGTCGTACAGGCGCAGCAGCTGTTCGGACTCGACCTCGGTGTAGCGCTCGAGCCATTCCTTGTAGGCGGTCACCACCTTGACCAGCCGATCGCGCCGGTTGCGAAACCGGGATATGCCGCTTTCCAGGCCGTAGTTCATCATTCCTGCGCCCTCATCTCCAGACATCGCTCCACCTCCGCCGGCTCCAGGGGGCCCGGACGCTCTTGCGGCGGGCTTTTTTCCTTGCGCGATTGTAACCGCCCGGCGGGAAAGGTTAAGACTCAGTGCCAAATAATCGAGCGAAGCGGCGTTGGCCGCGTCCTCCACCGCCGGCGTGCGCGGCCTTATCGTGAAAGTCGCGCAGCCGACTCACGACGCTCCCCTCCCCCTCGGGGGGAGGGGCGGGGGGAGAGGGAAC
>OGCL01001881.1_pt1 | contig 16400 bp, 25 predicted proteins | sample 1570041 | NCBI WGS metagenome assembly OGCL01 (sample SAMN06266162, study PRJEB24511) | hot springs metagenome | isolation source: Hot spring water | place: South Africa: Limpopo | collected 2015-06-22
AAGCTCGTCGTCAACGAGCGCGAGGCCGCCCTCGTGCGTGACGTCTTCCGGCGCTACGCCGAGCATGGCTCGGCCGCTCGGCTGGTGCGGGAGATGGCGGTCGAGGGGCACACCACCAAGGCCTGGATGACCCAGGGCGGGCGCCGGCGCACGGGCCGACCCATCGACCAGCAATACATCTTCGCGCTGCTGCGCAACCGCATCTACCTGGGTGAGATCCGCAACCACGGCACGTGGTACCCCGGCCAACACGAAGCCATCGTGCCGCGAACCCTGTGGGACGCCGCGCACGCGTTCATCGAGCGCCGCAAGCAGGCGCCGCGTGAACACCGGGCCCAGCATCCGGCGCTGCTCGCGGGCCTGCTGTTCGCGCCCGATGGCCAGCGCATGCTGCATACCTTCGTCAAGAAGAAGAGCGGACGCACCTACCGCTACTACGTCCCCTACCTGCACAAGCGCCGCAACGCGGGCGCGAACCTGGCGCCGGACGCCCCGGACGTCGGCCACCTGCCCGCGGCCGAGATCGAGAACGCGGTGCTGACGCAGATCCACGCGGCGCTCTCGGCGCCGGAGGTGCTGATCGGCACCTGGCGGGCGTGCCAGCGCCACCCGGCCGGTGCCGCCCTTGATGAAGCGCAGGTGGTGGTGGCGATGCGGCGCATCGGCGACGTGTGGGCGCAGTTGTTCCCGGCCGAACAGCAACGCATCGCGCGGCTGCTGATCGAGCGGGTCCAACTGCATGAGCACGGGCTCGACATCCTCTGGCGCGAGGACGGCTGGTTGGGATTGGGGCCCGAGATCGGCGCCCATCCCTTGGTCGACGAGTGCCGCGCGTCTGCTGAAGGAGCTTTGGCATGACCCGCTCGCCTCGCGATCCGACGCCGAACGCCCGCCGTCGTGCGATCCGCGTCGAGGTCGGCCCCGACGCGCGCAGCTACGTCAGTGCCGGGCAGCGGGTGACCCTGGTGCCGCTCACGATCAAGCGCCGGCAGAACCGCAAGCTCCTGATCCCGCCGACACCCGAGTCCGCCGCTGCGACCACGGGCGGCCTGGATGCGCCGATGATCAAGACGCTCGGCAAGGCCTTCTACTGGAAGCGGCTGCTCGAGTAGGGGCGCTATCCCACGACGACCGACCTGGCCCGCGCCCTGAAGTTGGAGCCCGGCTGGGTGGCCGAGGTGCTGCGCCTGACCCTGCTAGCCCCCGACATCGTCGAGGCCATCCTGGACGGACGCCAACCCCGCCATCTGAACCTGCAGACCCTGCGAGGCAGGCACGATGCTCTGCCACGGGATTGGGCCGAACAGCGCGAAGTCTTGGGGTTTGCGCCGGCGCGGATCTGAAGGCTCTGCCGCCGACGCAACGGCCACGCCCGACCTTCGGATCCACCGGCGCCCCGATTGCGGCGACGGCACCTTCAAAGCGCTGAGCACCTCGCAGTCGTGGCCTTGACGCCATACCAACCACTCGGTATGGTTCTGGAACAAACCAATCGGTTGGTATGCACTCGATGGCCGACGCAGGAAGCTCCCGCACCCGCTTGCTCGATGCCGCCCTGCGCGTGTTCCGCGAAAGGGGCTACACCGCCACCACGGTGGAGGATCTCTGCCGCGCCGCGGGCGTCACCAAGGGCAGCTTCTTCCACCACTTCGAAAGCAAGGAAGCACTGGCACTGGCCGCGATCGAGCACTGGAACATGCTCACCGGGGCGTTGTTCGAGGCCGCACCGTACAGGCAGGTCGAGGACCCGCGCGAGCGGCTGCTGGCCTATTTGGACTTCCGCGCAGCACTGGTGCGCGGCGAGCTGCCCGAGTTCACCTGCCTGCTCGGCACCCTGGTGCAGGAGACTTTTGCCAGCCACCCGGTCCTGCAGGCCGCCTGCGGCACGGGCATCAAGGCCCACGCACAAACGCTCGTGCCCACCATCGAGGCGGCCCGGGCCCGGTACGCACCCGAAGCCGACTGGAGCGCCGAGAGCCTGGCCCGCCATACCCAGGCCGTGCTGCAAGGCGGCTTCGTGCTCGCGAAAGCCTTGAACGACCCCCAGGCCGCGCTCGAGGCCATCGGGCATCTCAAGCGCTATGTCGAGGGGCTTTTGCCGGTTCGCCGCGATGAAGCGCACGACAACGCGAGTCAGCCGAATCGTTTCCCAACGCTCCAGCCCCGATCGATGAGGAGATGACCATGCCTTACACCCTGACACAAGTTCGCGTGTTCCGCGCTCCGCCCGAGCGCCTGTGGCGTGCACTGACCGAGCCGGCCGCGATAGTGAAGTGGAACCCGCCGGACGGCTTCGTGGCCGAAGTGCACGAACTCGACCTTCGGGTCGGCGGGCGTTACCGCATGAGCTTCATCAACTTGGGCAACGGGCAGCGCCACAGCTTCGGTGGGGCCTACCGCGAGGTCGTGCCGAACGAAAAGCTCGTGGCCACCGATCGCTTCGACGACCCGGGTCTGCCCGGCGAGATGCTGACCACCTACGCCTTGCGCGTCGTGTCCTGCGGGACGGAACTGACGGTAGAGCAGGCCGGGCTGCCCGATGCGGTTCCCCCCGAAGCCTGCCGCATGGGATGGCAACAATCGTTCGAGCTGCTCACTCGCTTGGTGGAAGCGGAGATCCCTACGCCATGAGCGACGCGGATGCTTCGGCGTGTCCTGGCAGATCGTGCCGGACTTCGTGTTGACCATCGACGAAGGCATCGACCGCGCCGCCGCTTCACGGATGAGCGTGGCGATGCTTGGGATGACCAAGCTCGATCAAGCCAGACTTCAGGAGGCCGGCCGCACAAGCTGACTGCCCTCTGCTCCACCGATGACGCGCGCGAGCGCAGCCATCACGCCAACGTCGATGCGGTGCCGTCGACCCCAAGGGGCTCGACGGCCGGGAACCGAAGGAGGACAACGCCCATGGACACGCCAGAGCCGGTGATCGTCGAAAAATCCCGCTGGATCGAGGCGCCGCCCGATCGAGTGTGGGCCGTGCTGACCCAGCCCCGCCTGATCCGCAGGTGGATGGAGGTCGAGCCGTCACTCGACGACGAGGCGCCTTTGGCCCTGGGCCGGCGCCTCGCCTGGTGTGACGCCTCCGGCACGCCCTACCTGGTTGGGACGGTCATCGTGCGCGAGGCGCGCCGTCGGCTCGTACTGGAGCTCGCAGACGCATCCTGGCCGCGAGCGGCTGCGCCGGGGGAAGTGACCTACGGTTTCACGCTCAGCGAACGGCGGTACGGCGTGCGCGTCGATTTCCGCCTGGGCGATCTCGCCATCGACGCCGATGCACTCACCTGGCGTGAGGCCTACGTCGCCAGCCAGGAACTCGAACGTATCGATCGACTCGCCAGGGAGAACGCATGACGCCCATCGAGACGGGCTGCCTGTGCGGCGCCGTGCGCATTCGCATCGACGGCGAACCTGTTGTCGGCTTCTATTGTCACTGCCCGGACTGCCGCGCGGCGCATGGCGCGGCCTATATCGGCGTGGCCCTCTATCCCTCGGCGGCCGTCGAGGTGATCGCGGGCGAGGTCGCCACTTTCGCCATCGAAAGCCTGCCGCGCGCGTTTTGCGCCCGCTGCGGCACGCGCTTGTTCGCCCGTGTGCCCGACGCGGATCTCACCGGGGTCGTCGCGACGCGCTTGCCCGAGGGCGCGTTTCGGCCCGCGTTTCACATCCACTGCGGCCACGCGCTCGCGCCCGTGCGCGACGACTTGCCGCACTACCGCGCCCTGCCGCCCGTCTTTCGCGGCGATGACGAGCAGGTGGACTGGTAAGCGCCGCGCACAACAGCACACACAGCTCGCCGCCCGCTGGCGGCGCGTTGCCGAATCCTCTTCCTCACTGCCACCTCTGCAGCCGCTTGCCGGGCAACAGCTCGTACGGCGACTTCCAGCCGGGCACTCTCGCCAGCCGTTCCAGCCAGGCGGCAATGTTCGGGTATGAGGCCGCCAGATCGATCCCAGTCTCGTCCACCGGATAAGACAGGTAAGCGCACATGGAAATGTCGGCGATGGTCATTCGTTCGCATGCCACGAAGGTGGCCGCGCCAAGGTGCTGCTCGAGGATGCCCAGAAAATCCTTGACCCGGGCCAAGTGCCAGGCCAGCACGGCCGGATCTGGCTTTGGGGTGAAGGTGCGCAAGAAGCGATAGGTGGCCATTCCACCGGACAGTTTCTGGTTGTCCCAGAAGAGCCAGCGAAGAATCTCGTAGGTCTGTGCGTCGTTCGTCGCCCCGAATTTCCCGTACTGCGCCGCAAGCTGCAGCAAGATCGGCGCAGTCTGCGTCAGCTTGCGGCCATTGACCTCCAGCACGGGGATTTCACCCATCGGATTGACCGTGCGCCGCCACTGCGGCGTCCAGGTCACGCGCGAGCCGAAATCCGTCCAGACGGGCTCAAAGGTCTGGCCGCACAGCGTCAGCATCAGTGCCAGCTTGTAGCTGTTGCCTGACTCGGGGAAATAGTGGAGGCGATACGTGTCCATTGCGATTCCTTCCTTGGGAGCGGCCGGCGCATTGCCGTGCTAAGCCGGCTTGACGATCGCCAAGATGGCGATGACCAACATCGCAACGACGATGCCGAAGTCAGCGCCGGAGATTCTTTTGACAGACGCTCCAGTCCGAAGGCAACGACGTATGCGACCGGAACGTACGCCGTGAAACGCCGACAGGGCCACGACGACGATCAGCTTGGCGATCAGCCATCCTGATGACAGCCATCCCGCGCTGAGCGCCAAAGACAATCCGAAGATCCACGTCAACAGCAATGCAGGCGTGGTGACGGTGCGCTCGAAACGTTGCAGCGCGACCAGCGTGCCTGCTTGTTCCTCCGGTGATATCGGCGCGATGGCATTCACCAACCGTTCTTGCGCGAGCAAGCCGCCCACCAGACAGACCACCGCCGTGACGTGTGCTGCTACCAAATAGGGGTAGATCGCTGTCATCATCATCTGGCCTGCCTGCCTTCGGCGAGTGATTTCGCCCGTTCACACAGCCATCGGAGATTGGCGTACCCACCGAATGGCACGAACGCGACCAAGAACAATCGAATCACGTCACGTCGATGCCAGCCGCCGCCGGCGACGGTTTGCAAGGCAGTCCAGACATACGCCAGAAATGCGACGCCGTGTATGGGCCCCAGCAGCTTCGAGCCATACGGCCAGCCCCAGATATGTTTCAGAGGGGCCGCGACGAACACCAAAAGGACCAGCGTCGTGGCCTCGATGATCGACACCATCTCAAGGCGCTTCAGTTGTTTGTGCTCAAGATCCGTGATGAATCCGTTGTGAGGATGCAGCGCCTTCGCTGCTTGTCCGTCTTTGGTCATGTCATTGTGCTTGAAGGGCCTGCATTCATGAGATTCACGTCGGGCACCTCTCGCCCGGGCGCAAGGTCAGGACCTGGGCGCCATGGGCCGTGACGGCAACGGTATGCTCGAACTGAGCCGACAGTTGCCCGTCACGCGTGACGACCGTCCAGCCATCGTCCTCGGTTCGAACGGCACGCCGTCCTTGGTTCACCATCGGCTCGATGGTGAACACCATGCCTTCACGCAACACCAGGCCCGTTCGCGGCTGCCCCCAGTGCAACACCTGGGGGGGCTCATGCATCTCTCGGCCGATGCCATGCCCACAGTATTCCCTGACGATCGAATAGCCATTGCGGCGGGCATGCCGCTCGATGGCGTGGCCCACATCGCCCAGCGTGGCGCCTGGCCGAACGGCTCGAATCCCTTTCCACATGGCTTCATAAGCCACTTGCACGAGTCGCCGCGCCGGCTGCGACACCTCGCCGACCAGATAGGTCTTGCTGGAATCGGCGATGTAGCCGTTCTTCTCCAGGGTGATGTCGAAGTTGACGATGTCACCGTCCTGCAGGATGTCTTCGGAAGAAGGAACACCGTGGCAAACCACGTGATTGCGCGAGGCGTTGAGCGCGTAGGCGTACCCGTATTGCCCTTTGCTGGCCGGGCGTGCCTTGAGTTCATGGACGATGAATGCATCGACCAGATCGTTGACCTGCAGGGTGGACATGCCGATCAGGTTCAGCCGATCGAGATGGCCGAACACCTGCGTCAACAGTCGGCCCGACTCCGCGATCAGCGCGATTTCTTCGGGTCGCTTGGTCATGTCGAACCCATCTTGATGGGCTCGGCCACGACACCCGCGGCCCGCAGTTCACGCGTGACGATGTCGTTGAAGCTCAGTGTCGGGTTCATTTCGCACAGCATGCCGATCCGGATCCAAAAGGCCGCCTGCGCATTGATCGATCGACACGACACCGCGCTGGCCTTGCGCAGTTGGTCATGCAGATCGTCGTCGATGTTCACGATACCCATGTGCTTACGGAGCATATGAAACATATACACATCATATACGCTTCCGGCTGTGGCGCAAGGCAACCCCGGATGTGTTGCGTGCGATTCAACACAGCGTCGAGCGATGCGCGGCCAGGCCCGCGAGTGCGCCGTCGCCCACAGCCAGCGCCACGTTGCCCGCCGCTCGCGCGGCATCGCCACATGCGAAGACGCCAGGCACGCTCGTTTCCTGCGTGGAGTCGACCTTGATGAACTCGCCCAGCGGGCCTTCCTCGATCTCGCAGCCCAGTTGTTGCGCCACAGGGCTGCTGAGGTGGGCGCGTGTCTGGGTGAACAGACCCTTCATCGACAGGATGCGTCCGTCTGCCAGCACCACGTCGGCCGCGCCCTCGATGCGAACGATGGGCGTGGACTCGACGTGCGTGCCCCTCCTGACGAGAGCGGCCAGATCCTCCTGTGTCGGCGCATAGGCGCCGTTGAGGAACAGCGTCGGCCTGCCCCAGTCCGGCAGCATGAGGCCGTGGTGCTGCGCCATCGGTGAGGCGGCCACGATGCCGATGGGCCCGGCGTCCAACTCGTACCCATGACAATAGGGGCAATGGAATACGCTGCGGCCCCAGCGCTCGGCCAGGCCCGGCACCGGCGGTAGCTCGTCGCGCACGCCAATGGCCAGGATCAATCGGCCGACGCGGACCACTCGGCTGTCGACGCGCAACTCGAAGCAGCCATCCGGGCCGCGGCGCGCGTCCTCGGCCAGAGCGTCCAGCCATCGCACGTTCGGGTAACGCAGCAACTGGCGGCGGCCCTCGGCAGCGATCGCGCCCGGGGGCTGGCCGTCACGCGTGAGGAATCCGTGCGAATGCCCTCCCGCATCGTCGACGAAACGGTTGCGACGCTGCCCGGCATCGACCACCAGCACGTCGCGGCGGGCCCTGGCGAGCTGCAGCGCAGCGGACAGGCCCGCGAAGCTGCCACCGATGACCGCGAAATCAACCTTCATGGACGTGCTCCTCGAGCCGGTGTGGGGCGCGGCGATGAGCCTTCAAGCGTCGCCGGAAGTCGCTGGCCAGAGCGGCCAGCGTCACCTCACCCAGTCGCTCTAGTAGCAAACGCTCGGCGTCCCGCACTGCCGCGCCCAATGCGTCGTTGACCGCCTGCGCGACCAGACACCGGGGATGGTTCTCCCGGAACCCAAGGCAGATCAGAGGCGGTTCGCCGAGCGCCTCGTAAACACTGCGCAGCGTGACCGCCTCCAGCGGGAAAGACAGCACCCAGCCACCCCCGTGGCCCTTGGATGATCGGACGAAGCCCTGGTCCCTGAGCCCGGCCATCAAGCGGCGCAGCACGACGGGGTTCGTCTGCATGGCCGCGGCCAGCACTTCCGAGGTCACCGGTCCCTCGGCTTGCGCCATGTGCAGAAGGACGTGCAAAACGTCCGAGAGTTGGCTGCTTTTCTTCATGAAACATTATTAGTTGCATGAAAGGCCTTTTGTCAAGCAGCGAACTCCGTCGGATCGATCCGGGAGGCGTACCGGCACGCATCGGCGAACCAGAAGTTCCTTCGCGGTTCGCCATTCGGCCCCTCAAAGGTTCGCCACCCGAAGCCTGCAATGACACCTGTTCCTCAACAGCGTCATAGGAGGCTTCCATGCCGACAACGGCAAGCACCATCACCCGGTCGCCGGTCGATGCGATCAACAGCCTGTCTCCCGGCGACCGTCGGGTCCTCAACGAGAACGAGCTCGCGCAGCGCTGGGGCCTGAGCCCCAAGACCCTGCAGCGCTGGCGCAGCGAAGGGCGGGGCCCGCGCTACCTGAAGCTGTCCAAGCGCGTCAGCTACCCCCTGGAGTCGGTCATCGAGTTCGAGCGTGGCGCCCTGCACGACTCGACCTCCGAGCGCGCGGCGCGCTGAAGGGGGATGCGATGACGATTCTCTCCCTCTACCCCGCCGACATCGCCGCGATGTCCGTCGGCCAGCTGGCTCAACTTCCGCCCGCCCAGAAGGCGGAGCTCAGCCGCAACCTCGACGAAGCCCTCGCCTGGCTCAAGCAAGCCCGCGCGAAGTTCGACGCCGCGTTGGAGGCCGCCTACGGCGAGCAGGCGCGTGCTGCACGCCTCGAGGCCGGCAAGGACTTCGGCGTCGTGCATCTCAAGGACGGGCCGCTGCGCGTGACGGTCGATGTCCCGAAGCGCGTGTCCTGGGACCAGGCGCAGCTCGCTGCGATCGCTCGGCGCATCGCCGCCGCCGGCGAGAAGGTCGAGGACTACCTCGACGTCGAGTACTCCGTCTCGGAATCGCGCTTCTCCAACTGGCCGCCCGCCCTGCGCGCCGGGTTCGAGGCCGCCCGCACCGTCAAACCCGGCAAGCCCACGTTCCGGCTGGCCCTCGTCTCGGAGGACTGACCATGTCCGCCATCATCCCTTTCCAGTTCGAATCGCACGCGGTGCGCGTGCAGCTAGATGCCGCGGGCGAGCCGTGGTTCAACGCCAACGACGTGAGCGCTGCCCTGGAGTTGGGCAACGCGCGCCAGGCCCTGGAGACCCACGTCTATCCAGATGACGTCCAGAAACTGGACGTCATCGACACCCTCGGCCGCCGCCAGCGCGCCAACCACGTCAACGAGTCGGGGCTCTACGCCCTGATCCTCGGCAGCACCAAGGAGGCGGCCAAGCGCTTCAAGCGCTGGGTGACCCACGAGGTGCTGCCGGCCCTCCGCAAGACGGGCAGCTACACGGCGCCAAGTGCACGCCCGATCTTGCCCGCGCCCACCCAGGACCGCGTCACCGCACTCCTGCTGATCGGCGAGGCCGTGGCCAAGGTGCCGGGGGTCAAACCCGGCATCGCGATGGCGGCCACGCTCACCTGCATCCAGGAGAACACGGGCCTGGCGGTCGAGACCCTGCGTCGCGCGCTGCCTGCGGCGAACGAGGCGGTCTGCTCGCTCAACGCCACCCAGCTCGGCAGGCTGCTGGGCCTGTCGGCCAAGGCCACCAACCAGCGCCTGGCCCACCACGGCCTGCAGTTGCGCAACGAGCGCGACGAGTGGGAACTGACCGAAGCCGGCGAGGCCTGGGCCGAGGCGATGCCGTACTCGCGCAACGGGCACAGCGGCTACCAGATCCTCTGGAACCCCCTGGTGGCAGAGCGGTTGAAGGAGGTGGCGTGATGGCCCTTCCCATCATCACCGCCGATGAGCGGATGCGCGAGAAGCAGGGCGTGAAACTCGTGCTGCTGGGCAAGAGCGGCATCGGCAAGACCAGCCAGTTGAAGACCCTGCCCGAAGCCTCGACCCTGTTCGTCGACCTCGAGGCCGGGGATCTGGCCGTCAAGGACTGGCGCGGCGACTGCGTGCGCCCGAGCACCTGGCCGGAGTTCCGCGACCTGGTGGTGTTCCTCGCCGGCCCGAATCCGGCGCTGCCCGCGGACGCGCCGTTCTCCGAGGCGCACTACCGGCATGTGTGCGAGCGCTACGGCGATCCCGGTCAACTCGCCAAGTACGACACCTACTTCGTCGACTCGATCACCGTGCTCGCGCGCCTGGCGCTCGTCTGGGCCAAGACCCAGCCGCAGGCCTACAGCGAGCGCACCGGCAAGCCCGACACCCGGGGCGCCTACGGCCTGCTCGGCTCGGAACTCATCGGGGCGCTGACTCACTTGCAGCACGCGCGCGGCAAGCACGTCGTGTTCGTGGCCATCCTCGACGAGCGCCTGGACGACTTCTCTCGCCGGGTCTTCGTGCCGCAGATCGAGGGCGCCAAGACCGCCGCGGAACTGCCCGGCATCGTCGACGAGGTGGTCACGCTCGCCGAGATCAAGGCCGAGGACGGCTCGTCTTACCGCGCCTTCGTCACCCACACCCTGAACCCTTACGGCTATCCGGCCAAGGACCGAAGCGGCCAGCTCGAGTTGCTGGAGCCGCCGAATCTGCGCGCGCTTCTGACCAAGTGCGCCGCCGCCACTCAACCCCAAACATCCAAGGAGTAAGCCATGTCCGATTGGTGCGATTTCAACGACGCGCAGCAGCAGCAAAGTTTCGACCTCATCCCCAAGGGCACGCTAGCCCGCGTGCGCATGACCCTCAAGCCCGGGGGCTTCGATGACCCGGCCCAGGGCTGGACCGGGGGCTACGCCACGCAGAGCTTCGAGACCGGCTCGGTGTATCTGGCGGCCGAGTTCGTGGTGCTGGAGGGCGAGTACGCCCGGCGCAAGCTCTGGAGCAACATCGGCCTGCAGTCCCCGAAGGGCCCGGCCTGGGGCCAGATGGGCCGCAGCTTCGTGCGCGCTGTGCTCAATTCCGCCCGCAACGTCCATCCGCAGGACATGAGCCCGCAGGCCGCCGCCGCGCGGCGCATCCAGGGCTTCCACGAGCTCGACGGCATCGAGTTTGCTGCCCGCATCGACATCGAGAAGGACGGCCGCGGCGACTTGAAGAACGTCGTCAAGAGCGCCGTCGAGCCCGACCACCCGGACTACGCTCGGCTGATGGGGCTGCCGCCCAAGACGTCGGGCACCGGCCACTCCGGCGCGCCGGCGACGGTCACCCCGCCCCGTGCGATGCCCACGCCGGCCGCCCCGCAACGCCCCGCCGTGCCGGGCAAGCCGGCTTGGGCGCAGTGAGAGGAGGGGCGATGAAAACGAGCGAAGCGAAGTTTCGCGAAGCCGAAGGCGAGAGCGAATGCCATGAGCGGCAAATGCTGGGTCTGCAAACGACAGGCGCGCGGCTTTCGCCACTCGGACCTGCGGTGTCCGGTGGGCGATGCCCGGCGCTATCCGATCGACTGGGTGTTCTGCTCGCGGCGCTGCCAGGAGGCGTTTCACGCGCTCTACAACCGCTGGCTGCGCGTGCAGGAAGGACGCACGCCCAAGACGGAGGTGGCCATGATCGACCCGTCTGACGTCGAACTGGCCGCGATGAGGAAGTGCCTCAAGGCCTTCGGCGAGGCGGCGGGCGAGATCGGCTTCGACAAGCCGCTGGGCGACTACTCCGAGGCCGAGGCGCTGCAGGTGATCGACGCCATCGTCACCTGCTACACGGACGCGATGGTCGAGCACCACGAGGCGACCAAGTATCCGCCGGTGCGCGGGCTCAAGGAACCGGTATCCGACCCGTTCGCCGACCTCGAGGACGACCTGCCGTGGGAGGATCCGAAGGCTCAAGCGCAGACGGCACGCACGGCCGCACCCAAGGAGGCGCGGCGATGATGGACTTCAACGCCTCCAAGAGCCTGTCGGCTCAGCTCACGGCGCTGATCGACGCCGGGATGCAGCAGTGGCGTGCAGCGCAGCCGCGCCGCTCGTACCTGGGCGCCTCGCGCCTCGGGGCCGCGTGCGAGCGCGCGCTGCAGTACGAGTTCGCCGACGCCCCGGTCGATCCGGGTCGCGAGACCGACAACCGCCTGCTGCGCGTGTACGAGCGTGGCCACGTGATCGAAGACTGCATGGTCGGATGGCTGCGCACGGCGGGCTTCGATCTGCGCACGCGCGACGAGGCGGGGGAGCAATTCGGCTTCTCGGCGCTGGACGGGCGCCTGCAGGGCCATGTCGATGGGGTGCTCGTCGCCGGGCCCGACCTGGGCTTTGGTTCCGGCTACCCGGCGCTGTGGGAGAACAAGTGCCTGGGTGCGAAATCGTGGCGCGAGTTGGAGAAGCGCCGACTCGCGTCAGCCCGCCCCATCTACGCCGCGCAAGTGGCGCTCTACCAGGCCTATCTCGAACTGCACGCGCACCCGGCCCTGTTCACGGCGGTCAACGCCGACACGATGGAGATCCACGCCGAGTGGGTGCCGTTCGACGCGGCGTTGGCGCAGCGCATGTCCGACCGGGCGGTCAAGGTCCTCACGGCCACCGAGGCGGGCGAACTGCTGCAGCGCGCCTTCTCCGAGCCCACCCATGTCGAGTGCCGGATGTGCCCGTGGCAGGACCGGTGCTGGAGGGCCGCGGCATGAACGAGACACCGCTGCACCAGGTGCTCGGGGAGCGCCTGATCGATGCACGCGAAGCGGCGCTTGCGCTGAATCTGCCGCTCTACTGGCTCACGCACGCGAAGGAGCGCCGGCGGCTCGGCCTGCCGCACTACCGGGTCGGCAAGCTGCTGCGCTTCAAGCTCTCCGAACTGATCGCCTGGATGGAGGAACGCCAAGCCCTGCACCCGGCCGACGCAGGGCACGAGGAGGATGTGGATGCTGGACTTCAATGACACCGCACCCGCGCCCGAGATCCCGGCGTCCGACCGCCGCGAAGCCGTGCGCGCCGCGCTGCTCTCGAGGCTGGAGTCGGTGCTGGCCACGCTGTTTCCCGCCGGTCGGACGCGACGCGGCAAGTTCGTCATCGGCGACGTGCTCGGCAGCCCGGGCGACAGCCTGGAAGTGGTGCTCGACGGTGACAAGGCGGGCCTGTGGACCGACCGCGCCGAAGGCTGCGGCGGCGATGTGTTCCACCTGATCGGCGCCCACTTCGGCGTGGACGTACACGGCGACTTCGCCCGCGTCCTCGAGCTGGCCGAGGAGCTCGTCGGCCGTGCCCCCACAGCCCCGGCGCGCAAGGCTGCCAAGGAGACCCCGGTCGACGATCTCGGCCCGGCCACCGCCAAGTGGGACTACCTCGACGCGCAAGGGCGACTCATCGCCGTCGTCTACCGCTACGACCCGCCTGGGCGCAAGAAGGAGTTCCGGCCCTGGGATGCCAAACGGCGCAGAAAAGCCCCGCCCGATCCGCGGCCGCTGTACAACCAGCCGGGGATCCAGGATGCCGCCCAGGTCGTGCTGGTCGAGGGCGAGAAGTGCGCTCAGTCCTTGATCGGGCTCGGGATCGTGGCCACTACCGCGATGCACGGCGCCAACGCCCCGGTGGACAAGACCGACTGGTCGCCGCTGGCGGGCAAGGCCGTCCTCCTCTGGCCCGATCGCGACAAACCCGGCTGGGACTACGCGATGACCGCGGCGCAGGCCGCACTCGCCGCCGGCGCTGCTTCCTGCGACGTGCTGCTGCCGCCCGACGACAAGCCCGAGGGGTGGGATGCGGCCGACGCGATTGCCGAAGGCTTCGACGTCGCCGCCTTCATCGCCGCGGGCCCGCGGATGAGCATCAAGCCAGCACTTGGGCTGCCCATGCAGGAGCCTTCCGTCTGGGCCACCGACGACGCGCTGGCGCTGACCTTCACCAGCCGCTACGCCGAGGACTGGCGCTACTGCGCCGCCTGGGGCAAGTGGCTGGTGTGGGACGGCCGGCGCTGGCAGGCGGACGAGACGCTGCTGGTGCACCACCTCATCCGCGCGATCTGCCGCGAGGCCGCGCTCGAGGCCGACTCGCATCGGCTGGCGGCCAAGCTCGCCGCGAGCAGCACGGTCGGCGGCGTGGAGCGGCTGGCGCGCACCGACCGTCGGCACGCCTCCACCTCGCAGGAGTGGGACGCGGATCTGTTCGCGCTCAACACGCCGGGCGGCGTGGTCGAGCTGCGCAGCGGGCGGCTGCGTCCCCACGACCGCGCCGATCGCATGACCAAGCTCGCCACCGCCACGCCCCGCGGCGACTGTCCCCGTTGGCGGGCGTTCCTGGCCGACGTCACCGGCGGTGATGCCGACCTGCAGGCCTACCTGCAGCGCATGGTGGGCTATTGCCTCACCGGCTCGACGTCGGCGCACGCGCTGTTCTTCCTCTACGGCACCGGCGCCAACGGCAAGTCGGTGTTCGTGAACACCTTAGCCACGATCCTCGGCGACTACGCCACCAGCGCGCCGATGGACACCTTCATGGAGGCGCGTGGCGACCGGCACCCGACCGATCTGGCGGGCCTGCGCGGGGCGCGCTTCGTCTCCTCCATCGAGACCGAGCAGGGCCGGCGCTGGAACGAGTCCAAGGTCAAGGCCATCACCGGCGGCGACAAGGTCTCGGCGCGCTTCATGCGCCAGGACTTCTTCGAGTACACGCCCCAGTTCAAGCTGGTCATCGCCGGCAACCACAAGCCCGCGATCCGCAACGTGGACGAGGCGATGAAGCGCCGGCTGCACCTGATCCCCTTCACCGTGACCATCCCGCCCGAGCGGCGCGACGCCGGGCTCACCGACAAGCTCCTGGCCGAGCGCGACGGGATCCTCGCCTGGGCGGTGCAGGGCTGTCTGGCCTGGCAGCGCGAGGGGCTCCAGCCCCCGGCCAGCGTGGTGTCGGCCACCGCCGATTACTTCGACGAGGAGGACGCCGTCGGCGACTTCCTGGACGAGGAGGCGCAGCGCCACCCGCAGGCCCGCGTGTCCGTGGCCGACGTGTTCCAGCGCTGGCAGGACTGGGCGGGCCGGCGCGGCGAGTACGTGGGCACGAGCCGCTGGCTCGCCCAGCAACTGGCCAACCGCGGCTTCGAGCGCACGCGCATCCACGGCGGCGTCAAGGCCCTGGCGGGCCTGGCGCTCAAGCCCAAGGACTACGGCACCCGACTGCCGTACCGCGACGACTGACCACCCACGGTGACCGAAGGTGACTGACCCAGGGATTGAGTCTCTTTACGCGCGTACGCGCGCGCGGGCGGAGGGGATATTCCCCACGGCGGTCACCTTCGGTCACCCCATGTTGACAAGGACCTTGACAAGGACCGACACGATGCACACCACCCTGCTTGCCCTCGACCTGGGCACCTCCACCGGCTGGGCGCTGCGCGACCGCACGGGCCGAATCACCAGCGGCACCGAATCCTTCAAGCCCCGACGCTTCGAAGGCGGCGGCATGCGTTTCCTGCGCTTCAAGACGTGGCTGACCGAACTCAAGGCCCACGCCGACGGGATCGACGCGCTGGTCTTCGAGGAAGTGCGCCGCCACGTCTCGACCGACGCGGCGCATGCCTATGGCGGGTTCTTGGCCACGCTCACGGCCTGGTGCGAGCACCACGGCATTCCCTACCAGGGCGTGCCGGTGGGCACGATCAAGAAGCACGTCACCGGCAAGGGCAATGCGAGCAAGGACGAGATGATGGTGGCCATGCGTGCGCGCGGCTACCTGCCCGCCGACGACAACGAAGCCGATGCCCTGGCCCTCTTGCGCTGGGCGATCGCGACGCAGGAGGCGTGAGATGAACATCCCGACCTCTCGCTACCGCTGCCCGCTCGGTCGGCTGCAGCCCGAGCCGATGGACGTGGAGGCCGTCAAGCGCCGCGGCTGGCGCGAGCAGCGCCTGCTCGTCGTCTCCGTCGACGACGACAGGCTCGACTGGATGGAGCGCGAGCTGATCCGCCGAATCGGCGAGCGGCTCTACGGTGCACGGGAGGCGCACCATGGCTGAGTGGACCGTCGAACGTGTGGCCGAACGCTTCCGGGAGGCGGCCATCACCGCCCACCGGCTGCCGCCCGTGCGCGTGCAGGGCTACTTCAACACCTGGCCCGCGATCCGGCGCATGCCCTGGGAGACGCTGGGGGCCGAACCCTTGATCCGGCGCTTCCCGCCCGCGCCCGAGACGGTCGAGCGGATGCTCGAGACCATGCGCTGGGTGTTGTGGCTGGAGGAAGAGGAACGACACCTGGTATGGATGCGCGCCGAGCGCCACCGCTGGCGCGACATCTGCGCCCGCTTCGGCTGCGATCGGACCACGGCCTGGCGGCGGTGGCAGCGGGCACTCCAGTTAGTGGCCGATCACCTCAATGGCGTCGCCTTGACGGCATAGTGTTTTGGCGTGATTTGGCGGAAAGCATCGTGGATGCGCATGCATCTGAGGCGAAATGCGGCTTTGGCCGCTGCAACAGATTCGCCGGTCCGGGGGTAGTATGTCGGCTAACTTCTGGACAGTGGTGACGGTCAAGGAAGCCGCCCAGCCAACCACGGGTCCTTCCTGGCCAATAGCCCATGCGGGGGGCGCGAGCGCGGCGCTTTTCTAGCGTCTGACTGCAAACCGAGGTTTGCAGGGTTTGCGGTTTGCAGGCCCCACCACGACACCACCAGCCCGCCCACGGTCTTCCGTCGGCGGGCTTTCTGTTTCCGAGGAGCCGATTCTGGACATGCTTGCCGTCACGTACCGCAAGGTCGAGACGCTGATCCCCTACGCCCGCAATCCGCGCACGCACAGCGACGAGCAGATCGCGCGCATCGCCGCCAGCATCGCCGAGTTCGGCTG
>OGCL01001882.1_pt1 | contig 16399 bp, 15 predicted proteins | sample 1570041 | NCBI WGS metagenome assembly OGCL01 (sample SAMN06266162, study PRJEB24511) | hot springs metagenome | isolation source: Hot spring water | place: South Africa: Limpopo | collected 2015-06-22
TCCATCTCACGCAATGCCCCCATCTTAAAGCCTGAGATCATCTTCGCCATCTCACGTCGCAGCCATGGAATCCGATACATCCAAGGAAACGCCACATCTCTGACTACCCCCAATGCCCGTCGATCAGACTGATACAGCGGCGTGAGTTGCCGACTCATCATTTGATAAAATCGAATCGACGGCGCACGCCACTGTTGATAGTGCGGCCAGACCTGATCCCAGTCTTTCGCCTGTTGCACTGCCCGACTGATCGCCCAAGCATCAAGTAACGCCATGTTCACGCCCTGCCCAAGCTGCGGACTCATCGCGTGCGCGGCATCGCCCAGCACACCCTGCCGACCTGCACCAAAACGGCTCAAAATCACATCCCGATATTCTGCACGCATAAACTGCTCAGGACGCGTCACCACTTGTGCCAGCCATTCGGCAGCCTGTGGCCAATACTGTCGCACTGAATCGATCCACGCTGCGATCTGTTCGGGTTGCCGCCCCCATGTGGCAAACTGCGCCGTTGGAATACTCCAAAACACACTGGACAGCCGTTGCTCAGGCTGAGACAGCACAGCGCCGGTTGGCAAAATTCCCATCATGATCTGCGTGCCATGATAAAACTGATGCAGTACCTGTCGATCTAAGGTTTCGCACTCTGGCAGAATCGACCAGACCGCACCCCAAGGATAGGGCCGATCCAACAGCACCCAATCTTTAGGGCGTAATTGGCTCTTGGCACCATTGGCGATTAAAAGCGCATCAAACTGACTGTCTTGTAACATCCCTCCAACCGCTTGGTGTTGCAACACCACCCCGTCAGGCTGCTCTGTGACACGCAGCACCGCATGACCCAACCGCCACGCAATCGACCGCGCAGGCAAAGCGTTCATCAACACGTCACACAACGCGGCACGATGCATGCCCAGCCCAAAATCATCTGTATTTAAATCATGATAGTGATGGTCAACCAACAGGCTGCCGTCGGCGAGCTGCCCTTGTAATGCGCGTACCGGCGCACCCAGTGCCATCGCTGCGCCCAATACCCCCAGATGCCGAAATACCGCTAAACCAGACGGCTGCAATAAAACGCCCGCACCGACGTTTTCAAGCTGTGCAGCTTGCTCAAATAGCGTAATTTCGTGCCCTTGACGGCTTAACAGCACAGCACTGGCCAGCCCTGCTGTGCCTGCACCGACAATCGCGATCCGCTGTGATTTCATAAATAACCGATTCTTTTAAGCGATGATTGACTTTAACAAAATTTAATCGCGGCAAAAGGTATTTTTATTTTGATGGCGGATAAAGGCAACAGACACAAAAACGCCACCTGATACGGTGGCGTGTCACACTGTTTTATCCGGCGTTGGTGCGGGTGAGTTGGTTCAACCACACCGAGTCAGTGACCTTTGCTCAACCTTTACATCTCGGTTGCGTCGTCGGTCTCAAACTCAAAATCTAACTCATCCAGCTCGAACTCGAACGCTGCATGTACATCTAGATTGATCGCTTTCATACACTTGTTCCTCTAGTTAGCTTTACCACACTTGATCACGTTGAAAAACCACTTGGGACGAATCCCAACTTGAACTGTCTTCTTGTGATCATCTCAGATCGACACTTAAACCGCAGTGTCTAGGTCAGAGCCTTAGTTAATCCTTCTTGGATGAAGGTCTAATGACAGGCACATGACGTTTTGTGTAACGCCTGCTCTTGTCGCTACAACATCACAGCCGCAGCTTTACTTCAGCAATTTTTATACCAAGTCTTGATTCGGCGTCCACATGACTGACCGTAACGGCTTTGCAGAACATGGTCAATGCTTGAACACAGTATGTAACAATTATGCCTTGTATCTACAGCTGAACTAAACGAAGCACGGACTGTTGAAATCTGTGCTTCGTAAATATTGGTTTTGGTTGTGTTTATCTCAAGCCACAGCAACTAGCTACGGGTGAGTTTTTCCAGCAGATAACGCTGTGCCATGTGCGGCTCCTCACCCTCAACCGGCTGCACACGCAACCACTCTCCATCAGCCTGTAGCTGCCATGCTTGCTGATTATCTTGCAGGTAATTCAGCAGCCCCTGCTGATAAATCCGCTTACGCAGCGCACCGGAGTCAAACGGAAAGCACGTCTCAACCCGATTAAACAAATTACGATCCATCGCATCAGCACTTGCGCCATAGATGCGCGGCTCACCGGCATTCGCGAAGTAATAGACGCGGGTATGCTCTAAAAACCGGCCAACAATCGAACGTACTCGAATATTATCAGATAGACCGGCCACTTGCGGACGCAAACAGCAGATCGAACGAATAATCAAATCCACCTGCACGCCCGCTTGTGAGGCACGGTATAGCGCATCAATCAGTTGCTTCTCGGTGAGTGCATTCACTTTAAAAATGATCTGTGCGGGTTTACCTGCTTGCGCGTTTTTAATTTCATCTTCAATAAAACTCAGCAAGCCATCATGCAAGGTGAACGGCGCGTGCAGCAGCTTTTTCAGCTTGGCCGCTTTGCCCATGCCGGTCAGCTCTTGGAAGATTTTATGCACATCTTCACACAGTTCGACATCGGCGGACATCAAGCCATAATCGGTGTACATTTTGGCGTTACCGGCGTGATAGTTACCCGTACCGAGATGCACATAGCGGTGCAACTTATCATGTTCACGGCGCACGATCAGGATCATTTTGGCATGGGTTTTATAACCGACGATGCCATATACCACCACTGCACCGGCTTCTTGCAGCACATTGGCGACTGCAATATTCGACTCTTCATCAAAGCGGGCGCGTAGCTCAATCACAGCGGTGACTTCTTTACCGTTACGCGCCGCTTCGGCCAGCACCTGCACGATCTCAGAATCAGGCCCGCTGCGGTACAAGGTCTGCTTAATCGCCAACACCTGTGGATCATGCGCCGCCTCACGCAGCAAGCTAATCACGGGGGTAAAAGACTCAAACGGATGATGTAGTAACACATCCTGCTTTTTAATACAGTTGATGATGGTTTCGTCTTTTTTCAGCGTACTCGGAAACGATGGAATCAGTGGCTTATAACGCAGCTTTGGCCGGTTAAAATTGGACAATAGACGCGCCAAATTGACCGGCCCATTCACTTGATACAATTGATTACGGTGTAAACCAAACTGCTGAAGCAAGTAAGCAATCAGGTGTTCAGGGCAGTTTTGCGTCACCTCCAAGCGGACGGCTCGACCAAAGCGGCGTGAACTTAGCTCGCCTTTGAGGGCTTTGGCCAGATCATCAACATCTTCGTCCAGCTCAAGATCAGCATTACGGGTGACGCGGAACTGATGGCAGCCGGTCGCGCTCATGCCAGGGAACAGGTCGCTGACGTGCTCATGGATGATCGCCGACAGCATGACATGATGATCTTGGCCATCGGTCAAATGATCGGGCAAGCGCACCACACGCGGCAATGAGCGCGGCGCGGGGACAATCGCCAGATTCATATTACGGCCAAACGCGTCTTTGCCTTCGAGGGAAACGATAAAATTCAGGCTTTTATTCACCAAGCGTGGAAATGGATGCGCCGGATCAAGACTAATCGGGGTCAATACCGGCAGAACTTGCTCCTGAAAATACTGCTTGACCCAAGTGGACTGGGCATCCGTTAATTCGCCACGTTTGAGAAAGCGAATATTTTCTTGTGCCAGTGCTGGCAAGATATCTTCGTTTAAAATGCGATACTGTCGCTCAATGGCTGCATGGGTAATCTCACTAATCCGCGCCAAAATCTCCGAGTGTGGCATGCCGTCTGGTGACGGGCTTTCATCGCTAAATAGTTTTTTTTGTAAGACACCAGCAACCCGAATCTCAAAAAACTCGTCCATGTTGCGCGAGAAAATTAACAAAAAATTCAAACGCTCAATTAGCGGATGCAACGGATCTACAGCTTGCTCTAACACACGCTGATGAAAATCGAGCAGCGACAACTCCCGATTAATGTAGCGTTCTGCAGGTGTAAAATCTTGATTTTGCGCCATATCGGCAGTTGTTGCGTTGTCGGTCATGGCTGTTGCATCCATCGTCACAGTACTGTCATCTCAGTATGCATGGATTATATGACGAAACCTTGACAATCTTACCGCGTTCCCTGATTTTAGGATGATTTTCGTGCTGGACTCGCCGGAATCACCACACCATCCATATAGCGTAAAATCACACGCTGCCGATACTGGACGCGGCGATGCTGTGGATTGGCTTGATACACGACCGGATTCGGCACTAAAGCGGCTAGTCGTGCTGCTTCGTGCCGAGTTAAACGACTGGCAGACTTGCCATAGTAATGTCTGGCTGCCGCCTCTGCCCCATAAATCCCCTTGCCAAACTCAATCGAATTTAAATACACGGTCAAAATCCGATCTTTTGACCAAAGCCGCTCGAGCATTGCGGTAATCACGGTTTCTTGGGCTTTACGGATATACGAGCGCTCATTCCATAGGAATAAGTTTTTGGACAGTTGCTGACTGATGGTCGAACCACCCGCCACCACTGCCCCTCGCTTGGCGTTTTTTTCTCGGGCGGCACGAATACCCTCCCAGTCAAAGCCATTGTGCTGCATGAACTTGGCATCTTCGCCCGCGACCAGAGCACGTTTGAGATGCGGGCTGATGTTTCGGCTGTCGACCCACTGGTGCTGTAATGCAGGTTCTGCACCCGACCACAGGTAGCGGTACATGAACATGCTCCGTTCAACCGGCTGCGTACGCCAAAATACCAATGCGGTAAAGATGCTCAACTGCACCAGCAGCAGCAAACTGATCAACAGCAATCCTAGCCGAACCAAGAGTTTTTTCATGCCAACCTTACAAGATAGAGGACGCGGTGTAACAGATCTACAAAATGCTACCATACGGCACACCGATCACTATGCTTAATCCTGCAATTTTACCATCAGGAGCGTATTTAAGATGAATCCACCCACTTGGCAACTGTACGGCACGCTGGGCTGTCATTTGTGTGAGCAGGCCGAACAGCTATTACAACAGTTTGCTGATACCCGAGCAATTGAGTGGGTACTGGTCGATATTGCTGATCTGCCCGAGTCAGACATGAACGGTTTGGCATCGCTCATTCCGGTCTTACGCACCGCACAGGAGCAGTTCAACTGGCCGTTTTCGCTGGCAGATCTGATGCGTGCCTATCAGCGTGAGACCTCACATGACTAAGCAGCACCAAACTGCACAGGCCTCCGCTCCACTGGGCAGATGGTGGCTAACCGCTGTTATTATCGGCTTGAATCTGTTGGTGTTTGGATTTGGGCTGTTAATCGGTATGGATGCCTTCACCCCGAGCAGTCTTGATCTGTTAAATTTAGGGGCAAATTTTGCACCGTTGACTGCAACTGGCGATACTTGGCGGCTGTTCAGCAGCATGTTTATTCATATTGGTCTGATGCATTTATTGATCAATATGTGGGCGTTGTATATTTTGGGCAGCTACGCTGAGTTTTACTTTGGCCGTCTTTTTTATGTGGTACTGTACTTCCTCAGCGGCATCATGGGCAGCCTAGCGACGACATGGTGGAATCTGCCCGCAGCAGAAGCGATGCTACGCCAAGATTTGCCGCAACAACTGCCTGCGATTAGTGCTGGCGCGTCAGGGGCGATTATGGGCTTAGGGGGTGCGCTGTTGATCGCGGCATGGCGGCCACGACCCGACTTAGCGGCACATGCACGGCTAAATTTGCGTATGTTGATCATCTTGCTGCTGATTAATCTGGCGATTGGTTTACTCATACCCAATATCGACAATGCCGCACACTTGGGTGGCGCGATCACCGGCATAATGCTGGCATGGTTATTTACCTTCAGCTATTCAACACAGCGCGCGCGGCAACCACTCAGCCTGCTGATCCGTTGGGTCGGCACTTTGGTCGTCGCCTTCACGCTGTATTATGTGCTTGGGCAAATTCAACTGCGGGGCTTACCGCTTGAGCCACTCGGCCAACAGATACGCCAAGAGTTGGCACAATGAGATGACTAGGCTCTCAAATGATTAGGCTCTAGCGAATAATGCCGCGTTTTGATTGTTGTAATGAATCAATCAACAACTGCACTTCAGGATGGTTCGGCAAGAACTCCTCGCTCAGTTGCGCAATCGCCTGTGCGGTGGTCAGGTTATTGCGATACACCACTTTAAACGCCAAACGTAGCGCATTAATCGTCGCCGATGACCAACCACGCCGTCGCATGCCCTCATAATTCATGCCATGTGCGCTGGCCGGATTGCCCGACACCATTACATAGGCAGGCACGTCTTTCAGAATAACGCTACCACCGCCGACCATACTGAACGAATCAATCCGGCAAAACTGATGCACGCCAGAATTGCCGCCAATAATCACCCAATCACCGATTTGAACGTGACCTGCGATGCCTGCGTTGTTGGCCAGAATACAGTGATCTCCCACCACACAGTCATGTGCAATATGGGTATTCACCATCAGCAGATTATGACTGCCGATCTTGGTCAAGCCACCATCTTGTGCCGTGCCACGATGTAAGCTGCATGCTTCACGAATACTATTGTCATCGCCAATCTCTAGCCATGTCTCTTCACCGCGATACTTCAAGTCTTGGCACTCAGCACCAATACTGGCAAACTGAAAAATCCGATTGCGCTGACCAATCCGTGTCCAGCCCTCAATCACCACATGTGGTGCAATCACGGTGTCTGCACCAATCGTGACGTGTGGCCCGATGATGCTGTACGCGCCGATCCGCACCGAATCATCAATCGTGGCAGTTGAATCAACAATTGCAGTCGGGTGAATATTTGGGCGTCCTTGCCTCACGTCGTCTTCTCCACACAGTGTTCTGCGACCAAAATCTCGACACTTGCCGCCAACTCATCACCGACATGCGCACGGCAAGCAAACTTATAAATACTTTGGCGCACCATCAGCACTTCGGCGTACAAGGTCAGCGTATCGCCTGGCACCACCTGCCGCTTAAAGCGCAACTTGTCTGCACCCGCAAACAAATACATATAACCGTCGCTAGGACGTTTACCGGTGCTGACAAAGCCCAAAACGCCAGCCACTTGTGCCATCGCCTCTAAAATCAGCACACCAGGCATGATCGGGAACTCAGGAAAATGTCCCTGAAAAAACTCTTCATTAATGGTCACATTTTTGATGCCAGTAATCGAATGATGTGGCACCAGATCAATCACGCGATCCACCAATAACATGGGATAACGTTGGGGTAAGTATTCACGAATCGTCGTGGCTTGCATCGGCAAGCTTACCTGTAATTCAGCAGTCATAGCAGTAGCTTCGCTAGGCAGTTGGTCACGCGCTACCTGAACCGATGGCAATGCGTGACACAAACTAATCATCAAGAATGCGCGATTCTAACTGTTCAAGCCGCGCTTGCATATGCTTGATCTGCGTTGGAAGCTGCTGTAACGCCAAATCTGGCAGTTGACGCAACCGAACTGCCATTTTTTTCCAATGACTGGTCTCGCTCATCGCCGTACCTGACGAATAGCTACCCGCCTGCTCTATCGACTTGGTCACCATCGTCATACCGGTGATCTGTACATGATCGGCGATCTGAATGTGTCCAACCACGCCCACACCACCTGCTAGTACACAGTGTTTACCGATCTGGGTGCTGCCAGAAATGCCACAACAGGCGGCAATCGCCGTATGATCACCGATTTCGACGTTATGCGCGATCTGTACCTGATTGTCGATGATCACATTACGACCGAGTACCGTATCAGACAACGCACCGCGATCAATCGTAGTATTTGCACCAATCCGACAGTCATCGCCAATCCGTACTGCGCCAATCTGCGCGATTCGATGCCATTGCCCTGCATGTGGTGCAAAGCCGAAGCCATCCGCACCAATCACAGCACCTGCATGAATACGCACTCGCGCACCGATCACACAGCGGTGATGTACCACCACATGACCACCCAACCAACAGTCAGCACCAATCTCAGCACACTCGCCGACCTGCACGCCCGCTTCCAGTACCGCACCGCGACCAATCACTGCACCAGACTCGACCAGCACAAAGGCACCAATTGAGGCTGTTGCATCAACCTGCGCATCCGGTGCAATCTGCGCAGTCGGATGACGCAGCGGCTGGCGCTTGGGCGTGAGGTCAAACACGTGACTCAAGCGAGCAAACGCGGCGTAAGGATGATCGACGACCAAGGCATTGCCCTGATAATCAGCCAAATCTTCACGACGCAGCAGCACCGCACCTGCCTGTGTCTGTTTGAGCTGGCCGCGATAGCGTGGATTAGCCAAAAAACTCAACTGTGTGGGCTGTGCGGTTGCCAATGCCGATAGACCCGTGATCGGATAGGCGGCATCACCATGCACCTCTGCACCCAGTTGGCTGGCCAACTCCGCCAAACTCAGTTTAGGCATTTGGCTTATTTCGCCGCATTCATGCGATCAACGATTTTTTTGGTCAAATCCACTGATGGATCTGCCCAGATTGCATATTTCTTCTCGATAATGATCGAGTAATTGCCCTCTTTACGCAAATCTTCGACCACTTTCTCCATCTTCGGCATCATGGCGCGTTGTACGCTCGCTTCAGTTTCCTCGATGCGCTTTTGCACACCTTCTGCCGCGCTGTTGTACTCGTTAATTTTGCTTTGCGCTTGGTTTTGTAGACGCTGCAAATCAGCCTGACTCATCACGCGCTGGTCAGCGGTCATGCGTTTACGCAGATCTTCAATTTCTTTGGTTAACGCTTGCAACCGATCACGCTGTGGCTTGATGCTTTTGTTCATGTCTTCTAGGGCTTTTTTGGCGGCATCAGTCGACCAAAATGCTGCCAAAGAATCAGCAACCGCAATGTTTTGCGCATGGGCTACGCCGGTCGTCAGCGACGCGGCTAACGAAAGTGCAATCAGAACTCGACGCATAAAAAACTCCTTGTGTAATCGTCCAAGTCACATGGACGTCGATTTAAAACAAACGACCGATTTCAAACTGAACGGATTTCCGCTCATCCGTCGGTTTATCATTCAGGGTATACGCATAGCTGAGCGATAACGGCCCAATCACGGTAATCCAAGTGAAGCCTACACCAGTACTGACCCGAAAATCGTCAGAATTAATTTCGAAGTTACTGCGGTTGGTATTAAACACTTGGCCGCCTTCGATAAAGGCAACGGGGCGAATTTGACGAGTCCAGTCGCCTTTAAATGGCAGTGGCAACACCAACTCTAAACCGCCTTGAATCAGCGCATTACCACCAATTGGCTCTTTATCTTGCTCACTCAGCAAGTCATTGTTAGCACCTTCGAGGTCACTGCGCGGCCCCAAGGTATTGTTGCGATAACCACGTACCGAGCCGTAACCACCTGCAAAATAATGCTTATAAAATGGCAGATCGTTACCATAACCCAACCGACTGTAACCGCGTAATACAAATTTATCCGTGAGTGGAAACAGCATCTGACCATCATAGGTTAGGCGTTGATACTCCAAGTCACTTCCAGGCAGTGCAATATCAAGCGAGAAACGGTGCTGTTGACCCCGTGTAGCGAACACCGGACGATTCAGCGTGTTGTGTTGCCAAGCCAGATTCAGGTTATAGGTGACGTATTCACCGCGATATTTGCCCTGACCGTTGGCTGTGGCCGGATCAATCAAGGTTTCACCACCCGTTGAGGTAATAAAATCACGAATGTCGACCGCGACAAAAGCACCGGTGGTGATCACGGTTTGATCAACGTTGAGCGAGGCACTCACGCTGCGATTTTCATTAACAGGGTAGCCAAACGTGACCGAACCACCAACCGAATCCGTGACATAGTTGCTGATATTCAGGTTGTCCAGTTTGGTCTTACGGAAATACGCACTATAGCCGCGACTGACCCCATCAATGGTAAAGTACGGATCGAGCATGCCAATGTTGTAGTTGTCTAAAGTCTGGGATCTAGACAGGTCAATATTGACTTGATTGCCCGTGCCTAAGAAATTAGTCTGGCTTAAACCCAGTTGAAACGTCACCCCACCCGATGCCGAGTAGCCCACCGCAACCGTGCTGGTTCCCGATGCTTGCTCTTCGACGGTGATATTCACATCCATCTGATCAGGACTATTCGGAATACGCTGGGCTTCCACTGTCACGGTTTTAAAATAGCCGGTACGCTCTAAGCGAATTTTGGACAGGTTGATTTTTTCGTTGGATGCCAGTGCACCTTCCATTTGACGCATTTCACGGCGCATCACTTCATCAGCGGTTTTGCTGTTACCAATAAAATTGACCCGTCGCACATAAATTGGCCGACCCGGATTAATGAAATAATTCATCTCGACGGTCTTGGTCGCATCATCAATTTCAGGAATCGGGTTGATCTCAGCGAAGTAATAACCGGCGTTGCCGTATTTGCGCGATAGCAGTTCGCGGGTGGCACTGACTTGGGCTTGGGAGTACACATCGCCAACTTTGGCGGTATTGAGCGGAGCGAGTTCACTGTTATCAAACAGCGGATCACCCATAAACTTAGTTTCGCCGAAACGATACTGATCACCCTCGTTGATACTGATCTCAATCAACACTTTCTTTTTATCTTCACTGAGATTCAGTTGTGCGCCGCCCAACTCAAATTTGATATAGCCTTTGTTGAGATACAAGGCACGCAAACTTTCTAGGCTGGCCGACAAACGCTCACGCGCGTAGCGATCGTTGCGGGTCACGATCGACGACCATGAACTGGCTTTGACCGCAAATGCGTCTTGTAACTCACGATCACTAAACACCGTGTTGCCGATGATATTAATATCAATCACCCGCGATGGCGTGCCTTCAATAAACTTAAACTTCACATCAACACGGTTATTGGGGCGCGCAATTGTTTCGATCTGCACATCCGCATCGTAGCGGCCCTGCTGGGCATACTGCTGTTCAAGATCACTTTCGATGGTCTGCAAAATCGAGCGTTGCAGCACAAGCCCCTCGCTGAGACCTAATGTTTTAAAGCCTTTTTCTAGCGTCTCTTTCGGTAACAGCTTATTACCTTCATAGCTGATGCTGCCGACGACGGGACGTTCAACCACTTTAAACACCAGCACATCGCCAACACGCGACGCCTGCACATCGTCAAAATTACCACTGTCATATAAGGCACGCACACTATCGGCGATTTTGGCCTCAGTCACCCGCTCACCACTGGCAACCGGCAGCACCGCATATACGGCCGCTGGCACCAAACGCACCAAGCCTTCCACTTGGATATCACGCAGCACAAAGTCACTGGCCGATGCATTGTTGATGCTTGCCATCGCCACCACCAAGCTCAACGGCAAGGTATAAAAAGAGTGCCTCATGCCAAATATTCCAATCCGATTCGTCTATCATTTCGTAAGCGTGCCCGAACAATCATCGGTCAACCCAAACGGCTAAAATCATTAAACAACGCCACCACCATCAGCATGCCCAACATCAGCATACCGATTTTTAAACCAACCAATTGGACTTGCTCCGACACTGGACGGCCACGCAGTGCTTCGATGAGGTAGTACACCAAATGCCCACCATCCAACATTGGAATCGGCAGTAAATTCAAAATCCCAAGGCTCACGCTCATCAAGGCCATAAAGCTTAAAAATGCTGTCCAACCAATATCGGCACTTTGACCCGCAACTTTGGCAATCGTGATCGGACCTGACAGGTTATCTAAACCGATCAAACCCGAAATCATCTTGCCAAATGCACTAAACGTCAGCATCGACAGATCCCACGTTTTCACAGTGGCCTTTGCCAAGGCAGTCAGCGGGTCATATTGCAGGGTATGCCGGTACTCGGCAGGTGCTTCAAGCTGTGTGGCGGACGGGGGCTGCACACCGATCCCCAGATAGCCATACGAGACCCCCATAGTGTCGCGCTTGCCTTGTGGCATCACGGCCAAGGTCTGCTCTTGTCCATGACGCTCAATCGTCAACTGGAGCGTTTGCTCAGGTGCTTGCCGAATCTGGCGGGTCACTTCCAGCCAATGCTGTACGGGTTCGCCGTTCACGGCGACAAATCGGTCACCCACCTTTAAGCCTTGTCGGTCAGCCGCCTCGTTTGCACTGATTTGACCGATTACCGGTGCAATTTGTGGTTGCCAAGGATAAAATCCAAGCTGATCGAGCGGGCTTTGGCTTTGATCGCGCAAAAATTCGCGCACCTGCACATCGTAGACGGTAGACTGTTGATCGCGCTGCACGCTGACCGCAATTTTACCCGTCTCCCCCATGCGCTCAATCAGTGCATAATTGAGTGACTCTAAATCTGTCGTCTTGCGTCCATCAATCGCCGTAATCAAGTCACCCGCTTGCAAGCCAGCAACCGCCGCAGGAGAGTTTGGCTGGACTTGCGCAATCCGTGTATTCAGTTGCTCAGATGCCGGTAAAAACAAAATCCAAAATAGCAGCACTGCAAACAACAGGTTAATCAGTGGCCCTGCGGCAACAATCGCAATACGCGCCCAAGGTGACTTTTGGTCAAAGGCCTGTGGCAGTTGCTCTGGTGGCACATCGCCTTCACGACTATCCAACATGCGCACATAACCACCCAACGGAATCGCCGCAAGTTGATACTGCACGCCATCTTTGGCGACACGCTTCCACAATACCGGACCAAAGCCAATCGAATAGGTCAATACTTTAACCCCGAAGCGACGCGCCACCCAAAAGTGTCCAAACTCGTGAATCGCAACCAAGGGGCCTAGTAATAAAATCGCGGCAAAAATAATCTGTAGTGTACTCATCGCCCTTTAGACCATACCTCGCAGCCAACGCTTGGCCACATGCCGCGCTTGCTGATCAACGGCCAAGATTGTGGCAAGATCAGTCACACGGCTCATCGGTAGTTGTGTAAGCACAGACTCCACCAACTGCGCAATCTGCATAAAACCAAGCTGACCCGCCAAAAACGCCTCGACTGCCACTTCATTGGCGGCATTTAACACCGCAGGGGCGGTGCCGCCTTGTTGCATGGCGACCCGCGCCAACTGCAAGCACGGAAAACGATCAGTGTCCGGCTGCTCAAAATGCAGCGACTGTACCGCAAATAGATCAAGTGGCTGTACACCCGCTTCTATCCGCTCTGGCCATGCCAAAGCATTGGCAATCGGCGTACACATGTCTGGCCGCCCCAGTTGCGCCAAAGTCGAACCATCGACGTACTGCACCATCGAGTGAATAATGCTCTCAGGATGCACCACCACAGTGATTTTGGATTCCGGCAAACCAAACAAATGACAGGCTTCGATCAACTCCAAGCCTTTGTTCATCAGCGTGGCGGAATCGACCGAGATTTTTTGCCCCATGTCCCAGTTCGGATGACGACAGGCTTGCGCAGGTGTTGCACCTTCAAGCTGTTCAAGCGTCCATGTCCGAAATGGCCCACCGGAAGCCGTCAACAAAATCCGCGCCACGCCACTGTCATGGCTGACTTGAGTACGACCAACTTCAGGCAAACACTGAAAAATTGCATTGTGTTCAGAATCAACTGGCAGCAGCGTCGCACCCCATGCCCGTACCGCTTGCATCAGCAGCTCACCAGACATCACCAGTGACTCTTTATTGGCCAGTAAGATCCGTTTACCCGCTTGGGCTGCGGCCATAGTCGGTGCAAGACCCGCTGCACCAACAATCGCCGCCATCACCACATCGACATCAGCATGGCTGGCAATTGCACACAGCCCTGCTTCACCCTCTAAAATTTCGGGCAAACGTGCTAGACCGGCCTTACGCAATAACTGCTGCATGTCGGTGGCTTTTGCATCAGGAACCACCACCACGGCAGGCTGATAGCGCACGCACAACTCGACTAGCTTGCTTAAACGCTGATGGCCACTGATGGCGTAGACTTGATAACGTTCGGGATGCAAGTCCAGCACCTTAAAGGTACTGTCACCGATTGAGCCAGTTGCCCCAAGCACACAGACACGTTGTAGGGATTTTTTAAAAATACCCATCAGAATCCGCCCAACCACCAGTAACCCAGTGCAAACACCGGCGCAGCAGCCAGCAGGGAATCAATCCGATCCAGCACGCCGCCATGACCAGGCAAGAGCGTGCCAGAGTCTTTGACCCCAGCACGGCGCTTCAACATCGACTCCAACAAATCACCTTGTACCGACGCTGCAACGGTCACGACACTCAGCAACAAAAACCCAAACAAGCCTAGCACGCTCAGATCTAACACCATCGTACCGACTAAAAGCGCATATACGCCGGTCAACAGCACGCCACCCGCCAAACCTTCCAATGTTTTGGCCGGACTGACATTCGGGGCAAGCTTATGCTTGCCAAACTTGCGACCCGCGAAATACGCACCACTGTCCGCCCCCCACACCAAGCCGAACAGATACATCAGCCACCATGGTGATTGTTGCCACAGCCCAAAAATTGCGCTGGTGGTCGCGGTCAACAATAAAATCCCAACACCACTTAACACAGGGCTAGTTGCCCAGCCGGTCTTGGCCGGATAATGCCGCACCCAAGACAGACTCACCAGCCAGAACAGCACTGCAACTGACCATAACAACGGCCAAACGCCTGACCAACACAGCCCCAGCAACACCAAGGCGGGTGCGCCAAGCAGAAAACGTGCTGGATACTCCAGTGTTGGCATCAAACGCAACCACTCTTGACTACCGATGATGGCTGCCAGCATCAACAGTAAGAGCATTGGCAGTGCGTGACTGGTCGCAAACATACACAGTGACACCATCGCAACCAGTACCAAGGCAGTTTTAATCCGTTCAAACATACGGCGCACGCTCATTCAGTTGAATCTGGGCAGATCTGGTCTCGGCAAGATTGCTTTGGCTGATCTGTGCCTGTACTTGCTCACTGGTCTTACCAAAACGTCGCTCGCTGTTGGCAAATACGGCCAACGCATGCTCAAACTCAGCGACCGAAAATTCAGGCCACAACGTCTCGGTAAAATACAGCTCGGCATAGGCTGCCTGCCACAGCAGAAAATTCGATAAGCGATGGTCTCCACCGGTACGAATCAACAAATCAACCGGTGGCAAATCACCGAGTTCGACTTGTGACTGCATCAGGGTCGGGGTAATTTGCTCAGGCGTGAGCTGACCGGATTCCACCAAGGCTGCCAATTTACGCGCTGCTTGGGTCATGTCCCACATGCCGCCATAACTCACGGCAATCACCAAAGTCATCGCGGTATGCTGCGCGGTACTGGCCTCGACATCCGCCATCAAGTCTTGTAACTCATCCGACAATACCGAACGATCACCAATAAAACGTAGCGCAATATCATGTTTGAGCATACGCGGCTTTTGCTCGCGGATGGTCTGCGCAAACAGCTCCATCAAGAGCGCGACTTCATCCGGCGGACGCTGCCAGTTTTCACTGGAAAACGCAAATACGGTCAGCACTTTGACGCCCAAGCGCCGCGCTTGCTCAACAATCGGGTCGAGTTGGTCTTTGCCCGCACGATGCCCTGCACCTTGTGGCATCTGATGCTTACGCGCGAAGCGATTATTACCATCCATAATAATCGCCACGTGCTGTGGCTGTTGTGTCGCTCGTGCCGGATCACGCAACGGCGTCGCTTGTGGACTGCTCAAGCGTTAGACCTGCATCAGCTCAGCTTCTTTGCTGGCCAACATCTGATCGACCAAAGCAACGTATTTGTCAGTAATTTTTTGCACTTCCTCACCAGTACGACGCTCATCGTCCTCAGTGATTTCTTTTTCTTTCAGTAAGTCTTTCACATCACCCAATACATCACGGCGGATATTACGAATCGCCACTTTGGCGTTTTCGGCTTCGCTACGCGCCAGTTTTTGCATGTTACGGCGAGTTTCTTCGGTCAAAGCCGGTAATGGCACGCGAATCACGTCACCACTCATCGGGTTTAAGCCCAGATCGCTTTCACGAATCGCTTTGTCAATAGTGCTGACCATACTGCGCTCAAACGGCTGTACCACCAAGGTGCGCGAATCATCGACACCGATATTGGCGACTTGGTTGAGTGGCACGTCGGTTCCATAATACGGCACCATCACGTTATTCAACATCGACGGATGCGCACGGCCAGTACGAACTTTTGAGAAGCCATGTTCCAGCGACTCAATCGATTTTTTCATTCGGCTTTCGCCGTCTTTTTTCAGATCATTCAACATCAGATTTTCCTCTTACACTCAATTGGGTTTAGCGCAGCGTGATCGAACAGATGCATATTATCCATCAAGCACGGCTGACGCGGGTTCCTTCCGGCTCACCCATCACCACATTCAGTAACGCACCGGCTTTGTTCATGTTAAACACCTGTAACGGCACATCATGGTCACGACACAAACAAATCGCGGTCAAATCCATCACACCCAGCTTCTCGGCCAGCACCTGATCAAAGGTCAGTTGCTCATAACGCACCGCAT
>OGCL01001883.1_pt1 | contig 16398 bp, 17 predicted proteins | sample 1570041 | NCBI WGS metagenome assembly OGCL01 (sample SAMN06266162, study PRJEB24511) | hot springs metagenome | isolation source: Hot spring water | place: South Africa: Limpopo | collected 2015-06-22
CCCCATAACTGCTTAAGGCGCTGATCACGGCCGCAGCCATTGCGGTAGTAGGCATAGCGCAGCGGATTACGCTGGTGGTAGTCCTGATGGTAGTCCTCGGCTGGGTAGAAGGTGCTGCGTGGCAGAATTTCCGTGCGCACCTGGCCCTTTAGGCGGCCGGAGTCCTGCAGGGCGCTTTTCGAGGCTTCGGCCTGGGCCTGTTCTGCGGCATTGGCATAGAAGATGGCGCTGCGGTATTGCGGGCCGCGGTCGCAGAACTGGCCCTCGCCGTTGAGCGGGTCGATGGTCGGCCAGAAGGCTTCCAGCAGCTGTGCATAGCTGATTTGCTTGCGGTCATAGAGCACCTGCACCACCTCGATATGGCCACTGGTGCCGCTCGACACCTGCTCATAGCTGGGGTTGGGCAGATGCCCGCCCATATAGCCCGAGGTGGTCTTGAGCACGCCGGGCAGCTTGTCGAAGTCGGCCTCGGTGCACCAGAAGCAGCCTCCGGCGAAGATCGCCTCGGCCTGGTCGGCATTCGCATCGCCATTGGTGGAAGCCTGGGGCGGGGCGCCACAGCCCAGCAGCAGGCTGGCGCAGAGAGCCAACAGTGGGATAAGGATTGGCTTCATGCTCAGCTGCGCCATTCAGGTAAGACTTCACCCTGGGGCACGAAGTGCAGGGCCAGGCCGTTGTTGCACCAGCGTTCGCCGCGAGGCGGTGGACCATCATTGAACACATGGCCCTGATGGCCGCCGCAGCGGGCGCAGTGGTATTCAGTGCGCGGGATAAACAGCTTGAAGTCGCGTTTGATGGCCATATGCCCGGCGATGGGTTGGGTGAAACTGGGCCAGCCGGTGCCACTCTCGTACTTGTGCTGGCTGTCGAACAGGGGCAGGTAACAGGCTGCGCACAGATAGGTGCCGGGCCGGGTTTCCTGATTCAGCGGGCTGCTGCCGGGGCGCTCGGTGGCCTCCTCGAACAGCACGGCATAGGCTTCGGCGGACAGTAGGGGCCGCCAGTGGCTGGAGGGTTTGCCCAGTGGGCTGATGCTGGCGCTGGCCAGCGGGGTGGCCAGGCTGGCGCCGGCCAGGGGCAGTGTCGGCACCAGGGCCAGGCTCTTAAGCAGAGTGCGTCGTTTCATGGGGGACTCTCTACACGGTCATACGGGCTATAGACCTGGCAAACCGCTACTTGTTCGCCGATGGGGTAAAGAGCTATGCGCACTGCTGCAGGGCGCCAGCAGAGGCGCCGTTTAATCGACCGGCAGCTGACACCCCGCAACCGCGTCATCGGCAATGATGATGCAGTTGCGGCCGCTGCTTTTGGCCTGGTACAGGCACTGGTCGGCGCGTTGCAACATGGCTTCCCAGTGTTCGTCGCGGCGCAGCAGGGCGCCGCCCACGGACATGGTCACCGGGCCGCCGGGGCCGCGCAGTTCGGCATTGACCTGGGTCTGCAGGTGCTCGGCGGCGGCGCGCAGGCCGGCCTGGTCGGTATTGGGCAGCAGCAGGAGGAATTCTTCGCCGCCGAAGCGGAACAGGCGATCCTCCTTGCGCGAGGAGCGCTTGATCAGTTCGACAAACTGGATCAGTACCTGGTCGCCGGCCTGGTGGCCATAGCTGTCGTTGATCAGCTTGAAATGGTCCAGATCCATGGCCAGCACCCCATAACCGTTGCCGTGGCGGCGCTGCAGGGCGCTGGCAATGCGCAGCTCCTCGTTCATCGCCCGGCGGTTGCGTGCCCCGGTCAGGGGGTCTTGGATGGCCAGTTGCTGCAGCTGATCGTTCTGGCTGCGGGTACGGTAGGCGAAGATAAAGGTCAGCACGCAGGCCATCAGGCTGGTGACCAGAAAGGAGATCATCTGGTAGTCGCTTTCGAAGACCGTGCCGGGGTTGAACTGGGCGTAGCCGATCAGGGCCACGACGATGCCGCTGACATTGATCAGGGCCTTGCCCGGGGCGGTCATAAAGAAATTGAAGAGAATCAGCGGGTAGAGCCAGAACAGGCCGTTGATCCCCAGGTTGATGGCGATCAGGGTGGCGCCGATGGAGAAGATCACCGCCAGGTAAGCGCCGGGTTTGACCGTGTCGCCGGTACGCCAGGCATAGAACACCGCGAACACCGTGGACAGCACGATGATGCTGTCGGCGATGCCCACCAGGTAGTTGCCTTCCAGCAGCCGGTAAACGGCATAGGGGCTGATGCCGATCACGCCGATCACGCCCATCAGGGTGATGATGGACAGCTGGAAATCTTTCCGCAGGCGCCTGAGCAACCGCGATATGTGCATGACGATGGCCGTTTCTAGTTGTTATCAAGCCAGGGGCGTGCCCGGTTCGGGTGCACAGTGCCGGTAAATGCCGGCCAGTGCCGTATAAGCATGCAGAGCTTGGCCCGCCTCTGGCAATAGTAATCTTGAGCAATGTGCCAGTATCGGCCGCGATCCGCCGAACGGTGCTGTGGCCTAGGCCGGTGGGCCTGGCAAGGGCTCGCATGTGGGATGGCGGGTCATGGCCAGCAGGGGTTTGCTGGCCTGGTAGCGGCTCAGCCGTTGCTGCAGCGCGGCGGGTAGCGCCGGCTCGTGGATAAAGCCCAGGCGTGCATAAAAGGGCTGCAGGTCGGGGTGGCAGAACAGCCATACCGGCATCTGCCGATCCGCCAGGGCCTGCGTCAGCAGGCGGCTGGCAATGCCCTGGGCGCGCCAGGTCGGCGCCACCAGCAGGCTGGTCAGCCACAGGCCGTGCGCCACGTTGTGCAGGCACAGGGCGGCAATGATCTCATCGGCCTGGGCGACCCAGACCTGGGCCGCGCCCTTGGTGCGCATGGTGCTGCGCTGGTTGCGGTAGAACTTCTCGGCCAGGGGCCTGTGAGTCGGCGGGAGCAGGCGGTAGTGCATGGTGCGGTCGTGGGTTGGCGAGGGGCTATGCTCCCATTCGCAGCACGATCTGTGAATGCCTTGACGTGATACGACAGTGCCAAAAAGATTCCGAGACGCTAGGCTGGGCAACCTGCCGATTGCTTGCGAGTGCTGTGCGTGAAATCCCTGGCTTTGCTGTTGTCCGCCTGTTGTCTGTCGCTCTGCCCCCTGTCGGGTTGGGCCTGGTCCAATCATGCCTTGGGCAGCCAGTTGGCCCTGCAGCAGTTGCCCGAACTGCAGGGGCAGGTGGCCTATGAGCCGCTGGAAGCCTTTCTCGCGGCTCAGGCCGGCGCCATCGAGCAGTTGTTCGATGAGCAGGAGGCCTTTGCCCGCGAGCACTTTGCCGGTTACCCGCAACGCCCGGATGACCTGCGTTTCAGTGCCGCGGCCGAGGATCTGCGCGCAGCCTTTATCCAGGCCCTGCGGATCAATCCCGAGGTGCGCCTGGCGCCGGCCATCCAGCAGTTGCCCGGCCAGCCCCAGAGCTCGCGGGCGCGCCTGCCGATCGAACAGGTGCTGGTCTTTCGCAAGCTCGGCCCCTGGAGCCACTGGCATTATCTGCAGCTGAGCGAAGGCGAGGCGGTCGCGGCCCTGCAGGTGCTGAGCAGCGCCGCCGATGAGCCGGACTACGGCCATGACATCAACCTGTTCAGCGACAACCCGGGGCAGGCGGGGGCGCGCTACAACTTTGGCGAGCAGCCCTTTGGCGATGCGCGCTTCGAGTATTCGTCCCAGGCGCCCTTTCATATCGGCTACTACCACGAGGGCGAGGTCATCTTCCAGGCTGCGCCCTATCTGCGCCGTACCCTGCCGCACTGGCGCATCTACCAGTACACCGGCCTGGCCCGCCTGGCCATGGCCCATGGGCATGACTACTGGGGCCTGCGCTTTCTCGGTTGGGCCCTGCATTACCTGCAGGATCTGACCCAGCCCTACCATGCCAAAACGGTGCCGGGCTTCTCCACCCCGGAGCTGATTCTGATCGCCCTCAAGGCCGCCGCCGGTTATCCCGAGCAGCGCGAGGGGGCGATTGCGCGGGTCGCCGACCGGCATACCGCCATCGAGGAATACCAGCTGGAGCAGATGCAGCAGCTGCTCAGCAGCGGGACGCTGGAGCACCCCCTGTTGCGCGCCTATGGCGAGGCGCCGGCAGAGGCGTACCCGGCGTTCTCGGTGGCTTATCCGGTGCAGGTGGTGGCCGCCGAGTCCCATGCCACGGCGGACCGTTTCGATAGCCTGATCGGCGCCTGGCTGGAACGCCAGGCCCCGGCAAGCCCGGGCTTCAGCGGCGGCAACCAGCTCGCCCGCAGCCAGGCCGACCCGCTGCTGGAGGAGCTGCTGGTGGAGTTGTTCCGGCGCTTTGCCGCCCATAGCCGCAATGCCGTGCAGAGCAGTCTCAGCTCGGTAGCAGGCGACGCTCGGCCTGGATCTCCGGCAGGTCCTGACGGCGCTGATAAACCCGTAACGCTTCGCTGATATTCAGGCGCTCGTCGATATTCTGCTGCAGCAGCAGGCCCAGACGGGTGCGGTCCAGGGTCATCCGCTCGCCGTCCAGGCGCCGCCAGACGAATTCGCTGCAGGGGGTGATGCTGGCTTCGTCGACATCCAGGCCAAAGGAGTCTTCGGAAAAGCGCACGATATGCTGGCCGCTCTTGTGGTTGAAGCCGACAAAGCCGGTGAGGGCGTCGGCGGCGGCGCAGATGCTGGCGGACGTGATGCTCATGGTAAACCTCATGCTGACGGGGGTTTACACGCAAGGACGCTGTTCTGGTTGTGCGCCCATGCTAGAGCCTTGGCCGCCCGATGCCTTGCCGCCGATCAATAAAATGGCTATGTCTCAATAGCGTGTTGCGTTCGGGCAGCTCTACTGAACCTAGGATGGACTGGGTCTGTAGGGTGCGCTGTGCGCACCGGTATTGCGCTGTCAAACGTGGTGCGCACAGCGCACCCTACCCATAGCGCCCCTGCAAGGCAGGCCTCTGAGCCTGACTTTTATGCAACACATGATTGGTACAGAGCCAATAAAATGCCGCATCTGCTGTTCAGGGCAGCGGCTGTTGCAGGAATGCCTGGCGCAATTGCTCCAGCTGCTGCCGATGCGGGCCCAGTGCGGCCAGGCCCTGGGCCGGGTCGTCGCCTGTGCAGCCGGGCTGGCTGGCGATAAAGGCGTCCCAGAAACGACTGGGTTGCTCGCCCAGGCTGCTGGACAGATTGGCCAGGCTGCCGTCCGCCAGCCAGCTGGCGGCAAACCACTGCGACTGCTCGGCGCCGCTGCAGCTCAGGCTGGCTTCCAGCTCCACCAGTTGGCCATCGGCAAACAGCGCCTCGTAGCTGATGCGTTCCTGGCAGGCCGGGTGGTTGCCGCGCTCGGCGGCCAGGGTCAGACGTTCCAGTTGATGGGTACCGCGCTGCAGTTGCAGCAGATGCTGGCGCTGCAGGTGCCAACCCTGGAGAAAGTCCGGCAGGCTGGCTGACAGTCGATAGCTGCGCTGGCCGGGGCGTGGCTGCCTGGGTGGGTCGCTCTGCACATCGGAGGCCAGCTCGCGAAAAAGGTGGGCGAAGGGGTGGCGGGGGCGGAAGCGATAATGCTCGGCGTCGATCGGCTGCACATGGCGGTCGCATTGCTGAGCCGCGAGCGTCAGCTGCGCCGGGGCGTTACTCCAGCGATAGCGCAGGCGGATGCCCAGCTCCAGGCCATGGTGGCTGGCGAGCAGCCCCAGCTTCCGCGCCTGGCCAGGCTCAGGCAGATCGGCCAGGCTGATGCTGAACACCTCCGGGCTACCCTGCGCCGTTTGCAGCGGCAGGGCAATGCGCAGTTGGCTCAGGCGGTAGCTGCGCTGGCCGGTGGGCACCTCATCGATACGAAAGTGCAGATCGCGCGGGCCACGTTCCAGGGCTGTGCCGCTCAGTTCAAGGTCATGCAGGATGGGAAACAGGCGGCTGCCCACCGGCAGGGTGCGTTCGAGGCGGGCGGTAACCCCGGGGATCAGCCAGCGTGGCTCGAAGGTGGCGATGACCTTGAGCTGCGGCGAGGCCAGCATGGCCTGCAGTTCGGCGGCGCTGAGCGGCCCGGCGATATGCTGGATCTGCAACTGCACATCCAGGCTGCGGGCCTGCACCAGGCCGCTATGCAGGCCGAGCAGCAAACCCAGGGTGGTCAACCAGTGCCGGCTCATGGGGTATTCCCGCGGGGCAGGGCGCTCCAGTGTCCCTAACCACGCCGGCCATGGTCAAGGCCGGTCAGTTCTGCCGTGGCGAGGAAAAGGCGCTGATTCGGCCGAACGGCGAACTGGTCATGCCCACCTTGACCGCCATCAGCGGCGAGTTGTTCACCCATACATCGTCGATCACTATGGTTTCCCCCAGGTTGTCGTTGTCGGCGGCTACCAGCAGGTAGTAGGTGCCGTCTTCCGGGGCTTCGCCATCCCAGCTCAGGTTGATCTGGCCGACCACGGCGGATGCGCGCGAGGGCTGGTTGGCGATGATGGCGCCGTAGCTGTCGAGCAGCATGGCCCTGGGCTTGAGGGCCAGTTTGTTGAAGCTGACGCAGGGCTTGCGGCACAGCGACTGTACGTTGAGGGTGTAGCGCTCGCCCTTTTTCAGCTCCAGGGAGAACACCCGGTAATTGGAAATGGAACTGCCGAAGTCCAGGCGCGGCTCGTCGGCGCTGATCGGCCACTGCGGGGCCAGGGGCTCGGCGCTGATCGGCAGGGGGATGGCCTGGGTGTTGTGGATGGCTTCCAGGGTGCTGCTGGCCATCGGCGACTGGCCGGCCTTGACCGACTCCTGGTAAAGCGACTGCGGGCTGCTGGCGCAGGCCGTGAGCAACAGGCAGGCGCTCAGGCTGAGAAAACGGATCATGGGCAACTCCTCTGGGACAACGTCCTTGTGATCACATCGGGCTCGGGCAAGCCGGGGGGCGAGATTTTACTCCCATTGCGCTGCCCATGGGGCGCCGTTAGGCAGGTTTTGTGCACCTTGCACGGCCGTCGCCCCAGCATGGCGCCCTCCTGGCAGCCTGCAGGGGCGGTGGCGAGCAGCCTGTCAGCCGCTCAGGCCGACATAGACATTTTGCACATCATCATGGCCGTCCAGGGCTTCGAGGAAGGCTTCGACCTCTTCCAGCTGCTCGGCGCTCAGGCCGCTTACCGGGTTTTTCGGCATATAGCCGAGTTTGGCCGAGTTGACGGTAAAGCCCTGCTCGGGCAGCGCCTTGCACACGGCGTCGAGGTCGGTGGGGTCGGTGACGAACAGGGTGTTGCCTTCATCGCTGGGCTCGAAATCCTGGGCGCCGGCTTCGATGGCGGCCAGCTCCGGATCGGCGCCGCTGTCGGAGGAAGCTTCGATCATGCCGACATGGTTGAAGTCCCAGGTCACCGAGCCAGAAGCGCCCATCTGGCCCTTGCGGAACAGCACGCGGATCTCGGCCACGGTGCGGTTGATATTGTCGGTCAGGCACTCGACGATCACCGGCACCTGATGGGGGGCGAAGCCTTCGTAGGTGGTGCGCTCGAAGTTGACGGTTTCGCCAAGCAGGCCGGCTCCCTTCTTGATCGCCCGCTCCAGGGTGTCCTTGGGCATCGAGGCTTTCTTGGCCTGGTGCACGGCCAGACGCAGCTTGGGGTTCATGTCCGGGTCGGCACCGTTGCGCGCGGCGATCATGATTTCCTTGACCAGACGGCCGAAGATCTTGCCCCTGGCATTGGCGGCGGCTTCTTTAGGTTTGGCTTTCCACTGGGCGCCCATGGCTGTTCTCTTTTTCGATGCGAATATAAACGCGTTGCGCGCTGGCCAGGCTGGCGGGCATAGGGCCCGCGACGCGGCCAGGGGGGAACGCATACCGGGGGCCGATTTTAGTCGCTCCGGCGCAGCCTGGCACCCCTAAATGCGTGCGCGCCATCCTGTCGCGCTGGCGGGACTGTTGGTGGCCCGGGCTTTGCCGCAGAATAAGGCGAGTCAGGCGCGCCATTGGCGGCGCGAGGGTTGGAGAGTGGCGTGAACAATGCCTTGCCATTTAGCCAGCAGGTACTGCTGCTGGAGAAAAAACGTGCCGTGCTGCAGGGGCTGGTCCAGCTGACCGGCGCCCTGGAACAGTTGCGCAGCGGTCTGCAGGCCATGCTGCAGCTGGGCGGTGGCGGTCAGGCGCAGCTGTCTCTGGGCGATATGCGCGCCTTCGAGACCATTCGCGCCCGGGTCGCCGCCCTGAGCGATGGCGAGCTGCGCGCCAGCATCAACGCCCTGGATCAGCGCGTGCAGCAGAGCCTGGAGCAGATGTGCCAGCTGGCCCTGCAGCTGGTGGACGATGCCCGCACCTCGGTTCCGGACCTGGAGCAGATCCAGCCCCGGGTCAACGAGTTCAACCGCTTTGCCCGCACCGCCATTGCCATGCGCGTGCTGCTGGAGCGCCGCGGCCAGGCCATCGCCCCGCTGCAACTGCCCTTGCCCCAGCGCGAGATCGAGCAGCGCCTGCGCAAGGTCAGCGAGAAGGAACAGGGCATGACCCAGGCCCTGGTCAGCCATATCCAGGATATGCGCAGCGACCTGGCGCAGATGCTGGAAAACCCGGCCTGTTCGGCCAGTCAGCAGCAGTTCTATCAGGTGCTGGATCAGGCCCTGGCCGCCAACCTCAGCCATATCGAGGCCGGCCTGAGCCTGAGCGAGCTGCCCATGCCGATCGACAGCATTGAGGTTGGCGAGCAGCCGCAGCGGGGCGAGACCCCGGCCCAGCCTGAACTTGAACCAGAGCCTGAATCAGAGTCTGAACCTGAACCGGCCGGGCCAGTGTTGGCAGATGCCCCGGCGCCGACCCATGAGCCCCTGGGTTTTGTGCCGCGTCTCAAGGCCTGGCTGCACAGCCCCTGGCATGTGGGCTGGAAGGATGTGGCTAAAACGGGCGAAAAAAAGCCAGGCGACAAAAACTGAAAAGGCCGGTGCTGCCAAGCAGCACCGGCCTTTTGTCATACCACCTGGTTGTTGCGCTGGCTCAGTCCTGACGGCTGGTCACTTCCAGCAGGTGATAGCCAAACTGGGTCTTCACCGGGCCCTGCACCACGCCGACCGGCGCGCTGAACACCACGGTATCGAACTCCTTGACCATCTGCCCCGGGCCGAATGAACCCAGGTCGCCGCCCTGGCGGCTGGACGGGCAGGTGGAGTTGTCCTTGGCCACCTGGGCGAAGTCGGCGCCGGCTTCGATGGCGGCTTTCAGTTCATTGCACTTGGCTTCGCTGGAAACCAGGATATGACGGGCAGTGGCGCGGGCCATGGGGGTACTCCTTGGGTGATTAAGGCGGCAAGCCTAACCCAATGGCCTGGCCAGTCAAACCCTGAGCGGGCATGTGCCGACCGGTTGCCTGGATAGGCCCGGCAGCGACTGCTCATGGGTTGTGAAGCTGATCCAGATCAGGCAATTGCCACAAAGCGTTAAACACTTGCCCAAACGCCCAGGGAATGGCGTAGTCTGCAGCTGTCATCTTGATGGATGACGCTATTCGCGAACGGAAGAAGGAAAAGCAGTATGCAAATCCAAGTTCACAGCGATAACCACATCGAAGGTAGTGCCCGCCTGGCTGACTGGGTCAGTGCCAGTGTCGCCAGCAAGCTGGAACGCTACGATGACGAGCTCACCCGCATCGTCGTCCACCTCAACGATGAAAACGGCGCGAAGGCCGGCGCACAGGACAAGCGCTGCCAGATCGAAGCCCGGCCCAAGGGGCTGCAACCGATTTCCGTCAGTCACAAGGCCGATGCCCTGGAGCAGGCCATCGAAGGCGCCCTGGAAAAACTCCAGCACGCCTTGGATCATCAGTTCGGCAAACTGCGCAGCAAGCGCGCCGCCCAGCAGCATGCAGAGATCATAGTGGAGGCAGGCGTGAGCCAGGATGCCCTGCTGCGTGAAGATTTCCTCGCCGAGGAGCAGCTGCGCGCCGTCTAAGCTCGCCGCTGGATAAGCCCTGAGAACTACGCCCCTGCCAGGTTAACTGCGGGGGCGTAGTCGTTTGGGCCTCCTGTAAATCCCCCGATACAGCGAGCACTTGCCTTGGCTGATACGCACTGCGCATCATGCCGGCAGTCAATCAAGGAGCCTGTTATGAAGCGCAGAATACGCCTGAGCGCCTGGTCCCTGCTGCCGTTGCTGGTGTGCGCCGCCCTGGCCAATGCCAGTGAGCAGGCGCAGCTGTTGGCGGCCATCAACCAGTACCGCAGCGAGTCGCAGCGCTGCGGCGCCCAGGCCTCGGAGGCGCTGCCACCGCTGGTTGCGGATGCGCGCCTGGTGCTGCCGGTGGGCGGCATGGGGGATCTGCAACAGGCCATGAGCGCGGCGGGTTACCCCATGGTCAGCGTGCAGGCCATCAGTCTGTCCGGCCCGCGCGATGCGCAGGCGGCGCTACCGGCCCTGGTCGACAGCTTCTGCCAGATTCTGCTCGACCCGCAGTACGTCGATATCGGCATCAGTCGTCAGGACCGCGACTGGCGTATCGTCCTGGCCCGACCGCTGCTGGGCGGGCGCCTGGGGGATTGGCAGGCCGAGGGCGAGAAGCTGCGCGAGCAGATCAATGCCGCCCGCAACCAGGCTCGCCAGTGCGGCGAACAGACCTTTGCCGCCGCCGCGCCACTGCGCTGGGAGGCCAGCCTGGCCCTGGCCGCGGAAAGCCACAGCCGTGCCATGGCCAACCACAACTACTTTGCCCACCGCGACCGTGACGGCCGCACCCCGGGGGACCGTGCCGAACTGGCCGGCTATGGCGGCCAGCGTGTTGGCGAGAATATTGCCGCCGGGCGCGACAGTGTCGACCGCGTGGTGGAAGGCTGGCTGGCCAGCCCCGGGCACTGCGCCAACCTGATGAACCCGCAGTTCAGCGAACTGGGCGCCGCCTACGCGGTGGACCCGAAGAGCGATGCGGGCATCTACTGGACGGCGCTATTTGGCGCACCTTGAGCGGCGCCTATGGCATGGGGGTTGAACCCGCGCTGTAGATAGGTAGCCCGTAGGGTGCGCCGTGCGCACCAAGAATGACTGGTACGCACCGCACCCTACTGCTGCACGGCCGCTGCGCTGTCGGGGGCAGCCGACCAGATGCGGTAGCGCACCTCCACATCCCTGGGGGTGTAGACCACCAGCGGCAGCTGGCTGTTGTAACGCAGCAGCAAAGGCTCGCCACGCAGCGGCACAAAGGCCTGGCGCAGGCTGTTATCCGGGCAGGCCATCAGGGTGCTGGCGGCCGGACCGAGCTGATCCAGCTGGTAGTAGCTGTAGCCCCAGCCCTGCACCGTTTTCTCCTGCAGTTCGCCACCCAGCCAGCGGGTGTTGCAGTCCACCTCCAGGGTCTTGCCGACAATCAGCTCGACGCGCTGGTCGGCCTCGTTGTCCCGTGCTGGCAGGGCGATCACATGGCGTACCTGCCCGGCCTCGGGCTGGGGGAAGGGCTTGAGCGCCGCCGGCGGCGTGGCGCAGGCGGCCAGAGGCAGGCTGACGAGCAGGGCGGCGAGGGTGGGCTTGAGTCTGTTCATGCGGGTCCTTGCGGGCTGGCAGAGGCCAGTGGTGAGTGAATAGTGGCCGATAATAGGCGAAGCAACATAGACCCCAGTGAATAAGCCAAGTTCTCCGGCTTGGCAAGCTGACCCCCGCGCAGCATTGGCCACCCCGTACTCAGCGATTTATGCGTCTATGGAATGCGGGTAGCGCGCCAGCAGTTCGCCCAGATCGAGCTCCATGGCGCCCTGGCGTTGTCCGCCCTGGGCCAGCAGCCACTTCACCCGCTCCAGTGTGTCCGTTGCATGCATGTCGGCCACGAAACGCTGCGATTCATCGGCCAGCATCTCGTCATCGAGCCTGCTGACGCGCTCCACCACTGCTTTGACATGGCCGATGCCATTGGCCGGGAAGCTGGCGATACGCCGAGCCAGGGCGGCGCAGAAGCCGCTGAGTTGCTCGCCTGGCAGGGCGCGGTTGATCCAGCCGTAAAGCTCGGCGGTGGTGGCATCGAAATCTTCGCCGCCCAGGCACACTTCCAAGGCCCGGCCTCTGCCCAGCAGTTGGCTCAGGCGTACCGTGCCGCCAGCCCCTGGCAGCAGCCCCACGCCAATTTCCGGCTGCCCCAGCACCGCGCTTTCGCGCGCGGCAAAACGCATGTCCAGGGCCAGGAGAAACTCGCTTCCCGCGCCGCGGGCGCGTCCGCTCAGTTCCCCTATGGTGACCTGGGGCAAACGGCTGAAGCGGGTAAACAGCGCGCTGAGCAGGCTGGGTGTGCCCGGCGGCAGGGCAACGGGGGGCGCGTCGAGTTGGCTGCCCAGGTCATAGTGGGCCAGGAAGAAATCCGCATGGTCGCTGCGAAAGATAACGACCTTGGTTTGCGTGTCGTTCTCCAGCTTCTGCGCCAACCGGAGCAGGTCGATCACCATCGTGCGGTCGACCAGATTGATCGGCGGGTGGTTGAAGCGCACCACGGCGACCCCTTCATGATCGTCGCGGCTAAAGCTCTGGTATTCGCTCATGGCTATTTCTCTGTAGTGGCTGAAAGTCTTACTGCGCGGTAAGGCCGCCATCGACCGCCAGGGCGACGCCGGTGGTAAAGCCCGCCGCAGGACTGGATAGATAGAGCACGGCGGCGGCGATTTCCTCGACAGTGCCGATCCGCCCTATGGGGTGCGCGGCCACTACCCGGGCCACATGCTTGGGGTCGTCCGTGCTGGCGCGGCGGTACATCTCGGTGTCGATCACCGCAGGGCAAATAGCGTTTACCCGGATATTCTGGCGCGCGTATTCAACCGCCGCGCTTTTGCTCAGGCCGATCACCGCATGCTTGGAGGCTGAATAGATGCTCTGCTTGGGCGCCGCGATCAAACCGGCGACCGAGGCGGTGTTGACGATGGAGCCGCCCCCTTGGGCCAGCATCGCGGCTATCTGGTATTTCATGCATAGCCATACGCCCTTGAGGTTCACGCCCAGGATGGCGTCGAAAATATCTTCTGTGCCGTCGGCCAACTTGCACTTCTCGATCTCGATCCCGGCATTGTTGAAGGCGCAATCCAGCCGGCCGTAGGCGGCAATCGTGCCTTCAATCAAGCGGCGCACTTCGGCAGCGCAGGCCACGTCGCAGCGGATAAACCTCGCCTCGCCGCCGGCTGCCTCGATCAGCTCGACGGTCGCCTGGCCGGCCTGCTCGTCGATATCGGACACCACCACCCGGTGGCCGCTGCTGGCGAAGGCCAGCGCGGTGGCGCGACCGATACCGTTGGCCGCGCCTGTGACCAGGGCGACCCGGCCTGGGTTTGTTTCGTGCATATCACTTCCTCATATTCAGTACCGCCTCTGGCGCGTGCCTACTGGTCAGGCCGGCAGGGGCGTGGATGCCGCCATGCTAGGTCTCTGGCTATAATTAGAAAAATGATTGGTTTTCATTATTGGATATGAACAAATCTAATTACTCGCCCCCCATCGCACGTCTGGACCTGAACCTGTTTCGGGTCTTTGCCGTGATCTACCGCGAGCGCAACCTCACCCGTGCGGCCGAGCAGCTGTGCGTCAGCCAGTCGGCCGTCAGCCATGCGCTGGCGCGTATGCGCCAGCAACTCGACGACCTGCTGTTTATCCGTGAAGCCCAGGGCGTGGTACCCACGCCGCTGGCCATGCGTATCTGGCCGGACGTGCAGGAAGGGCTGGGTTTTCTGCAACGGGCCGCCGCCCACAGCCACAGTTTCGAGCCGGCGCGGGATATCGCTGCAGTGACCCTGGCGATGCTCGAAGTGATCGAGCCTGCGGTGCTGCCGAGCCTGACCCGGGCGCTGCAGGACGCGGTGCCGGGTATTGGCGTGACCAGTGCGCGGATCAGGCGCTCGACGCTCAAGGCCGACCTGGCGAGCGGGCGTATCGACTGCGCCATCGATGTGGCCCAGGCCGCCGATGGCGAGCTGTCGCACGGCTTTCTCAGCCGCGACGAGTTTGTCGTGGTCAGCCGCTCAAGCGCCGCCATCGACCAGGCTGCGTACTTCGCCGCGCGGCACGTCACCGTCTCGTCGCGGCGCATGGGCTATGGGGTGGTGGACTTCGAGCTGGCGCGTCAGGGCCGCCAACGGCAGATCGCCGCGCGCTGCCAGCACTACGAATCGGCCTGTCGCCTGGTGGCGGACAGCGACCTGCTGCTGACCATTCCCCGCAGCCTGGCGATGTCCAGCAACGCCTACCTGGGCAACCATATCCAGCCGTTGCCGGTAAGCGTGCCGGGGGTGGAGCTGCACCTGTTCTGGCACCCCAGCCGTGAGTTGGACCCGGCCAATACCTGGCTGCGCACCACCCTGCTTAAGGCCATGCAGTAGCGGCTCCTGGGTTAGCCGTGGAGGCAAAGCGCGCCGGGAGTCGAGTGGACAAGACTTCCCGCGCAAAAACCGGATAATGGCCGGCCAATTTGTTCGGCTCGCTATTCGGGTACCCCCATGGAAATCAAGGTCAACTTTCTCGACAACCTGCGTCTCGAAGCCAAATTCGATGACTTCACGGTGATTGCCGATCAGCCCATCCGCTACAAGGGCGATGGCTCGGCGCCGGGGCCGTTCGACTATTTCCTGGCGTCCTCGGCGCTGTGCGCGGCCTATTTCGTCAAGCTCTACTGCCAGACCCGCGACATCCCCACCGACAATATCCGCCTGTCGCAGAACAATATCGTCGACCCGGAAAACCGCTACGCGCAGATCTTCAAGATCCAGGTCGAGCTGCCGGCGGATATCTCCGACAAGGACCGCCAGGGCATCCTGCGCTCCATCGACCGCTGCACGGTGAAGAAGGTGGTGCAGCAAGGCCCCGAATTTATCATCGAGCAGGTGGACAACCTCGATGCCGACGCCCAGGCCCTGCTGCTGCCGGCGCTGAGCGAAGGCCCCGGCACGCGTATCCTCGGCAAGGACCTGCCCCTGGAAACCACCATCACCAATATGTCGGCGATCATGGCCGAGCTTGGGATGAAGATCGAAATCGCCTCCTGGCGCAATATCGTGCCCAATGTCTGGTCGCTGCATATCCGCGATGCGCAGTCGCCGCTGTGCTTTACCAACGGCAAGGGCGCGAGCAAGGAGGCGGCGCTGGCCTCGGCCCTTGGCGAGTTTATCGAGCGGCTCAACTGCAACTTCTTCTACAACGACCAGTTCTGGGGCGAGGAGATCGCGAATGCCGATTTCGTCCATTACCCCAACGAGCGCTGGTTCAAGCCCGGGCCCAAGGACGCGCTGCCGGAAGAGATTCTCGATGCGCACTGCCTGGCCATCTACAACCCCGACGGCGAGCTGCGCGGCTCGCACCTGATCGACACCAACTCCGGCAACAGCCTGCGCGGCATCTGCTCGCTGCCCTTTGTGCGCCAGTCCGATGGCGAGACGGTGTACTTCCCCAGCAACCTGATCGAAAACCTGTTCCTCAGTAACGGCATGAGCGCCGGCAACACCCTGGCCGAGGCCCAGGTGCAGTGCCTGTCGGAAATCTTCGAACGGGCGGTCAAGCGCGAAATCCTCGAAGGCGAGCTGTGCCTGCCGGACGTACCGCCAGAGGTGCTGGCCAAGTACCCGCATATCCAGGCCGGCATCCAGGGCCTGGAGGAGCAGGGCTTCCCCGTGCTGGTCAAGGATGCCTCGCTTGGCGGCGAGTTCCCGGTGATGTGCGTGACCCTGATGAACCCGCGCACCGGCGGGGTGTTCGCCTCCTTCGGTGCCCACCCGAGCCTGGAAGTGGCACTGGAGCGCAGCCTCACCGAACTGCTCCAGGGCCGCAGCTTCGAGGGCCTGAATGATTTGCCCCAGCCCACCTTCGAAAGCCAGGCGCTGATGGAACCGAACAACTTCGTCGAGCACTTTATCGACTCCAGCGGCGTGGTGTCCTGGCGCTTCTTTAGCGCCAAGGCCGACTTCGAATTCGTTGAATGGGACTTCTCAGGTGAAGGCGAGGAGTCCAACGCCGACGAAGCCACCACCCTGTTCGGCATCCTCGAAGACATGGGCAAGGAGGCCTATATGGCCGTGTACGAGGATCTGGGCGCCACCGCCTGCCGCATCCTGGTGCCCGGCTACTCGGAGATCTACCCGGTGGAGGACCTGATCTGGGACAACACCAACAAGGCCCTGCTGTTTCGCGCCGACATCCTCAACCTGCACAGCCTCAGTGATCGTGGCCTCAAGTCGCTGCTGCGCAACCTGGAAAACAGCGATGTCGACGAGTACACCGATATCAGCACCCTGATCGGCGTCGAGTTCGACGACAACACCGTATGGGGCCAGCTGACCGTGCTGGAGCTGAAGCTGCTGATCCAGCTGGCGCTGAAGCAGTTCGACGAGGCCAAGGAGCTGGTGGAGATGTTCCTGCAGTACAACGACAACACCGTCGAGCGCGGCCTGTTCTACCAGGCCCTCAACGTGGTGCTGGAAGTGCAGCTGGACGACGAACTGGACATGGCCGACTTCGAACCCAACTTCCGCCGCATGTTCGGCAACCCGCGCATGGACGCCGCCCTGGG
>OGCL01001884.1_pt1 | contig 16395 bp, 9 predicted proteins | sample 1570041 | NCBI WGS metagenome assembly OGCL01 (sample SAMN06266162, study PRJEB24511) | hot springs metagenome | isolation source: Hot spring water | place: South Africa: Limpopo | collected 2015-06-22
AGACTTGCCCTTCTTTTGGGTGGAAATGCCGTCGATGCTGCGGTAGCAGTTCATTTTGCTTTGGCTGTAGTTTATCCAAATGCTGGAAATCTGGGAGGGGGGGGATTCTGCCTCTATCACCCGCCTGGTGATAGCTCTTTATTTCTGGATTTTAGAGAGGTGGCACCCATCCGCGCTCATGAAAATATGTTTCAGGATATAAAAGGTCAAGTTATTCCGGAAGCGAGTACAAGTACTCCTTTAGCATCAGGAGTCCCCGGCAGCGTTGCGGGGCTTGCAGAATTACATCGAAAGTTTGGTTATCTTCCGTTTCATCTTCTGCTACAACCTGCCATAATCTGGGCTGAAAGAGGATTTCCGCTCACATCCCAGCAGGCAGATGAACTTAATGAAAATATGCCTTATTTCAATCAAAGAAATCCGCATTGCAATTATTTTAAAAGACCCGATGGTCGTCCATGGAAAGAAAGAGATACGCTTAAACAACCCGTCCTTGCTAAAACACTAAGAGCCCTTAAAATTTATGGCTCAAAATGCTTTTATTCTGGCTGGTTAGCCGATACCATTGCTCAATTTTTCAAGTCTGAGGGCGGAATCATTTCCGAAGCTGATTTGCATGAATACAAACCCGTTTGGAGAAGTGCTATAAAAATCATTCAGGATTCTTTTATCATTTGGCTACCACCGCCACCTTCAGCCGGAGGAATTGCAATTGCGCAAATGTTCCAAGGATTAGAATTAGTAGGCGACAAGGCAATTTCAATGCATAATTCAGCGCATGTTATCCAATTTCAAAAACTTGCACATTTGGCTTTTCGAGACAGACTGAAATATATCTGTGACCCTGATTTTGATTCTGTACCTGTTAAAAAGCTCATCTCCACTGATTATATCCGAAAGGAGTTGACTCTATATCAAAATAAAACTTTAATAGATTCGGCTTGGGGAAAATCCGCGGATTTACCTTTTAAAGAAAGTACAACTCATTTCTCCATTATTGACGCTGAGGGAGGTGCATTGTCTTTGACCACTACGATTAACGACAGCTATGGCTCCAAAATATTTGTCTGCGGGGCTGGATTTCTTCTCAATAATGAAATGGATGATTTTAGCATTAAACAAGGTATCCCAAATATTTTTGGTTTGCCAGGCAGTAAAGTGAATGCCATTGCACCTGGTAAAAGAATGGTTAGTTCTATGACACCAATTATAGTCACCAAGAACTCTAAACCTTTCCTTGTAGCTGGCACTCCGGGCGGCACAACTATCATAAGCACCATGTTTCATTTGCTATATTGGGTTTTGAAATTGAAGCAACCAATAGAATCTTTTAATTTACAGAAAAGATTTCATTATCAGGCTTATCCAGATTTATTGTTTATTGAAGAAGGAACCTTTGACGAAAAAACTTTGGAAGAAATAAAAAAATCAGGAATCAACCTGCGCACCCGAGGTCCAATCGGAAGGATGGATGGCCTTCAGATTCGAGATGGATTTATTTTTTCCGCACCAGATCCAAGGGGCAATGATGCAGCTCGTGGTTTTTAACTGATTTTTGTAAACATAATTACTGACCTTATAAAATTTTTACCAGCTATCAATTCAAAAATCGAAGAAACTTCTCCGGTTTACGAGGATTAAGCTTATTCAGGTCAAAAACAAAACGAATCTGCTGTGCCAGATTTGATGCCCCGTTTAATTCAAGATTATACCTTAATGCTGGGCTAAATATTAAAGGAAAATGAATTGCAACCGATTCATTTAAAAACTGAAGAGTGACTCCTGCACTCCAAAAGAATCTTGTAGCTTTAAAATTAAAAGTTGGATAATATCCATCCGTAAACCCTAAATCAAAAAACAATCTGGCCGGAACAGGATTCGGAAAATCCATTTTCGCATTTACGGCAGCTAAATAACGCCGGCTATTAAAGCTGAAAAACTGACGAAATCCCCCATCGGCCATCACCATTTGCCTGGAGAGAAAACCTTCCTGGGCACTCCTGTCCCAAAACATTCCAGAATAGGTATAATCATAAAATCCCGGCCAGCCCGATAGCTTGAAGTTGGTATTAATAAAGGTGGTAGGCTCAGTTGGAAACCAACCCTGGAAAAACCTAAAATGAAACCCTCTGAATTTTGGTATAAAGAAGAGAGAGAACTCCAACTCCTGAAACACTTTAAAGGCATTTCCTGTTTGTTTGAAATTAACCCGATGACTGTGTTCAGAAATCCCTTCAAGAAAAAGACTATGTCTGATTGGATTCCAGCGTGTGTTTTTTTCTAATCGAATTTCGGTGATGGATCTAAAATATCGGTTCCTATCGTTTAAATCTAGCCAAGATAACCATATATGATTATCCCATTCCACGCAGAAGTATTCGATTTTACAATCTATCAATGTTCTCCATCTGTTCCTGGGATGAGTTAAAGGCCAGGTGACCGAGAACGAGTTTTTCAAATAACTTAGGGGGCGGGTAGTGTACTCGTAAGCATAGCGATGTATGTTGAACTCCAACTTTAACGGCTTGGAATCCTGCCCGAATGGAACAATTACATCAAATCCCGCTGAGCCGGCTAAAGAATGAGGGTTAAAAGAAAATAACGGCATTATGTAGTACTGGAATTGTCGTCTTGGAATTCCATAGTTACTCATAAAAATCCCCAGCATTGATTTGTTATTATTATTCCATCCGTAAACAGGAAGAATTCCCAAACTGTGATGATAAGGAGAAAAAATATGGAAACCAGGAAAAATCTTAAAATTCTGCACACGCGTTATTTTATTGTTATAAAGTTTCCACCTATTATTCCGAAAATTGAGATCAGGCAGTAAAAAAGGCCTTCCAATAGTTAAATGACCAGGTATGAAAGCAATACTATCTGAAACTACAATATCTTGATCGGGCCATAATACCAATTTCTTTAAATAAGGTTCATAGTCGGATCCAATAAAAATCGGAAATGCTATTTTTTGTTTTCTATTCGGTCGAATAGATACAACCCGAGTATTTTTTTGCCACGAAATCTCTTTTTCGCTCATTCGTAAGTCGAGCCCGTAATTATTATTTAAAAGATCCTGAAAAAACCAGGATAAATTTTTACCAATGACTTTCTCAAATGCAGCCTGTATATCTTTTGGGTGTGTGTGACGAAAAGCCTGACGCTCGTAATAATAGCGCATAGCTGAATCCAAAATTTCTTTTCCAAGTACTTCTTCAAGATAATGAAATAGAAAACCAGTATGCTGGTATACTGAAGCAAAATAATTAATAGGCGTAAAATGATGAGAAGTATACCGGTTAGGAGCCTGAAATGTACCAGTTTTCGCCAGAGCGCTCCACAAAAAATATGGGAATACGAAGGCTCCCTTATCACCGAGATTGAATCTAAATCCGCCTATATTTAAATTTATAGGTTCAGGTATTTCGCTTTTAACCTGCTTGTAACGAACCTCAAAATAGGTGTTCAGGCCTTCATCGAGCCAAGGTGCGTCCCGTTCATTATTTGCTAAGATACCCTGAAACCAAGTATGGCCAATTTCATGGTGTACTATTTCCTCCAAAAGCGAACGAGAATCCGTGCGTCCTATTATAGTTAATTGAGGGTATTCCATACCGCCCCCAGCGGCCAGGTGTCCATCCACAATATTATAGTAAACGTATGGATAAGGTTTTCTAAAATATGAAGCAAAGAATGAAAGAGTGCTTTCCCCCTGTTCGGTGATTCCCTTCCAGATGCTTGCATTTTCGGCCTTATAATAAGCAAATACCACTTTTTCTTCTCCGGATATAGGATCAGCAAACATGCGTCGTTCCACAATCCATGAAGGAGAAGCACACCAAGCAAAATCATGTACATTTTCGGCCACATATCGAATTTTGGTCCTGCTGGCGGGATCTTTGGGAAATATTTTGGATTGTGCACTCCAAAATTCAAGTTGTTGGAGGTAATCCGGATCTGGTATACCTGATGCAGCCACCACATAGTGTGAGGGTACCTCAAGCTCCACCTTATATGTGCCCCACTCACTATAAAACTCCCCTTGATCCAGATAAGGCATAGGATGCCAGCCTTGCTCATCATACACTGCAGGCTTGGGAAACCATTGTGTTACCATATAATCCTCCCCCGCCACACCTAATCGGCTTATGCTGGCTGAAGGCATATGGAGTTCATACATGAAAACCATGTTAAATGAAGCACCAGGAGGTAGTGGACTGTCCAGCTTCCAATGAACCACGTCTAAATTATTCTTCCAATATTTCCAAGTAATGTTCTTCCCATTACATCGGGATTCGCTAAATTTCATTACTCCTCGGAAAGATTTTTTGTATTTTAAATCCGTGTTACCGCTTTCTGCTTTCTGGCGCGCCAGCTCAGTCCGACCATTAGAATAAGCCTGAGGCCATAGATGCAAATAAAATTCTTTCAGTGTATCCGATGAATTATTGAAATATACCAGGCTATCGTAAACTTCAATTTGCTTTTTTTCCGGTATAAGTCGAGCCTTTATGTAGTGATCTGCGCGTTGTTGAAATGCGGGCTGTGAAAAGACATTCTGGGTAGGATCTGGAAAAAGGCAAAGGAGAGTAAAAAACAATTTAGGTCTCGGCATACATTTTTTCCACTAGGTGGGTATATTTCTCGAGAATTGGCTTGCGGCGCAGTTTCAGCGTAGGCGTCATTTCTCCTCCATCAATAGACCAATCATGCGGAATCAAGGCAAATTTTTTCACTTGTTCCCAATTTCCAAATTCAGTATTGTATTTATCTAAAACACTTTGATAAAGAGCAATGACTGCTGTATTCGAAATAAGCTCTTCGTTGTTTGTGTAATGAATACCGTTGGAATCTGCCCATTTTTTCAATGCATCCCAGGCTGGCACAATCAATGCAGCAGGAAACTTTTGATTTTCTCCTAAAACCATGACCTGCTCGATGTAGATACTTTCCTTAAACTTATTCTCCATAGGTTGAGGAGCTATATATTTCCCACCTGAAGTCTTAAATACTTCTTTTTTACGGTCTGTAATTTTTAAAAATTTTCCATTTACAATAGTACCTACATCACCCGTATGAAACCAGCCTTCCTTATCAATTACTTCGGCTGTTAGGTCAGGTCTTTTGTAGTAACCAATCATAACATTGGGACCTTTACAACATATTTCTCCTTCTCCAGGGCGATATTCTCCGTTGGAGGTATCTATTTTTACCTGCACTTCATCGATGGGAATTCCCACTGTTCCGAACATACGGTTTTCTTCTTCGATGCGATTTGCAGTTATGACAGGAGAAGTTTCCGAAAGTCCGTAACCTTCCAGCACAATAATCTTCGCGGCCGTAAATACACGGGCCAGTCTGGGTTGTAAGGCAGCAGCGCCACTAAAAATAAAACGAACATTGCCACCCAATGCTTCTCTCCATTTGCTGAAGATAATTTTATTGGCAATAGCTAGTTGCATAGCATAAAGAGGACCATTGGCATTGTGCAGTTCAAAACGCAATCCTAAATTCAATGCCCAGAAGAATAACTTTTTCTTTACCCCCGTAAGTTCATTACCTTTTGAAACTATTTTGTCATATACTTTTTCTAACAAACGAGGTACAGTGGTGAAATAATGTGGCCTAACTTCTTTTAAGTTATCTCCTATCGTGTCCATGCTTTCCGCATAATAAATGGCTATACCCAAATACATGTAAGCAAATGAGATCATTCTTTCAAATACATGGCAAAGCGGAAGGAAACTCAATGCTTTAGTGTAGGCAGTTTTCCCTTCAGGAAATATCTTCGATGCGCTTATAATATTGCTTACAATGTTGTTATGGGATAACATAACACCCTTAGGAACTCCCGTAGTACCTGATGTGTAAATGATTGTGAACATATCTTCCGTATTTATTTTACCCTGCAACGATCTTTGAACCTCCGGCAAAGGATTTTCTTCACCGCGTTTTAAACATTCCTTCCAGTGGGGTGCATCCTCGAGAACATTAAAAGTATATATTTTTTTAAGGCTGGGAACTTGGGCTTTTATGGCAACTATTTTTTCCAGAATTTCTGCTGTTTCAGCAAATATTATCTTCACCTCAGCATCATTGAGAATAAATGCATAATCCTTAGCGCTTAAGGTAGGATACATGGGAACAGTTATGATGCCTAGTTTAGCACAAGCAAAATCCACAAAATTCCATTCCGGTCGATTCATGGATATGATGGCCACCTTGTCCCCGGCTGTCAACCCGTCAGCCAATAATCCATATCCCAAATTATCAGTTATCCTTATGAAATCATCGTGGGAATACATTCTCCATTGGCCGTTTCTTTTATAGGCCAGTTGATCAGGTAAATTATACTTAGCTTTTGCGTAAGTGAGAAGGTCAAACAGATATTTAATTTCAGCCATGATGAACGATTAGATTAAGAAATTCAAACACACAAATTTTTAACACAGAATTTAATTTTTCAAAATTATGTGGAAATTTGTTTTCCTAAGCATCAATGATTTGGATAACACTTTGAGATTTATTTTTTTTAATTTGTTCTTTTGGATAGCTGCATTCGTTTCTTTTGGGCAAAAACAAAAATTATATTATTGGACTGAGGCCTACACGAGAAAAGCACGTTTCACTGATACGGTGCAAATTGAAATATGCGAAGGATATCCAATATTGAATGGACGTCTGTCCGATAGCGGCTCTTATCACAAATTTATTTTGAGCTTAGGTTCTTCCTCTTTTGTAAGGCATTCATTATTGAAGTCTTATGGTTACAAGGTCGGTTCTTCAAGACATCCGGATCATCACAAGTTGGGGCCCATGGACCTAAAAATGAGTATTATCATGGATTTGCATATTGGTCGTATCAATTTCGAAGGAATTGACGTATTTATCGCAGACGAGGCTTTGGCAGAGATTCTAGAAACATGCCAGGTTGATGGTGTCCTAGGGTGTAATTTCTTAGGAGCCGCTGCTTGGGCAATTCATCCAGAGAAAGGGATAGCAGTTTTTTCACACAACTTAGACCGAATAAAAAGTCCACAGGCTCGTCTTTGGAATGGCAGAGGAAAAGGCTCTCTTTGGTCGCCCTTTGTGTGGTTTTCTTGGAAAATAGCTCAAACCAAATTAATAATTCACCCGGAATTTTCTATTAATAAAAATCCGGAATTTTTTATAAATTCTCAAACTTTTCAAAGTCTTCAGGAAAAAGGAGTCATAAGTTGTAAAACTGATCGAGATTGCATCTGGATGGGAGAAAGAAGATTTCATAATTCAGATTCACTTAAAGTAACCCCATCTCATAAAAACATCAATATCTTAAGGAGCTTGGGGGCTCGTGGAGACCCCATATTCATCGATTTACTCAATAGAAAAATTTATACCCATAACTAGAAACCATCTAACCTACTAATGAGACCATCAAGCAAATGAGCCTTAAAGTATATCCCATTCCCCTGATAAAACTAGACTTTTGAAGATCTTTAAAGATCTCCTCGGAATATCCTTCTGAAAGTTGGTTCATTTTTCGATTCAAGACCACAAAATGCCAAATCCAAATTAATATCAGAAGAAACGTTGCAATAGAAAACGCCAGATAAGCCCGATGATGCAACATCATAAAATATAAGGCCATATTAGCCATAGTTTCAAAAGCCATAATCGGATACACCACCATAGATGTATTCTGATATCTTTTGGAAAAAAATTTGCTCCAAAATTCAGCAGATATATACTTAAATGTCGGATAATAGGCTACATGTATAAACCAGAATGCTCCAGTTAACATGGCACACAGAATAAGGGTTACATAGAAAAGAATTACGGCCATGCTTTGTAAAACAACAAGGATTGGCTAAAGTTTAAGTTGCTATCCGAATCAGTTAATTGTAATTTGATACTGTAGTAACCACTGACGGGGACGCTCAACTGACAAAGGTCTCAGGTAATACATTTTATTAGTTAAATTATTGCAAACCAAAGCTATACGATGTCTTTTACCGATAGTGTATCCTAACCTGGCATCTACAATCGTGAAACCTTTTCGGCTATCGTTTCTTGATTCAGTGAGCCCTTGAATAGCCATCATAGTTTCAAAATTTTGAAAAACATTATCAATATTTCGCATAAAGCTGTTGTATCGAATACTAAATCCTGCCATTAAACCTTTCCATGTTATCTCTATGTCTCCCCGCACTAAATGTTCAAAACGATATTTGAGCAAACGACCAAAACGGGAGTCAGAATCCTCACCATTATTTATGCTAGAACTTGCATTACTAATTTTTGTGCCCTGATTATCCACTGCAAAAACCTTATTAGGTTCTAATGAGATAGGGTTCATGTAGGTGTAGCCAACCAGATAATTGATGCCCACCGTTCTGATAATTTTTCCCTGGCCAAGCAAAGAAACATCTACTCCTGACACTCTAGTTAGACCTATATTCACAGAACGAAACCCGAAACCAAATAAAGGTTGAGAAACATGTCCCCATTGTGCTGCAATAAACTCAACTGCATTCCTAAACCTTTGTAAAAAACCGGCCACATCCAGATATCCCTTAAACTGACCTATTTTAAATCCCTGTTTAATACCCAATTCTGCACTCCAGCTTCTTTCTGCGCTAATATTAGGATTAGGGTATATGGTAGCCGGACCAATGTTAGCTACAATAAATCTTTCTGCAATAGTGGGAAAACGAAAGCCCTGACCAAAAGATGCCCGTAAATAAGTTTCTTCTAAAGCGCGCAGGGTGGCTCCAAATCTAAAAACGGGTTGAATGTCATCTGATACAAAACTGGTATCATAGCGTATATCAGGATTATTGCCCAAGGTGTCCCGAAAAATATATTTGTCATATTTACCGATTCTGAAATATTCTAGTCGTCCACCGGCCACTACAGTGATACGTTTCCAAAATTTAGCCTCAAACTGAACGTAAGCAGCCGAATTGATGGCATCCGTGTATATGCGATCTTCAACCACCCGATTATATCCCGGAGGTTCAAGTGGTGGCTTGCCGGCATATAGTTGTGCTTTGCCCAAAGTATAAGAAGTCATGATTCCACGAGTGATATAAAAATCTGAAATAACGGGAGAATTGAGTGATTCAAGCAATTTCATGCGCATCTGGTATTCAGCGAAGATTACCGAACTGCTATTTGCCCGGTTATCAGTATTATTATTGTTTAGGTAAAAATAGCGAGTCCTGAGATAATGAGTACTTCCATTTTTAGCTTGGTAAGTAATAAAGGGATCCAAATTTGCAACGGTCTGTTTGGTCAAGGTTGCTGATCCATCTAAAAACCTGAATCTCAGGGAATCATAATTACCCCAAATAAGCCCTGAGGAAGATTGCCCGTAAAGAATATTTCCATTTATGCCCCAAGATAAACCTTCAATCTTATTTATCCGATGCCTGAAGTTAAAATTTATTCGCCCTCTTTTTTCATAACTGTTAAATTCTTCTAATGTATCAATAGGTTTTTTAGCATCATCAAAAACAATAGGCCCCCCTTGAACACCAATTTCCCATAAAAAATTTCCTCCAACAGTAAAATCTACATTTTTGTTTTTACCCAATTTTTGGGAATGCAAGAAATTAAAACCCGAATTAAATGGCATGTTTTTATGAAACAATTCGCCAAAATTGTTATACCAACGGAATTTTTTAGGTAGTTCGAAAATACCTCCAAAAAATGTGAGTTTGGTCAAGGGCTTGTCCTTGGGAAATGCCGTGCGAATATTAATCACACCATTCAAGGCAGCCGAACCATATAGGACGGAAGAAGCGCCTTTCACTACTTCTATTTGTTCAATATTCTCAACGGGAATAAATCCCCAACTTGGACGTCCAGCATCCCCTGACAACAAAGGCAAGTCGTCAACCAAAAGCATAACACGGCTCCCCGCTCCAAAACTATATCCCGAGCCTCCACGCATTTGAGGTTCATTATCTACTATAACAAGTCCCGGAGTCTGCTGAAGTGCTTGGTCCACGCTGGTGGCATTTTTATTTTCTACGATATTGGGTTTTATTACCTCAAGAGATACCGTAAGTTCTTCTATTTTCTTTTCAAATTTACCCTCTGTCTTAACAAACATTTCCAATTGAACAGCTCCTTTTTGAAGCACAATGTTCAGGGATACAGTTTCCCCAGGTTTCAAGGAAATATTCTTCTCATAGGGTTGAAATCCTAATGCAGTCACCACAAGAGTATAATTACCAGGCTCTGCCTTTAATTCATACATTCCATCAATCTGGGATGATGTACCTACCGGAGTTCCTTTTAAAGCCAAATTGGCAAAGGGGACAGGTTCCTTGGTCTCTGAATCTGATATTTTTCCTTTAACAGTTGCTTTCTGTGAAAAGGTTAATTGGATGATTAAAAATGAAAGAATACCAGGTAAAAGTTTTTTCATCAGTTTTATTTTGCCGGCTGCCAATATAGAAAATTAATTTTTTGTGTTGAAAATCTTCGAAATAGTAAAAAATTTAGAAACCTTTCGCCAAAAGGAATTAGCAGCAGCTTTAGCGCTGCAATTTATCCCTGGTATAGGTCCTGCCAGAATGAAAAAATTAGCGTTAGAAAAAGGAAACATTCTAAATTTATTTGAAGAAAATAAATTTAAACAGGTACTCGCCATTTTAAAAAATTCAGTAATTCCCGAAAATCAAATAGCAGACCTCATAGAAAGAGAGCTTGAGTTCGTTCATAAATTCAATATAGATTTCTACTTATGGCCAGAAAGCAGTTATCCTACTCGATTAAAAAAGATCCCAGATGCTCCTTACATTTTATTCTCAAAAGGGAAATCCCCGATTGAAAAAGAGCGCCACCTTGCAATTGTTGGTACTCGTAAGGCAAGCGAGAAAGGCAAACAATTTGTTAGGGAACTGGTGATGGCCCTCGCCCCTTTTGATCCTCTTGTTATTTCTGGACTGGCTCTTGGTATAGACACAGCAGCCCACCAGGCCGCTTTGGAGGCCGGATTAGCTACGGCAGCCATTCTGGGTCATGGGATGGATAGGATTTATCCGCACACTAACAGGAATCTGGCATCTTCTATTTTATCTTGCGGGTATTTAGCTACAGAATTCCCTAGCGGAACAAAACCCGACAAACAAAACTTTCCGAAGAGAAACCGAATTGTAGCTGGACTTTCTGACGCCGTAGTGGTTGTGGAAACGGGCATGAAAGGTGGAGCCATGATTACGGCTCGTTTGGCCTGCACTTACAACAAAGATGTTTTTGCAGTTCCTGGCAGGCCTTGGGACATTCAGGCCGAAGGCTGCAACAACCTTATTAAAACCAATATAGCCCAATTGGTCACAAATCCCGAAGATGTTGCTTTGGCACTAGGGTGGCATCTATTATTCAAAGAAGAAAAAATTTCTCGAGCGGAGATAACTTTAAATTTCACCCCAGAGGAGTCTGAAATCATCAAATTTTTAAATGAAAAAGGAACTTGCCATTTAGAAGAATTATCTGCATTCTCAACCCAAGCGCCTGCCACATTGGCTGCAACTTTATTAAGTCTTGAACTTACCGGGGTTGTCAGGTCTTTACCAGGTAGAATGTATGAATTAATATAAATAAGGCTTATTGTACATTTCTTTTTCTGAGCCAGCTACTGGCCTTGCAATACCTATCAACGTTAATAACCGTAAAGCCCCAACTGGCTAGCTCATCCCATCGTTTCCTACAGTTTCCCGCTCCATAAATCCGGGATGGGATATTATAATCTTGAAAAAACCTGGCCACTGACCGTGCCAGGGAATCTCTATAATCAGGGGCGACTGGTTTGAGGTAATTATCTGTAAATTTACCCCAAGAAATGCTAGCTTGCATTGACCAATGGTCTGGTTTTTTATACCTGTTTAGGAAAATATCAAAATCATCATCCAGGCCAACAATCCCGGAGTCAGTGTGAATCAAAAGATTTCTTAGCGCCCCACCACTTAAAAAAACTTTGACAGGGCCATCAGGTTGACGCACCATATCAATGTATCTACCTAACAACAGCCTTAAATGATTCATTAGTTCGGGAGATGCATTTTTTAAATCAAGCATAAGCCTTAACGTTCCAAATGAAGAAAAAAAATCTTTCAAATAAAGCTGCCAGAGAGGTTCAAAGTAGAGTGATTCTAATGTCGGTTTTTTTAAGGCCACTGGCAAATGGCTCACCACAAGCTGATTCCTAAAGAAATATATATCCACCTCTATAGAGTGTATCCCATAAGCCAAAGCACGCTTAAGTGGAGGATTTTTATTAAAATCATTATGCGCATGAAGTTGTAGCAAATGATTTTGTGCTCGAGCATTTAAGAAATTTGTGAAAACGACAAGAATTAATAAGAGGAGTTTAAACAAAAAACCCTTCATTTAATCAATGAAAAATTGCGCTGAAGGGTAAATGGCTGCGGGCCATCTTTTTTTGATAGATAAATTGACTCTTCAATAGATTTAAATCCTACTGAACTGACTATTACCTTATAGCGACGCCCTCCTTCTAGCGTAGCGAAATACCACCCTTCTTCATCCGTTTCTATTCGCAACACTTCTTTCCCACTCTTCTCATCCATAAATATTATTTCCCCAGTCACGGACGCTCCAGCTCCCAAAATTTGTCCTTTCATAATCGAAAGAATATTTCCACCACGTACAAGTCCTTTATCTGGATTTTTTTCACCTCCCTGCCGATTAATTAACACGTAATTAGTCAAATCTAATTCATAAATATTAAGTTCATTTTCATCTATCTCACGTCGAGAAGCCAAGTATGCTCTCTTACCATCTGCAGTAACCGTGAAATGTATTTCATCATCCGGCGTATTGATGGGATAGCCTAGATTGAGAGGGGTTGTCCATTTCCCGTTTTTTTTCTCTGTTTTAAAAATATCATAACCGCCCATACTATCATGGCCCTTGGAAGCAAAAAAAAGTGTTTGACCATCGGGGTGCGCCCAAACACTTATTTCATCATAGGGGGTATTGACAACGTCTCCCAAATTGTTACATTTTCCCCATTCTTTATTTGAAATCCGCTCGCAATACCAAATGTCCCCATTTCCTAATGCTTTACCCTCAGGTCTTTCGCTGATAAAGTACAGTATGCGACCATCAGGGCTGAGACTAGCAGAAGTTTCAAAATAAGATGAATTGAACTGACCCTGGAAATCGCGAGCCCTAGACCATTCTCCATTTTTTTCCCGACTAATCCAAATATCTCCGCTACCTGTTTTTCCTTTAATATTTTTATAAATAAATAAAACCTTCCCATCAGGTGAGATATTCATATTGGCGTCATGTTCTACTGTGTTCACATTTTTTAAAGGGACAGCCTCCTGCCATTTATTGTTTAAAGTATCTCGAACACTGACATATATGTCTTGAAAATATTTCAAATCCCACGGATCTCTTTGGCCTCCGGTCGTTGAGGGTCTCCGCGATGTGAAAAATAGCAAGGTTCCTTCCGCATTTATGGATGGACAAGCTTCTTCGTACTCCGTATTTATTTCCGAGCCAAGTTTGTAAAACTGAACATTAAGAGGTTGAGCTCGGTATTTTTTAAAATTTTCGGCACTTCTTATATGATAATCTACCTCATCTCTGTCCACAGCAAAACGATTTAAACTTTTCTTATAGAAGTTAAGCCAGTACAACGCGCTATCCGGTTCGTGCAATTGCTGCCAACAACGGCCATACCAGAAGTACGTATCTTTAAATTTTTTAGGATCGCTTTGCACAAGACTTCGAATGTGTTCAAATGCATCTTGATAATATTTCAACTCAAAATATGCTCTTCCTCCGTAATAATTCACTACAGGATTATTGGGCCATTTTTTAAATAAAGGTTCCAGTGTATTTAAAACACCATTAAAATTTGATTCCCGAAATAGAGCTTTGGCTTTAGATAATTTCTTTTTTTCTCCCCCTGCTTGGACCAAATCCACGTGAAAAAAGTAAAAAATAAGCGAGAAGCTCAAAGAACAGAAGTGAAAATAAGTTTTTTTCATACAGAGGCAGGCCCGCCTCAAAATTAAGCCTTATGGCATTTCATTAATCTCAATAAGGAAAAAAATATTTTGCCTTACCTTTGTGGCCATTCGGAGAGATGCAGGAGTGGTTGAACTGGCACGCCTGGAGAGCGTGTATACCCCTCAAGGGTATCGAGGGTTCGAATCCCTCTCTCTCCGCAAGTAAGGATTTTAGATCATATTCTTTAAATCCCTTAAATTAAGAAAAATCTTTTTGAGGAAAGAAGTTTAATTAACCTTTGAAAATGCAATTCTTCCCAACTAAAATGTAAAAAAACCGACCCATGCTTTTACATACGTAAATCTTAATAGTCCATGATACGAATCTGATAAGCCTAAATTAAGCTTAGAATTTAATGCAAATAAAGTATCATAAATTAAAATCTGAACCAAAAATGAACCTTAAAGTCTTTTATTTTCATTGACATTGTTGATATTTTTATTATTTTTCCGATTATCAATGATTTATAATTAGATGCTTAATCCTGAATTATACGTCCTCGTTGTAAAAGAGGAGGTGAGTTAGAAATACATTCTAAAGATGGCTTTAGCAAAACAGTCAAGAAAATGGTTTTACGGCTTGCGAAACACATCAGAACTAGACAAAATTCCCTTCATTTCTTCATAATACTAAATTAGGGATCCTTTATTTTCTAAAATGAATAGCCGCGTCAATCAAAAGACCTCAAATTTTTATTAATTTTCAATGCAAAAAATGAAAATAACTCGCTAAATTTATATTTTACTTGGCTAAATGTTTTCCTGAACTTAATTTTAAACACACTAATCATTAATAATCTGTAACTGACTTTGTTTGTGAATGAAAAATATGTGAATTTAATTAATTTATTAATCGTTATTTCGAAGGAGAACAATGAGTGTTGCACAGAAAACTCGGTTTTGTGAAGAAATATGAAGTCATTAATTGAATATAATTTTATACGCGCCTCAAAAATAAAAGTTTTGTTTCAGTATTTAAATTATTAAGTGTTTACCAAGGATTTCAAAATTCTATTGATATCAAATTTCATGAATATTCCTAATTTAATACCATGAACATACGAATGGCTATTTTACTGACCACATTAGTGAGCGTGTTGTTCTTGGGATTTCAATTCTGGCTATTTTGGGAAGCATATAAACTCAAAAAAAATGAATTAAAAAAATCAATTATGCACCTGACAGAGAATGTAGGACATGCTTACGAAAAAATAACACAATCTACTAACCCACTAGCTCAGCATAAACTTTCTATTATCGATTCACTTCTAAATGCCGAACAAGCATTTGACAATTTTGAAAATAGATTATGCTATGCTATTTCAGAACCTGGAGGAGAAGGAGTCTATTATACATCAGATGATGTTCCCCTCAAGATTTTTAATGAAAGTTCTTATAGATATCGGCTTCCAATACTTTCCTCAGAAAAATATCCCAGAGATCTCATTTTTGCCCCTCGCAACGAACAAACTCTCATCCTTTCAAAAATCAGTTCTTTCGTTTTTGGATTTTTAGTTATGACCGGTATCGTAATGGCAGCTCTCATTGTTTTAGTAAGACAATACCTTTTACAGAAACAACTTGCTGAATTAAAATCGGATTTTATAAATAATTTGGTCCATGAGTTTCGCACTCCTATGGCTTCAATTAGGCTCGCAGCAGAAACAATGGAAAAGTTATTAAATACTGAATCAAAAATATCAATAAAAAAATATTACAATGTAATCATTGACCAAGTAGATCGCTTGCAGAAACACGTAGAAACTGTTTTGGAATCGAGTCAGGAAGAGCATTATAATCTAAAACTTGATTTTCAAAAACTAAACCTAATTGAACTTCTGAAAAACGCTATTTCAACAGTTGAACTTCAGTTTCCGAAAGCCAGAATAAGAATGAATTTAAATAAAATCGGACCAATAATTCTAATAAAAGGAGACAACACACATTTAACGCAAGTATTTATAAATATATTTGATAATGCCCTCAAATACAACAATTCTTCAATTCCTCGTGTTGATGTAGACATTTTACGACAAAATGGATACATAAGAATAATTTTTACTGATAATGGAATCGGAATTTCACGCAGACATATAAAAGGAATTTTTCAAAAGTTTTACCGGGTTCCTCAGGGCAAAAGTCATAAAGTAAAAGGTTATGGTATAGGATTAAGCTATGTAAAACAAATTGTATTGCGACATCAGGGATTACTTTTTATAAAGAGTAAGCCCGGCTTTGGAACTACTCTCGAAATCAGAATCCCAGATCCCTCTTGAATTACCTTCTAATTAAATTGTATCCAAAAATTTTTTCAATTCTTCTTTTACAAATTGATATTGAAAAGGCATAATCAATTTTT
>OGCL01001885.1_pt1 | contig 16394 bp, 14 predicted proteins | sample 1570041 | NCBI WGS metagenome assembly OGCL01 (sample SAMN06266162, study PRJEB24511) | hot springs metagenome | isolation source: Hot spring water | place: South Africa: Limpopo | collected 2015-06-22
CCAAGCGGCGTTGGGCGTGGCGCCAGGCGCATCGATAATTTCCACCGTTTGTCCGCTATGCAGCGGTGTACGCAGCGGCGCCAGACGTCGGTCGATGCGCGCCGCCACACACCTATTGCCGATATCCGAATGAATGGCATACGCGAAATCGACTACCGTGGCGCCTTTAGGCAGGACCATGATCTCGCCCTTGGGCGTGAACACATATACTTCATCGGGAAACAGATCGATTTTGACGTGCTCGAGAAATTCCTGGGAATCGCCCGTGTTGTGCTGCATCTCCACCAAGTTGCGCAGCCAGCGATTGGCCGACACGCGCGCGTCGCCTTCCTTGGCGCCGGTTTTGTACAACCAGTGCGCGGCGATGCCCGACTCAGCGGTGCGGTGCATCTCAGCGGTGCGGATTTGAATCTCGATCGGCATGCCGTGCGGCCCGAATAATACAGTATGTAAGGATTGGTACCCGTTATCCTTGGGGATGGCAATGTAATCCTTGAAACGCCCGGGGACGGGTTTGTATAAATTGTGTACATAACCCAGCACGCGATAGCAGGTATCGACGGTATCGACGATGACCCGAAAGGCGAAAACGTCGACCAATTCGCGAAACGATTGGCCTTTTTTCGTCATCTTATGGTAGATGCTGTATAGATGCTTTTCGCGTCCATAGACTTCCGCCGCGATGCCTTCCCGCGACAAACAGCGCGCGAGGGCGTTCTGGACCTGGGTCAGGGGTTCGCGGTGTTGCTGCCGTACCGCGCACAAAGCGTTTTTAAGGACGAAATGACGCCACGGCCAATAATGGCTGAAGCCGAGTTCTTCGAGTTCGATGCGAATGCTGTCGATGCCGAGTCGGTTGGCGATCGGCGCGTAGATTTCCAGCGTTTCGCGCGAGATCCGGCGGCGCTTGGCAGGCGACATGACTCCTAGTGTGCGCATGTTGTGTAGGCGATCGGCGAGTTTGATCAGAATCACGCGGATGTCGCGGGTCATCGCCAACAACATCTTGCGAAAACTCGCCGCCTGGGCTTCGGCGCGGGTCTTGAAGTCGATCTGGGTCAGTTTGCTGACGCCATCGACCAGTTCGGCGATTTCATCGTCGAACAGCTCGGCCAATTGCTCTTTGGCGGTGGCGGTGTCTTCGAGCACATCGTGAAGCAACGCCGCCATCAGACCTTTGTAGTCCATGCGCATGTTGGCCAGGATGCGCGCCACGGCGAGCGGGTGGTGGATGTAGGGTTCGCCCGAACGGCGTTGTTGACCGACGTGTGCTGCCGCGCCGAACAGATAGGCGCGATACACCTCGCGGATCTGCTCGGGAGGCAGATAGGTCTCAAGTTGTAGGCATAACTCGCCGACGAGCGCGCGCGCGCGCTCGTCCGTGCCTTCCGCGATGGTTTCCGCGACGGGCAGCAGTACCTCGTTGCACGCGGGATGCGGTAGGGGCACGGACATCGGCGGCGATCCCGGGGAGTGAACTAGATCTGCGGCGAGGATTCCTCGCGCGTCGCCAGTTCCTCGGCCTGGGCTTCGTCCCGCGCGCGTTGCGCGTCGTGTTGGCGCTCGACTTCCTCCAGCAATCCCGGCTTGATCAGTCCGGCGGCAATCTCGCGCAGGGCCAGCACCGTGGGCTTGTCTTTTTCCTGTGGCACCAGGGAACCGACGCCGTTGGCCAATTGGCGCGCGCGTTTGCTGGCGATGAGCACAAGTTCAAAACGATTGTCGACATGAGCGAGACAGTCTTCGACGGTTACACGAGCCATGAGCGATTCCTCAACGGCATGCCGCGCGTGCGGCACGAACACCAGCGGCTCGGAACGCTCGCCCGTGCCGCTCGATGGCGCGGGCAACCGGTTTCCGAGGATCGAGATTCACTGTAACAGATCGCATCGTTCTTTATCCGCGCCACGACAGGGTTGCGGACGCTACTGCGGATCGGCGCCGAGCGCGACGCGAAAGCCATCGAGCACGGCGAGCCGCGCCGGGGTGCGACAGGTGGCGGCCAACGTGCTGTAATTGCTGCACTGCAAGTCAAGAAAAATCGACGCCCCGCCTTTGCCGTCCTCGTTGGGGATGCGCGAGACGATCAGGCTGATGTCTTCGTCGGTGACCGGCGGCGCGGTCATGAGCACCGACGAGCTGCCGGTTTCGATCGGCACGGTGGCGTGTTGCTCGACATAGGCGATGGCCTGGCTCCACAAACGGTCGCATTGGCGCGCCTCGTTACATGTGACCAAGTTGTTGAGCGCGGCATGACGCGCGGCGTCGGCCTGCTCGTCCGGCGTGGGCCGCAGGTCTTTCAGCCGGCGGAAGCGTTCCAGTTCGCCGGCGAATTTCTCGTAAACATCCTGCTTGGCGCGTTCGTGGCGCAGAATCGCGGCCAATTTGTCGTTGATGCTGTCCCGCGTGACGGCCATGTTGCGCTCCAGCGCGGGATGCACCGGTTGCCCGACGCGCTCGTAATCGGCGGCATCGGTTTGTAAGCGCGTGAGTTGGTTTTGCTGGCGCCGGATGTCGCCCTTGAGCGACTGGATCATCACGTCGATCGCGGCGATCTTGCCGTCGCGCATCATGAGCAAATCATCGACCGAACGATAAGTTCGCAGCAACGCCTCGTCGGCGGCGCGCTGACGGGCGACCAATTCGGCTTGCTCTTTGCGCAACCGCTCCAGTTCTTGCTCGCGGGCGATTTCCTCGGGCGTTTTCGCCGGCGCGACCACGCGCACCGGTACCCCGGTCGGGGACAGTTCGGTGTGCGCCTTGGGCGCCGCTTCCGGCGGCAATTGACTGGAATAATGCACGTTGCCGTCGTCATCGACCCACCGATAGACCTGGGCGATGGCGTGCGTTGCAAACAGCGTCACACCCGCCGCGAGGAGCGCCGCGCCGCGGGTGACGGTGGCATTTTGTTTCATGCGTTGGTCACTCCATAAGTCTTGCGGTACGCGCGCAGCGCCGCCAAGGTTGCGGCGGGCGGCGTCGCTTCCGCTGCGAGAAAGTCGATTAAATCGTCGAATCCGACGATGCTGATCACCGGCAGCCCATGCCGGGCGCGGACCTCGTCCGCGGCCGAGTGCTCGCTGTCGCGCGCGCGCTCGGCGCGGTCGAGCATGATCGCCACGCCGACCGGGTGCGCGCCGGCGGCGCGGATCGTGGCGATCGCTGCGTCCACCGATGTTCCGGCGGTCATCACGTCATCGACGATCAAAACCCGTCCGGCCAGCGGCGCGCCGACGATGCGCCCGCCCTCGCCGTGATCCTTGGTTTCCTTGCGATCGAAGGCATAAGGGAGGTCGCGATCGTGCCGCGCGGCCAGCGCCATGGCCACGCCGATCGCCAGTGGAATGCCCTTATAGGCTGGGCCGAACACGAGATCGAATTCGATCCGTGCCGCGTCGATGGCCGCGGCATAGAATTGTCCGAGGCGAGCCAGCCGCGCGCCGCTGGCGAAACGCCCGGCATCGAAAAAATAAGGGCTGTGCCGACCGGATTTGAGCGTGAAGGCGCCGAAGCGCAGCGCGCCCGCGGCGAGGGCAAAGCGCAAGAATTCGTGGCGATGATCGTGCATGGAGCGATGCGCTGGTGCGAGTCGGGTTGGATCCGCGCCGCCGGCGCCCGGAACGACCAATGTAAAATACCGTGCCGGCGGCCTTGACCTGCGCTGCACTATATCCCGTGATTCCTTCCTTCGCGACCGCTTTTCTCGTGGGCTTGCTCGGCGGGGCGCATTGCCTGGGGATGTGCGGCGGCATCGTCGTCACGCTGAGCCTGGGGTTGTCGCGCGGCCCCGGCGCGCCCCTGCCGCTGCTGCTGGGTTACAACTTGGGGCGGATCGCGGGCTACGGTCTGCTGGGCGCCCTGTTCGGCGGAGTGGGCGCGCTGGCGCTGGTGCCACTGCCCGGGGCACAACGCGCGTTGTACTTCGTGGCGGCATTGATCATGATCCTGCTTGGTCTTTATCTCGGCGGTTGGTGGTCGATCCTGGCGCGCATCGAACGGCTCGGCATGCCGCTTTGGCGGCGGCTTGAACCCTGGGCGCGGCGCCAGTTGCCGCTGCGCCATGGGTATCAAGCCGTATTCGTCGGTCTGATCTGGGCCGGGCTGCCGTGCGGGCTGACTTATAGTCTTTTGATCAGTGCGCTGGCCACCGGCAGCGCCGCCCAGGGCGCGGGGCTGATGCTGGCGTTTGGCTTGGGCACGTTGCCGAATCTGCTCGGCATCGGTCTCTTGGTGGGCGCGGCGGCGCGTTACACCGCGGCCCGCTGGGCACGGCATCTGAGCGGCGCGATCATCCTCGGCTGCGGCCTGCACGCGCTTTGGCGGAGTGTGCATGCCTGAAGCCACCCGCGCGGCGGCGTTGCTTACCAAGCGCGGTCGCACGTAGATTCCGCGCGCCAACCGACACGCGCCAACCTGAAGGAAAACGACTGTGAATAACGATCCGTTGCCGCAACCGCTCGCGCCCCGCGCGGCCCACCGTTTGCTCTCCGAGAATCCGCGTGCCGTGCTCGTCGATATCCGCTCGACCATGGAATATCTTTTCGTCGGCCATCCGGTCGGCGCCGTGCATATTCCGTGGATCGACGAGCCGGACTGGACTGTCAATCCCGATTTTGTCACCGAGATCCGCAAACTGCTGCTCGGCGGCGCGACCCCCGCCGATGTCGGCGCGCCGGTGATACTGATTTGCCGCAGCGGCAAGCGCTCGCTCGAGGCGGGCAAAGCGCTGCTGGCCGCGGGCCTGATCAACGTGTTTCACATCGACGAAGGTTTCGAGGGCGAACTCGACGAACAGCACCGGCGCGGCACCACTGGCGGCTGGCGCTTTCACGGTTTGCCCTGGGAACAATGCTAATTGTGGACGGCGGCGGGAACGTTCTCGCGCGGGGCCGGGGCGCGCGGCGACGGGCAGTCTTCTTTTTCGCACTGTGTCTTGCGCGCGACCAGGTCGGCGATGCTAACCTGCTCAAGATAATCGTGGATGACCTGACTCAGTTCTAGCCACAGTTCATGCGCAAGGCACGGACCACGGTGGTGGCAATCGCCCGCTCCGCCGCATTTGGTGGTATCGACTTTCTCGTCCACGGCAGCGATGATCTCGACCACTTTGATGGTGGCGGGATCGCGCGCCAGGAGATAACCGCCGCCCGGACCGCGCACGCTGCCCACGAGACCGCGCTTGCGCAGCTTGGCGAACAATTGTTCAAGATAGGACAGCGAAATGTCTTGACGGCGGGCGATGTCGGCCAGCGCGATCGGGCCATGCCCGGCGTGCAGCGCCAAGTCCAACACCGCAGTCACGGCATAACGGCCCTTGGTGGTCAATTTCATAGCGATAGGCTCCAAGCGACGTCACAAATCCGCATCATCCCACGAGCGTCCCGCCATTCGCTAACTCGTGGCGTCCGCGCGCGGCGCGCGTGCTTCCGCGGGGCGGTGTTCGGTCGCCGATTCCAGTGTGTAACCATCGAGGTCGTCGAGGTGCTCGAATTGACGCAACAAACCCTGGCGTTCGAGTGCGCGCGACAGGATTTCCACGCGCTGGTCGAGGACGTGGATGTGGTCGAGCAGGCGGTTGATCGCGTTGGCCACGGGATCAGGGATGTCGCGGGTCGCGCCATAGGCATCGAAGCCGATGCGCTGAGCGGTGTCGGCGCGGCGCCGACTGGTGGCATCGTCGGGGCGTTCCACCACGCGCCCGGGCACGCCGACCACCGTGGCGCCGGCGGGCACGGGCTTGACGACCACGGCGTTGGAACCGATGCGCGCGCCGTCGCCGATTTCGATCGGACCCAACACCTTGGCGCCGGCGCCCACGACCACGTCGCGGCCCAGCGTCGGATGGCGCTTGCCCTTTTGCCAACTGGTGCCGCCCAGAGTGACGCCGTGATAGAGCGTGCAATCGTCGCCGATGATGGCGGTTTCGCCGATCACCACACCCATGCCGTGATCGATGAACAACCGGCGTCCGATCCGCGCGCCGGGGTGGATTTCGATCCCGGTCAACAGCCGCGCGACATTGGCCAGCATCCGCGCGGGCCATTTCCCGCCCGCCTGCCACAAGCGGTGCGCGAGACGATGGATCGCCACCGCGTGCAAGCCAGGGTAAGCCGTCAGCACCTCGAAGGCGTTGCGCGCCGCCGGATCGCGGTCGAAAACGCACGCGATATCTTCTCTAAGACGCTGAAACATAATCAGATTTCTCAATGATGATCGGCGCGGCGCGCGGGCGCGTCATTCTAGCGCGACGCCGGCACCGGCGTCCGCCCGCGGCGGCGCGTCCAGCGTGTCTGTCCGGGACGCGTCCTCGACATCGCCGAGCGGCAGTTCGATCCAAAACGTGTTACTCACGCCCGGTTCGCTGAGGATGCCGATGGTGCCGCCCATGATCTCGACCAATCGCCGGGCGATGATCAAGCCGACGCCATAACCCGCGCTGCCGCCCGGCCCGCTGGGGGCGAACGACAAATCGCAGGTTTCCAGCAGCACCCGCATCCGCATGGGGTCGAGGTGGGAGCCGCCATCGATCAGTTCGATCTGCACGCGGGAGCGGTCGGGGGCGGTGCGTTGCGCCCGCAACCGCGCCACGCTGCCGATGCGACCGTGGCGGGCCACGTTGACGAGCAGATTGTCCAGCACCTGCCGTAGCCGGAGCGGATCGACGCGCACGGTCAAATCCCGCGGGCAGTCGACAATCAGAAGAATCCCGCGCTGCTGGGCCAGGGCACGCGCCGCGGTCGCGGCTTCCTCGAGTATCAGACACAACGGCAGATCGTCGTGCCGGAGCGCGACCCGGCCGGCGTCAACATTGGATAAGTCGAGGATTTCGTTGATGAGTCGGAGCAGATTCCGGCCCGCCGCAAGAATCTCGCCCACCTGCTCGCGCTGCTCCGGGGCGAGTTGGTCGTCGTTGTCGAGCAACTGCGCGAAGCCGAGCACGGCATTGAGCGGCGTTCTCAATTCGTGGCTCATCTGGGCGAAGAACTCGGCTTTGGCGCGATTGGCCTGTTCGGCAAGATCCAGCGCCTGGCGCAGACGTACCTCGGTGCGTTTCAGGGGGGTGATGTCGAAACACGCACCCAGCACCCGCTCGGGCTGCCCAGCGGCGTCACGCACCGTGGTACCTAGCAGGCTCAGAACCCGCGGTTGCTTCGTCCGCTTCGGACAGAGCCGTACTTCCAACGCGAACTCGTCGCGTCGGCCCGCCCGTGCGGCGGCGAAGGCCGCCAGCACAGTCTGCGCGTCGGTGGCCAACAGTTGTTGGCTCCAATCCGCGCTGGTGCCCATTGCGGTCGCGCGCCGCAGCCCCAGCAGAGTCAGCATGCGCGTGTCGAGTTCCAGCGTATCGGTGACGAGATGCTGCTCCCAAATGCCGATGCCGGCGCCGCTGGTGGCGAGCGCCAAACGCTGCTCGCTCTGCGCCAGTTGGCGGGTGGCGCGGTGGCGGTGTTCCTCGACACTGAGCGCGGCGGCCAGAATGCCGAGCAAGCGCAGTTCTTCTTCGCTGGCGACGCGCGGCTGGCGAAACAGCACGCACAGCGTACCGAACGGTTCGTCGCCGCAGCGCACGACGTGGCCAAAATAGGCGCGCAGGCCGTATTGGCGCACGTTGGGGTCGCTGTCGGCATAGGGGGTTGCGGCCAAGTCGGGCAGGATCAGACGATCGTGCGCACCGTCGGCACCGTTTGCCGCCGGGCCGTGGCGCTCCGCCTGCCGCAGCAGGTCGTAGCAGATCCGGCCCTCGGGTGGCGCGCGTGTCGGCAAATCGGGCGGCGCGCGCCAGCGACCGACGACCGTCAGCATGCCGTCGATCAGGCGATTGTAGAGCGCTGTATCGGCAGCGAAAATCTCCCCGCTGACCGCAACCAGGCGCGCAACATTGGCTGCGTAATCCGGGCCAAGGCGCGTCAAACTGTCGTTGAGCCGCAACAGGCGCGCTTCGGTGCGTTTGCGTTGGGTGATGTCGCGCAGCACGCCGACTCCCTGCCACCCCCCGGCGACCGGCATGGCGGCCAGCGACAACTCGACCGGACAAGTGGTGCCGTCCTGACGCTGCGCGGTCAATTCGAGCAACTGCCCGATCGCCGCGCCCGTACCGCTCCGTTGGAAATGGCTCAGATTGTGGCGATACCGTTCTCTTTCCGCCGGCGGCGCCAGCAATTCGTGCAAGTCTTGCCCGATGGCTGCCGCGGCGGGATAGCCCAACAACCGCTCGGCGCCTGGATTCCAATAAGCGATGCGTCCGTCGGTGTCCATCACGATGATGGCATCGCGCACCGCGTGGGCGATCGCGTTCAGACGGGCCTCGCTCAGTGCGATCTCGCGGCCGTGCGCGTCGATCGCTTGCTCCAGGCTGCGTTGACGTTGCCGCAACCCGGCGACCGCCGCGGTCGCGACCACGGTCAGAGCAAAACCGACGAGTCCGGCCCACTGCGCCATGCGGTTCGGATACGCCCGCGCGAAACCCGGCGTGGCGACGACCGCCAACACCCGAGATTCGGTACTATCGAACAGCGGGAAAAAGCGCCGCGGACCTTCCGTGTCCAACGCGGCGCCGGGCGGTTGCACAACCAACGGGCGGGCTGCGCCGGTATCGTCGAGACGCAACAGCGCGAGCGCAAACAAGTCGCCGTCGTGCGGCGTCGGCGATACCAGCGGCGCGGACGACGGATCGCGCAGCGCCTCGCCGAGCGCGCGGGCATCGTGTGCGTAGCCGTCGGTGAGCCGTTCGAACAGGCGGTTTTGCCGTTGGGTGCCCAACTGCTGGGCGATGGCCGCTGCCGCGAGCGCGATCGCCAAACCCACGATCGCGACCAATACTAACTCCAAATGAAAAGCACCGCGGGGCGCGCGTCGCCGCCGGTCGGCGACGAGAAACGCCAGGGTCCCGATCAGCAACCAACCGGCGGCAACGCCGGCTAAAATCAATACCCGATGGGTGAGGCTGCCGCGCCATTGTTCGGCGGGGACATCGATACCGACCACCAGCGCGGACTTGCCCGCCCCCACGCGAGTCAGCGCGGTGACCACCGCCATGCCGGTGGTGTCGCGATAGGGTGCGGTGATCAGCACCTGATCGCGGGCAAACACGCGCGTCAATTCCGGCGGCGCGCGGCGCTCCGGTGAGTCCTGGCGCGCGCAGGCCCAGCGGATTTGGGCGTCGTCGGCCTCCCGGCGCGCGTTCCAAAGCGCTCGATAACCGGCAAATGCGGCATAGCGCCGCAACTGGCGCCCGAGCCGCGCGCAATCCGCGGGCACCGCGTCTGGCGGCTCGGCGCCAACTGCATCCGCCGTCGCGGGAGCGAGACAGAGCGCGCAACGCGAGAAGGCCGTAACCTCTTGGAGCGCCGTCGCCAAGTCGAGCACCTGGACTGACAACCGCGCGCGCCACTCGGCTTCTAGGTTGTTCGCCCGCCAATCCGCCAACAGCACAGAGACCAGCAACAGCCCCGCGCCGCTTAACACAAAGGGCAGCGACACGAACTTGTCAATGAAACCATGGGTCACGGTGGTGCTCGTCGGGGCGCTGGATTCAAAGAATAAATCTTTGATTTTTATATTTTATTTTTCACGGCGCAAGGTGTGTGCGGCATAAAGGGCACCTTGAAAAATTCTTTTAGTGAAAAGCAACTACCTCAGCGAGGCTGCTTATCTGTCGGGTCCCGGACGATTGCGAGGTTTTGCAATGAATAGTTCAGGCTTTGCAGCGTACCATTTTTTCACGGCTTCGATGGGCGAAACGTGGCCCAATGCTTTCTGGGGAAGGTGATGGTTGTAGAGCCAGACATAGCGGGTCAGCGTGGTCTTCAGATCGTCGGCGCTATTGAAACGATGAGTGGCCAGAACCTCGGCAATGCGTCCGTTGAAACGCTCCACCATGCCATTGGTCTTGGGGGTGCGCGGTTTATACTCACGCAATTACAAACTTGCGATTCCTTAAAATTGCAAATACATAAAAAAACAAAGGCTTGCAATCATGCGATGCCTTAAATTCTCAATGATCCGAGTATAGTCAGGCGATGCTCGATACCGAGGGCTTCACAGAGCTGGTCGAACTCGTGCTCCCCCGTTGCTTTACGATCCTTGGACCCGAACAGTCGATCCGTGAACTCCTTGCCGTTGTCGGTGAGCAGCGTGGTGATCCGGACCGAACACGCCTGATGCGCGGCCTTCAGGAAGGCCTTGGCCGCTATCGCGGTCTTGTTGGATTTGATCTGGACAAACACCCAGCGGGTGGCCCGTTCGATGGCAACGAAGAGGTAACGGCGTCCCTCTTCGTCAGGCATCTGCGGCAGGTATTTGACGTCCACATGCAGGAAGTCGGGTTCGTAGACCCTGAACGGCTTGTGAGTCGGTTTCTCGGTAGCCGGCGGCAAAGCCTTGAGGCTGCCGACGCCATGACGTCGCAGACATCGGTCCAGGCCAGAACGGGAGACATCTGGGTTGATGAATTCTCTGACGACCGCCAGGAGACCATCCAAAGGCAGCATCAGCATCTTACGCAGTTCCACCACCAAAACCTCCTGAGCCGAGGTCAGGGTGGTTTGAAGCGTGTGTGCCGTGTGCGACCGATCCTCAACGCTGTCTCGGTCTTTCCAGGCGCGGATGGTGCTTTCAGAGACCCCTACCTCCCTTGCCAGTTTGGCGACCGGTAGCTCAGATCACGCAAAACTTCGCGACTGACGAAGAGTGCATGACGGCGAGTGTCTATGCAATCGTCCGGGACCCGACAGCAACCGGCTGCCTCCCACCAACCGCTACGATCACCGCGCTCTCCGCGTGGTGACCGCGGCTGCTGCGGGATTGATTGCCCCGGTCAGTCGGGGAGCACTGGCCGCAATTGGCGCGCGTTGACGTATTCGATGCAGGGGCCGGTGGGTTTGTGGCGGATGCGACACAGACCGGCAAAGTCGATGCGCATGCGGTACCAACGGGCCGGGTTGGCTTCGAGCAAATGGCCGAGAATGGCGCGCGAGACGCCGGCGTGACAGACCAGCAGCAGATGGCGTCCCGGGTTGAGCGCCACCAGCCGATCGTAAACCCCGCCGACGCGCGCGCGCAGCGCCTCGAGGGTTTCGCCGCCGGGCGGGCGGTGATGCACCGGATCGCGATAGAACGCGATGAACGCCTCGGGGTCGCTGCGGGCGATCTCGCGGTGTCGGCGGCCTTCCCAGGCGCCCATGCCGATTTCGTGGAGCTGGGGCTCAATGATCAGCGGCAGGGCGTGGCGCCCGGCCAATTCGCAGGCGAATTCACGACAGCGGGCGAGCGGTGAGGAGACGATCCGTTCCCAGGGCGCCAGATCGCCGACCGCCGCGCGCATTTGCTCCCAGCCCAATGCACTCAACGGGTGGTCGGCGTCGCGCCCGCGGATCATCTGTCCGCCGCGCGGCTCGCCGTGTCGGATGAGATCGACGTAGGTGTCGCGCACGTTGCGTCAGTCGCCGAAGAGATCCTTCAGCGCTTGCACGGTGGTGGCGCGCCCTAGCTCGCCGATCGCCGTGGTCAGCGGGATCGACTTGGGACACACCCGCACGCAATTTTGGGCGTTGCCGCAGTCGCTGAGGCCGCCCGTGCCCATGATGGCGTGCAGGCGTTCGGTGCGTTCGTGGCGGCCATGCGGATGGGCATTGAGCAGTCGCACTTGGGCCAGCGGCGCGGGACCGACGAAATCGAGCGTCTCGTCATACTGAGGACAGGCGGCCATGCAGCAACCGCAACTCATGCAGCGGCTGTAAGGATAAGCCGCCGCCGCTTGTTGGGGCGACAGCACCAGACCGGGCTGGTGCGTGTCCCAGGAGCCGTCGATGCTGATCCACGCCTTGACCCGCTTGTACTGTTCGAACAGCCGCCCGCGATCGACCATCAGATCGCGCACCAGCGGGAATTTTGGCAGGGGTTCGAGCACGATGGGCCGCGCCAATTCGGCGACCAACGCGGCGCACGCCTGGCGCGGAAGACCGTTGATCAGCATGGCGCAGGAGCCGCAGACCTCCTCCATGCAGTTGTGTTCGAACGCGACCGGATCGACCCGTTCGCCTTCCATGGTGACCGGATTGAGCCGCAGCGCCCGCAGCACGGCGACCACGTTGTCGCCGGGGTAAGCTGGCAGACGAAACCGCTGCCAATAAGGTTTGGTAAATGGATCGTCCTGGCGGCGGATTTTCAGTTCGACGTCCTCGGCGGGCGCCGGCACGGCGCTGTCCCAACGGGCCGCCGGGGCGTCCACCTCGTTGGCGGCCGCGTCGTCGGCATCGATCAACGGCGGGTAAGGAGGGTCTTCTTGCTTGGCCATATTTCTGTTGTTGAGCGTGCGCGAAGCGCGGTCAAGGCGCCGCCCGCCGCGCCTAGCGATAATCGCGCGGTTGTTCGGGGGCGAGCAGGCTGGTATCGACCCGCTCGTAACTCAGCACCGGGCCATCGGGGCGGTAATCGACCACGGTGGTCTTGAGCCACTTCGCGTTCTTGTTCTTCCAGCGCTTGCGGTATTCCTCGTAGGCCGGATCGCCGGGATAGGCATCCGCGGGCGGATCCAGCGCGAAGGCCGGCTTATAGTGCGCGCCGCGGCATTCGTCGCGGGCGCGGGCGGCGATCGCCACCACTTGCGCCAGCTTGATCATGTCCAGCACCTGCCGCGCATAAGCGAGGGTTTGATTCGACCAGGGCTTGGCCTCGCCGAGATCGAGCCGAGCGAAGCGTTGTTCGAGTTCGTACAACTGCACGATGGCGGCGTCGAGCGAACCGTTGTCGCGTGTCACGCCGACGTTGACGGTCATCAGTTCGCCCAGTTCCAGGTGCAGACGATAGGGATTTTGGTCGCCGTCGGCATGGATAAAATGGTGGTTGATCTGGTTTTGATAGCGTACCTCGGCTTCGAACGGCTCCTCGGGGCAAGCAGCGTGGCCTTGCTCCAGACCGGCGACATAGGCAGCGACCGCCTCGCCCGTCAGTCGGCCAGAGAGCGAAGCCGACAACAGCGAGTTGGCGCCAAGCCGATTGGCGCCGTGGTAGGCATAATCGCATTCGCCGCAGGCGTACAGTCCGGGGATGTTGGTGGCGTGGTTGCGCGGGCTGGCGAAACGCAAGCCCCCAGTCGCGGGATCCTTGTCGTAATCGACCCACAACCCGCCCATCGCATAATGCGCGGCGGGAAAAATCTCCATCGGTCGTTGCAGCGGATCGACGCCGGCGAACTTGCGATAGATGCCCAGGATCGCGCCGAGCCGTTCCTCGGCGACGCGCCGCTCAAGATGCGTCAGATCGAGATAGACCCGATCGCCGCCACCGATACCGAGACCCAGTTCGCGGGTGACTTTCCAAATCGCACGCGCGGCCAGGTCGCGCGGCACCGTGTTGCCGTAACTGGGATACCACTCCTCGAGAAAATAGAACCGTTCGCTGTCGGGCACGGCCAGAGGATCGCGCGGATCGCGCGCCAACCGCGGCACCCAGACACGCCCGCCCTCGCCGCGCGCGGCCTCGCTCATCAGACGAGTCTTGTCCTCGCCGAGCATCGCGGTCGGATGGAACTGAAAGAATTCGGGATTGGCCAGACGCGCGCCCTGCTGATAGACGCGGCTGGCGGCGGCGCCGGTAGAATGGGCCGAATTAGTGGTTTTGGGCGCGTAAATCTGCCCGAAACCGCCGGTGGCCAAGACCACGGCATCAGTGCGAAAAGAGCGCACCTCGAGGCTGCGCAGATTCATCGCCACGATGCCGCGACACCGCCCGTCGGCGTCCTTGATGATGGCGACCTTGAACGCCTCCGCCACGCCGTCGGTCCACGCGCGGTCGGTCCGGTGGCAAACCGCGCCTCGAAACCGAGATCGGCGAGGCCGCGGCGAGACTTCAATTCTTGAAGATCGGCTTTCAGTTCGATGTGCGGTCGCGGCTGGAAGCCGGGATCGACGCCATTGTCGAAGTTATGGACCATGGAAAGCCGCTCGCCAAGATGATCGCGGTCCAGGTGAAGACGACTGCGGAAGGACGATACCCAAGCGAAGACGCGCACGGGTTTCATTACCTGCTGAAAAAGGAGGACTTGTCTTACTGGCGTGGAAGCAATCTTCCGATCATCATCGTTCTGCATCGCCGGTCAGACGAAACGTTCTTCTGGAAGGAAATTCCGCGAGGTGAAGAATTCCAGGATCGGCGCATTCATTTCAGCAAGCGGGAGGATGTTCTCGACGATAATGCTGTCGATCGCCTCGGAGCGCTTACTGTGCCCAAGGCAGGCTTCGGATACTATGTTCCTCCTCTTGGGGGAGGCGAGGAAGCTATCGTCAATATGCTCCCTGTTAAGTTGCCAGCCGAGGTCTTCGTATCCACTACTTCCCACACAAGGAAGCAAGCGGCCGCAATTTTGTTGGAAGCAGACGAGCCAGCCCGATTCGACTGGGTAATAAAGGGCGACACCTTCTGGTCATTCCACGATCCGAGAACTTCCGTTTGTCGAAACATCGTCGATCTCGACCAGGTGGAAGCGATTGAAATCGAAGCGCTGGCTTTCCACGAAGACATCGACGAACGGAACAACTTCTCCTACCTTTTGAAGCAGGCGCTCGGTCATCAGGTTCGCTCAGAGCTGTCTTGGGACAAAGATAAGAAACTCTACTACTTCAGAGCTAAGGCACGAAATACGCCGAGGACGTTCAAGTATCAGTCGGCCAAAAAAGCTACTGAAGCCGAGGTCGTAAACGTCGCCAGAGATAAAGCCGAGAAAGATCGGGTCGCATTCGTGAGGCACCACGCCTTCGTACCCCGCTTCGAAAGCTTCTATGACGAGTGGTTTTTGGTGCTCGAGCCGACTTATCATTTCACTTTCGACGGCTTCACTGCACACACGTATCCAGATGCTTTGCTTTCGGGGAAGAAGCGCTTGGACAACAGCGCCGCTCTGCGTGGCCAGGTCATCATGTGGCATAGGTTCTTGGCAAGCCTCGAGCCTAAGTCCGACGACCTTTTCGCGGTTGCCTCCAACGAGCCGTGGGTGTCATTCGGTGCACCGCCCACCATCGAACTGCCTACCAAGGTTCCAGAGGACGTTTGGGGTACACCCAAGAGGGAAGAACCCGAGAAAGAACAGGACTTGCTGGATCGCCAATGAGATTCACATCTACGATTTTGCAGGAACCTCAACTCGAATTCGGGGGGCAGTTTCAAGACACTGACCCCCGGCGTGGCCTAGTTATGGCTGGACCGCTTCAAACCGCGAACGGTGACAGCATCAAGATCGCTGTGGTTGGAAGCTCCAAGACGGTGGAGGACACGGAAAAATTCCTTGCTTCGGTGTCGGTTGGGTTCGTTGGGAAGTTAGAGAAGCATCCAAACATGCATCCCGACTTTCCAGGCCTGGGCAACCAAAATCCGTATCGGTGCAAGTTCGAGATCGCGAAAGACGCCACGGCAGCGCTTACCCAGGCCAAGATCGACAAGATCAGGAAGGAACCCAATCACGGCAAAGCCGTCGAGATGGCCGTCGATGAGATCATGCAATTGCTCACCGCCATCGACGAGGGCAGCAGCCGTCCAGATGTTGCCGTCGTGGCACTGCCGGTCGCTCTGATAGAGCGCGTCTGGAACGCCAAAGTGGATTCCGACGAAACGTTGGAGAAAGAAGACAGCGGCGGCTCGGACGCTCCAAACTTCCGCGGCATGCTCAAGGCGAGGGCGATGCACCTGAGGTTCCCTATCCAGATCGTCTGGGAAGATGTCCTCGACGAGCGCGCCGTGATTCCACGGAAGGTGAAGGAAACCAGCGCGCGGAAAATTCAGGATGAGGCGGGCCGTAGCTGGAACATCATGACTTCGTTGTATTACAAGGGGTCCGGCCGTATCCCTTGGCGTCGTATGCCGGAGGAAGGTGAGTTCTCTGCATGCTACATCGGCGTCAGCTTCTATCGCGAGGTTGGAGGGCAGCAGTTGTTCACCAGCGCCGCGCAAATGTTTGACGAACGAGGTCGTGGCTTCATCCTCAAAGGGAGGCGCGCATTGACTGAAACACGCGGACGCCATCCTTACATGACTGCGGATGATGCAAAGTCGCTGATCTCAGAGGTCCTGGCCGCCTATAAGGCACACCATAGGAATTTCCCGGCCCGTGTGATCGTTCTCAAAACGTCTCGTTTCCGAGACGAAGAGGCAGAAGGTATCATGGAGGCTTTGGACGAAGTCGGCACAGAGATGAAGGACCTTGTATGGGTGCAGGAATCCACTTCGATAAAGGTCATGCGCGACGGCAATTACCCCGTAATGCGCGGGACGTTTGTCGAGCTGGACGGGAAGGGCCTGCTGTATACCAACGGGAGTATTCCTTATTACGGCACTTATCCGGGCATGTATGATCCCCGTCCTCTTCTGTTGTGCCCACACAAAACCAGCGACAGCACGGTCGC
>OGCL01001887.1_pt1 | contig 16363 bp, 13 predicted proteins | sample 1570041 | NCBI WGS metagenome assembly OGCL01 (sample SAMN06266162, study PRJEB24511) | hot springs metagenome | isolation source: Hot spring water | place: South Africa: Limpopo | collected 2015-06-22
AAGGGCCATTGGCGACGAACAAAGGACATGGACTGGGCGTCGGTCTATTCCTGACTTATTCCAGCATCCATCGCTTGGGGGGCAGTATTGCCGTGCGCAATATGTCTAATGGCGGAGCGTGTGTGGCGTTGCGCTTGCCATTGATCGCCTGTCCCGACGAAACTCTGGCATCGAGTCCACAAGAGGGAGCAGTAGCCTAATGCAAGCTCAAACCATAGCCGATGATTATGGGCGTTTATTAGTCGTCGACGACGACGAAACTTATTGCACGGTATTGCAATCCGCGTTGCAAAAACGCGGCTTCGAGGTTTACGCCTGTCACGATGTCGATAGCGCGATGGCCTTGGCGGAGCAAATCGAGCCGGAATTCGCGGTCATCGATTTACGGGTCGGTTACCAATCGGGATTGGAATTGGTCGCGAAATTGATCGCGCTCGACAGTAACACACGCATCGTCATGCTGACTGGTTATGCCAGCATCGCCACGGCGGTCGAAGCGATCAAGCTCGGCGCGACGCATTATTTGACCAAACCCGCGCATACCGATGAAATTGTCAGCGCCTTGTATAAAAACGAAGGCGACGCGAGCGTGGCGATCAGCGAACACCCGTTGTCCGTGAAGCGTTTGGAGTGGGAGCATTTGCAAAAGGTCTTGATGCAGCACGACGGCAACATCTCCGCCGCCGCGCGCGCGCTGAACATGCATCGGCGCACCTTGCAGCGTAAGTTGGAAAAGCGACCGGTGCGTGAATGAGCGCAAGACCTTGGCTGCGAGGGCCTGCAACCTACCTTTTTTCAAAACCTTTATGGACAATCTTTACATACACATACAAGAAGCTTTAGCCATAGAGAGCAAATTTCTGTTTTCAACAGGCAGCTCGTCAATGGTCGCAAAACATGCCAATCATTTCGCGCATTTGCTGGCTGGCTGTTTCATAAAGCTGGGCGACGGTTGCGAAATCGCCGTATCGTGGCGACCAATAAGGATAAGCCGTAAGACGTTGCCACAATGCGTCGTCGAGAGTGAGTAGAGTCGTGTCATGCGCCAGGGTATTCGCGATTTGGACAATCTGGCAGATGGACTCGAATTCCCCGGCTTGGCTGGGATCGTGATGCCATTGCGTGGTGGCGATCAACAATGGCGGCACATGCCATGCGCGCATCAAGGCCGCGCCGACTTCGGCGTGCGTCCAGCCGAAGACCTCGCGTTCCGCCGTCACATCATCGACCGCGCCGGTTTGCAGCGCCATCAAGACTTGCCGCGACAATTCCGGGCAACGATGCCACAGCACCAAGCGTCCGGTGTCGTGTAACAGCCCGGCGACGAAAAAACGCTCGGGTTCGCCGATTTGCAAGCGAGCCGCCCAGTGTTTGGCGACCAAACCGCACAGTAAACTGTGCGCCCAATGCGCGCGCAGCACTTTGCCATCGATGGGTAGGGCGTTGAAGATCTTGACTGTCGAGGCGCTCAAGACCAAAACCGCCAACTCCTTGCGCCCGAGCAGCGCGACCGCTTGCGAAACGGTGGCAATCGCTGCAGGAAAACCGTAAAACGCGCTATTGGCGATTTTCAACACTGTCAATGTCAGACCAGGATCGCGTTGGATGATGTCGGCGAGTTGCGCGTTCGACGCATAGGGATCGCCCAGCTTGGCGTGCAATAAATGATAGATTTCCGGTATCGCGTAGATACCGGCGTCGGGCGTGACGAGATCGGTCAAGGTGTAGGTCATGGCGAGGATGAGGGGTGAGGTTGTTTACGGCGTTCCACGGTTTGCGCGTAATGCGCGAACGTTTCTTAGCTAAATGTAGCACAGTGTGTCATCATGACATGGTAAAGGGGGAGTTGGCGACGTCACATCGAGGACACAGCACCGTGCATGATGAAGGGAAGACTTCCGTTTTTGTCACCCCGCCTGCTGGGCTATTATGAATTGCCGAAATGCTTCGTAAGGCAACGGTTTCGCATAGTAATAGCCTTGACCATAATCCACGCCCATTTCGACCAAGGCGTGGTGTTCCTCCTCGCTTTCTATACCCTCGGCGACGACGACCAAGCCGATCGAGCGCGCGAGAAGACACAGCGTTTTGACGATCTGAAAGCTTTTCGGATTACTCAGCATCGTCGAAACGAAAGATTTGTCGATCTTCAGCGTGTCGATCGGAAAACGATGCAGATAGCTGAAACTGGAATAGCCGGTACCGAAATCATCGATGGCGATATGGCATCCGAGCTGCTTCAAATCGTTGAGTATGGTCACCGTTTGCATTGGATTGGCCATCAAGATACTTTCGGTGATTTCGAATTTGATGTGTCGCGGCGCCATCATCTGTTGTATGAACAACGCTTGCGTCTGATCGACGAAATCCAACGGCTCGAACTGTTTGCTAGAAAGATTGATGCCGATGAAATCCAGCACAATGCCTTCGGCTTCCAATTGACGCCATACGGCGCAAGCCTGTTCGATAATCCACTGCCCCATCGGCACGATCAAGCCCGTTTCCTCGGCCAAGCCAATGAACTCGATCGGCGGCACCAAGCCGCGCACTGGATGGCGCCAGCGGATCAACGCTTCGCAACCCGCCAGCGCGTTGTCTTGCAGCGCGAGGATCGGCTGATAGAACAGCTCGAATTGCCGTTGCGTAAAGGCCTCGCGTAAGGCGTTTTCCGCTTCCAGTTGCCGAGTGGTCAAAGCGAGCGATTCGTCTTGAAACGACACGTAGTGATTGGGCGCGTAAAGCGTTTGATTGAGCCGGTCTTCATCGACGATGCGGCTGATATTTTCCAGCCGCGCGCGCATTTCGCGATAGCGATCCAGCAAGACCTTGACGAGCAGCATGATGAACTGATCGCAACTCGCGATTTTTTCCTGGAATCGCTGTCCCGGAATCACAATCAAGCGCGTCGGGGCTACGGCGATCGCCGTGGCCGAGCGCAGTTGATGATCGATCAAACACATCTCGCCGAGTAGATGCCCCGCTTTCAGCTTAGCAATCAATTTGGATTGTCCGGCGACGAGCATGAACAGATTGACCTCACCTTCTTCGATAATATACGCACAATCACCGGGTTCGCCTTCTTGGAAAATGACTTCACCGGGCTGATAAACTTCACCGGGCTGATAAGGTTTGTTGCTGTCTGGGCTTGCCATCGCGTGTTTTCCTGGTAACTTACAAGAATACGGTGCGTGCGCTGCAACCTCGCGCGCCGTCGCGGTAACAGTATACACCCACCGCAAACTTTTACGCCTTTCGTCGTGACCAAGAACTTTTCACCGAGCCCCCCTCGCCCATGATCCAGCCCTCCGCCAATTACGAACCACAAACGCTGGAGGAATGGACACAAGCGCTGCGCGATCGCGAAATGCCGGTGTTTTCCTACACCGTGCAAACCATCAACGCTCTCGTCGAAGATGAAAAAAAAGGTGCGACGGATTTGGCGGCGGCGATTCTGCAAGACCCGAATCTGACCGCGAAATTGCTCAAGCTGAGCAATAGCATCTATTACAACCCGACACGCAAGAAAATCATTACCGTCTCGCGCGCCATCGTCGTGCTCGGTGTCAGCGTGATCCGCGAGCTGGTGTTGGCGTGCTCGTTTCTCGAAGCGGTGCTGTCGCCGACCAATCGCCGGCAAGCCAACGAGGAAATCGCCAAGGCGATCCATGCCGCCGTGCACGCGCGTGCCATCGCGCTGGCAACCAAAGATCCATTCCCCGAGGAAGTGTTCATCGCCGCGTTGTTGAAACATATCGGCGCCATCGCCTACTGGTGTTTTTGTCGAGAAAGCGGCGAACGCTTGCTCGAAGCTTTACAAGACCCCAGCGTGACGCCGGAACAAGCCGAAAAGCGCGTACTCGGCTTCAAGCTGACCGATTTAGACATCGCGCTGTGCAAGGCATGGAGTTTCAAAGGCTTGATCGAAGAAGCGATGAAACCGCCCGCCAAGGCAAACGATCCGCGCGTCAAACTCGTACATCTGGGGTGCGACATCGTCACGGCGTTGCTGGCGGGTTTCGATAGCGCGCCCTACGCGGCCTGCGTGCAGCAAATCAAAACGCTGACCTTGCAATCGACCGAAGAAATCGAGTGGCAGCTGCGCAAAAATACCGAAGCCGCAGCGAACATCGCGCAGCATTTCGGCGCGACCGAAGCGGCCAATTTGATCCAGTTCAAAGTCAAACGTGAAGATGAGAGTGCCGAAAAAATCGATCGCAAGCAGTTACAGATCGAAATTCTGCAAGATATCACGTTGATTCTGAGCGGACGCATCGACGTCAATTTATTGCTGGAAACCGTGTTGGAAGGGATACAACGCGCGTTGGCGATGGATCGTACCTTGTTCGCGCTGTTGAACAAAGAAAAAACCGCCTTGCAGGAAAAAATCGCTTTCGGCTGGTACAAAAAAAGTTTCACCGAGAAAATTGCGCTGCCCGTGGTGAAATCGCCACCCAATTTGTTTCAACATGCGCTGCTGCGGCCAGAAGGTCTATGGCTAAACCCGGAACGCGACAGGACGTTATTGCAGACGAGTGGTCACGAAGGCATCGGCCAGTATGCCTGTTTCTTGATGCCGATTTATTCTGCAGAACAGCCAGTGGGAGTGGTCTATAGCGACCGCGCGATCGGTCAACAGCCCTTGACGGAAAACGATTTCAAAAGCTTCAAGCAATTCGTGCAACAAGCGAATATCGGTTTATCGCTGTACCGGTTGCAAGGACGTGGCGAAGCGCGGTAAAAAAACAGTATTTTCCATTTCGTTAACAGCTAATTGTTTCGCGCTCAAACATTCGGTGCGAATCGATTCACACAACACACCAAACTTACGACGCACGCCCCAACCACAGCGCCAAGGTTTGTTGTAAAGCCAGATACGACACCGGCTTGGCGAGGTAGTCATCCATGCCAGCGTCGATGCAGGCTTGGCGGTCGTGCGGCATGGCGTTGGCGGTCATTGCGATGATCGGCGTCGCCGCTTGCCCGGTTTGTCGTTGTTGCGCGCGGATTTGGCGCGTCGCTTCATAGCCATCCATGCCGGGCATTTGGCAATCCATCAAAATCAAATCATAACGTTCGCACTGGATTTTTTCGACTGCTTGCTGGCCGTTGTTGGCGAGGGTGACGCGCAAATCCCAACCGAGTTTTTCCAGCATCAATAGCGCCACTTTTTGATTGACTGGGTTGTCTTCGACCAGCAGGATGTGCAAACCCGCTGCGCTCGGTGACGGCGTGACTAACAGGGTGTCTTCTTGGGTCGCCGATTCGGGCATTGCCGGCTGTAATGGCAGTTCGAACCAAAAGGTCGAACCCACACCAGGCGTGCTGGTGACGCTAATTTGCCCGCCCATCAATTCGACCAGGCGTTTGCAGATAACCAAGCCCAAGCCAGTTCCGCCGTAATGACGCGCCACCGAGCTGTCGCCTTGTGAGAAAGGCTGAAACAATTTGTTCAGCGTCTCTGGGGTCATGCCGATCCCTGTATCGCTGATACTGATGCGAATGTAATCAGGCGTTTCGGGACTTTTCTCGACGCGCAACACGATTTCGCCTTGCGCGGTGAATTTGACGGCGTTGCCGAGCAAATTCAGCAAAATTTGCCGCAAGCGATGGGGATCACCTTGCCAATAGCTGGGCAAACTTTCGTCCAGTTCTTCGCGCAACAACAAGCCTTTTTCCCGCGCCTTGGCCGTGAACAGCGCAAGGTTGCCGTGGACCCATTCGCGCCAGTCGAACGCAATATGTTCCAATGTCAATTTGCCCGCTTCGATTTTTGAGACATCGAGGATGTCGTTGAGCAAATTCAACAACGTATGCCCGCAGTCGCGGATGGTTTGCAGATCACCGCGCTGTTCGGTATTCAGCGTGCTGTCGTCCAGTAAATCGACCATGCCGAGGATGCCGTTGAGCGGCGTGCGAATTTCGTGACTCATCGCCGATAAAAAGTCCGATTTGGCGCGTGCGGCAGCTTCGATTTCGCGTTGCGCGCGGCGCAGTTCGGAAACGTCCACGAGAATACAATGCGTCAATTCGTGATAGCCCTGCGCGTTCATTTGCACGCGGCATTCACAGAGCGCATCGATGATTTGGCCTTGACGATTGATCAGGCGCAATTCACGGGCGCCGCGTTTGTTGATGGCGTACACACTGAACAGTTCGGCAAAACGCGGCTTGAGGTCGTCGCTGAGCAATTGATCGAAGCCGACGCCAAGCAGCTTGTCTCGTGGATAACCAAGCCAATGACAATATTTGTCGTTGACTTCGACGATACGGCCCTCGTGATCGAGCGCTTGATAGGCTACCGGTGAATTTTCAAAGAGACTGCGAAAACGCTGCTCACTCTGTGCAAGTTGCTCCTGTGCGCGCTGCAAAGCAGTAATATCGCTTTGAATAGCAATGAAACGCTCAACCTTTCCCTGAGAATTACGGAATGGGACAATCGTTGAATCGACCCAAAACAGCTCACCATTTTTGGCACGATTACAGAATAAACCACGCCAAATTTTTCCAGCCTGCAATGTTTTCCACATCTCGGTGTAGAACTCGGAAGCATGATGCCCTGATTTAATCAGACGATGGGTGCGTCCGAGGAGTTGTGGCCGCGTATAGCCGCTGATACAACAAAACTTATCGTTGCAATACGTGATCACGCCATTCGCGTCAGTCATGCTGACGATAGCGTGTTGATTGATAGCTTGCTGGTGTATTTCCAGCTCAGCAAGCGCGTTTTGTAAGCTCAGGCGCGCTGTTTTGATTTGGCGCGCGGTATTCGCCAACGTCTCACAAACTTGGCAGAACAATTCGGCATCGAGCGGTTTTTTCAGATAACTCGACACACCTTGGCGTAGCGCGTGATGGAGGGTACTCGTCCGCTCGTCGGCGGTGATCAGTAAAACGCCGATTTCCTCACCGTGTGGCAAACCGCGAATCCGCTGCGCGAGCGCCGGCCCCGTCATTTCCGGCAGGTGATAATCGACGATCACCAAATCGGGATCGACGCCTTGCGCCAGCGCGCGCAGCGCGTCACTGGGCGTAAGCGCCGTCCGCACGCTGAAGCCCGCTTTTTCGAGCAGCGCTTGGTGATAAAGCGACAATACACGGTCGTCATCGACCAATAATACAGTTCCGTTTTGCTCCGTAGTAAGATTCATGCGGCGATCTCGGCAGAATGCTTAATTTGTTTGTACAACAATCCTAAGGTAGCGTGCAATTGCAATAAAAACTGCTGATTGCGCAGAATAACGAAATCCGGATCGCAGTCGCGCCGTTTCCATGACGGGGCATTGCCGTTGCTGCTCAACAGCACGGTTTTGAAGCTGGCGCGCCGCGCGCGGCAGGAATAATGGATCGACGCGATCAGCGCCTCGCCGCGCATCGGGTAGAGTTCCGACGAGACGATCATCGCGTGAAACGGCTCGGTCAAAATGCGCTGCAAGGCGTTGAGCGGGTCGTCGAATTCGACGACGCGCGCGTCGAAAGGCTGTAAGGCTTGCAGACACATTTCGCGCAAGGTACGGGAATTGACCACCACGGCGACCGTGAAACACAGTGCAAACGCTTGGCGGTGCAGTTTGGCCAATTGTTTCGGGATATCGTCGCCGGGACTACGACCTTCAGCAAGGGTTTGTGCGGTATGGTGCAGCAGTGCCAAATAGTTGTGTGCCAAGGTTACAAACAGCGACACTTGCAAACGTGTATCGATGGCGGACTGAATCAACTCCTCGAATGGATGGCAAATGACGGTCAACCACGGCAAACCAAACGTCGCGCTGCTGCCTCTGATGCTGTGTATGATCAGGAACAATTCCGCGAGCGGCGCTTGTGGCGATGCGTGGTGGGGTAAAGCGTCGAGAAATTGTGCAGCGTGTTGCAGCTTATGTGGCAACTGATCGAGGAATTCTTGACGAAAGCGTTCTTGCAAACGGAGATGACTCATAAACAAGTGCCCCCTTGCGGTAATGGTCTGATTTGGCTGCCGCGAATTTACGAATATCTGAGCATTAGACTAAAGTATTCTATCGGAAATAGCACTCTTGTCACGGAATTAGTGGCACAAAAATAACGCCGGCACCGTTATAGTGCAAACTGCGGCAGTGCCTTCATTCGCCTCTTGAAGCGTAGCCGCTTAAGTTTATCGCGATCGAAGGTGTCAGTCGCGATGGGGCGTCGCCCCTACAGGGAGATGACAAAAGGAGCATGTTCCCATGCTTGAAAACAAGGCGTGAGACAATTTGACAAAGTAGAATTAGCTTTCGGACGATGGCGTGGATGATGCCGTATCCCGGGCACGGCTGATGCGCTGTTGCACGATCAAGCTGCCGATCAAATCACCTTCGACATTGATCATCGTGCGGAACGTGTCCATCAAACGATCCACGGGCAATAATAGCGCGATGGCTTCCACTGGTAAACCGACCGCTTGCAAGACCATGACCATCGTCACCATGCCGGCACTCGGAATGCCAGGCGCGCCGATCGACGCCAGCATCGCCATGACAAACACGATCAGTTGTTGACCGGCGCTCAGTTCGATGCCGGTCAGATGCGCGACGAACAGTGCGGCAATCGCTTCGTACAACGCCGTGCCATCCATGTTGAGCGTGGCGCCCAATGGCAACACGAAACCGGCGATCGACGGTTTGACGCGCAACGCGAATTCGGCGCAGCGCAACGAAACTGGCAAGGTCGCGGCGCTGGAACTGGTCGCGAAAGCGGTGATCAACGCTTCACGCGCCTGGCGAAAAAACCACCCGGGCGTTTTGCGCGTAAACCACCACAGGAGCAGCGGCAACACGACGAGCCCGTGCCAGAGCGTCACGCCGATGACGACGATGACCAGACGCGCCATTTGTGCAAGTAATTCGACGGGCTGCGTCGCGACCAATTGCGCGAGCAACGCTATGATGCCCCATGGTGCCAAGTGCATGATCCAATTGATGAGTTGCAAACACAAAGCATTGCCTTCCTCGAACAAGGCGCGTAACTGCGGATAACGTTCGCCGCGCGCGACCAAGGCGATGCCGAGAAACAGTGCGAACACGACGATGGCGAGAATCTGCCCTTGCGCCAGTGCCGCAAAGGGATTTTGAAATAAGCCCTGCAATAATTGCGCGCTGAATTCCGCCGGCGTCATCGCCTTAGCGGGCAAAGATGTCGCCTCGGACTCGAAAACCGGTAGCGCCATGCCGCGCCCTGGTTGCACGAGATTAGCGACTAACAAGGCCGAGAGCACCGCCAGCGCCGTGGTGCTAAAAAAATACACCAGTGCCGTGAGCCAAACGGTATGCATGTGCTGATGCTGACGTAAATTGGCGATACCCGTAACGATCGACGAGAAAATCAACGGCACCAGAATCATTTTCAACAGGCTGACAAACACACTACCGACGGTTCGGCACAGCACTAGCCCATAGTGCGTCCATGACGCTTCCCCGCCGAGCGCGAGAAGCCCGCCGAGAACCAGACCCAACAGGCTGGCGTATAAAATTTGTGTATTCAAAGATCGTGTCATGAGGATCGATTGAGGCTTCTGCTATAAAAAAATCTTCTCCGACCCCTTAGGGTATGGACTATGATACAGACCTCGTCTATTCGAAGATGATGAGGAACGCTTTGTTGCTCGGCTCTTGACTAGGCGGTTTCTACCCGCCATGCACAACACCATTCTGGCGTTGTGCATTGATTCGTTCACCTCCTGGTGAACGCGTTCCCTGCCGCCTTGCGGGAACGGCGCTTGTGGATCAACGGGCCGAGTCGATAACACCTTAGCAGAGAGAGCATCATGAAAGAAGTCAAAGCGGTGATTCAACCGCATAAGCTAGAAAAAATCCGCGAAGCGCTCACGGCCTTGCCGGGCTTTCCGGGCATGACCGTGACGCGCGTCGATGGTTGTAGCGCCGCGCAAGCCAAGGAAGGGCACGCCTTGAACGTGCGTGAGGAATTGACCGATTTCTCGCACAAAATCAAGCTAGAAATCCTCGCACCGGACGACTTGGTCGAGACCTTGGTCGCGCTGATTCATGAACTCGCGCACACCGGTCATTTAGGCGATGGCATCGTTTGGGTAACGCCCGCAGAGCATTTCGTGCGTATTCGTCAGCCGCTGTCTGGATAGACCGCCAGTTTCCCGTCATTTCGGCGCAAACCGGAATCCAAATAAACCCAAACCAGGCGTGTTTTCAGTGCGCCGTTTGCAAATCGGCATGATGGTTTGAGTTTACGCTATAATCAATCTGCGCGTTGCAGCTCAAAAACAAGGCTGGTTCGACTTTTATGGCTTCGGTAAAAAACTTATTTTCAGGAAAAAAGCCCACCGCGCTGGTTTCTGGGCTGAGCTCAGAGACCGTGCCGCTGGACACGCTCAAGCATCTGATTCCGATTAGAAAGCTGCCAATCGAAGATCTTGAGGCGTTTGCGCTGAATAACCAAACCGAGGTCTATCCGGCTGGAACGGTGTTGTTTACGCGCGAACAACGCGCAGACAGCGTGTTATATCTCATGCGGGGCGCCGTGACGCTCACCGATCACGCCGGCAAGGTTTTGGAGCTCGATGCCGCGCACCCGAAAGCGAAATTCCCGCTATCCAGCGGCGGTAAACACATGACGACCGCCGTCGCCAAAACCGATGTCAGCGTGTTGCGCGTGTCGAACAAAATCATGGTGAACTACGACACCGCGCACGCCGTCGTTTCGCCGCTGGTTATTCCCGAGCGCTTGCATGACAACCGGTTGCTGCAAATTTTCGCGCAGCACTATCTCGACGACGATATTCCGATTCCTCCCATGCCCAGTGTGGCGGTCAAATTACGCCAAGCGATGCAGCACGATGAGATTGGCATTGCCGAAGCGGTGCAAATCATTCAGCTCGATCCAGTCGTCGCGGCAAAATTGATCCAAGTTGCCAATTGTCCTCTGTACGTCACCGCTCAGCCCGCAAAAAGCTGTTTCGATGCTGTCAACCGCATTGGCCTCAACGCGACGCGCAATCTGGTCACGGCATTTTGCTTGCGTCACGTATTCAAGTCATCTCATGCTGTCATCCACAGCTTGATGGATCAAATCTGGAAAGACAGCATTTACGTGGCTAGCATCGGCTTCGTGCTGGCCAGCGCGACGAAAAAAATCCCACCGGAAGAAGCGCAATTGGCTGGGCTGGTGTTCAACTTAGGCGCCGTGCCGTTCTTGCAATTCACCGCGAATCTGCCCGACGATTTATACACCCCTGCCGAGATTCGCCAAGCGCTGCCCGTGGTACGCGGCCCCGTGGGCTGCAACGTGCTACTGCGCTGGGATTTCCCGCAAGAATTCGTGCCGATTCCTTGTTATGCCGGCGATTGGTTCTATCATCACGAGGGGCCGTTGAATTTGTGTGATATCGTGATCTTGGCGCGCTTGCACAGTATGCTCGGCAAATCCGAACACAAAAACTTGCCGACGGTGACGGCGCTACCGGCGACGAGTAAGCTCGATCATTTAGAATTGTCGCCGGAGAACTCATTGGCTTTGCTCAGCGATGCCAAGGCCAAGATCCATGAAGCCTTCCAGACGTTCATGAATTGACCGTTTCCGCAAAATCGGCGCGGTCGCGTTTCCTTTTTTAGCCGTTGGGTCGTCTCGTTTATGTTATGGAAATGGTTCTCCCGCTCCCCCCCTTCTGAGACCTCCGCCGCGCCGGCTAGCTTGGCGCGTCCTCGCGTTCCCGCGCCATCCACGGCGCCTGCGGTACCACTCATCACACTCACGCGTCTGATCCCATTAGGGCAGTTACCCATTGGCACCTTGAAAGAACTCAACGCCAGCGCAGTGCGCGTGCCGCCAGGCGGCGTCATTTTCCGCCAAGGCGATGAATGCGCGACGTTGATTTATTTGCGCGCGGGCAAGGTATTGCTCGAGTCGAGCCAGTGTGCAGAAACGATTGTCGAGGCCGAAACCTTCCTCGCGCTCTATCCATTATCCAGCGCCAGTTTGTGTCAAGCCAACGCCATCGCCAAAACCGAGGTCGAGTTGATCTACGTGCCGCGTAGCGTATTGCAAAATCATCAACACCAACGTGTCAACCCATTGCTCGACACCCTGCACGTCCCGGAGGTCTTGCGCGAGAACGCTTTTTTCGAGGCGTTTCGTTACTATTTCGCGCGCGGCGATCTCGACATGCCGAGTTTGCCCGACGTCGCGTTCCGTTTGCGCAGTGCGTTGCAAAAAGACATCGGCATCGCCGAAGCGGCGAAAATCATCAACATGGACCCGGTCATCGCGTCGAAGCTGATCAAAATCGTCAACAGCCCGCTTTATCGCACGGTCAATCCGATCAATAGCTGTCATGCGGCGGTCAATCGGTTGGGCTTGATCACCACGCGCAATTTGGTGACTAGCCTCAGTATGCGCAATCTGTTCAAAAGCACACAACCGTATTTGAAGAAAAAAGCTCACCAAATCTGGCTGCAAAGCGTCAAAGTGTCGTCGCTCAGCTATACCTTGGCGCAATTGATCGGGCGCAGCGATCCGGATGAAGCGATGCTGGCGGGTTTGGTGCATAGCATCGGCGCGTTGCCGATCCTGAAATTCGCCGACGGTTTATCCCCGGACCGTTACCGGACGGAAGACGTCGAAACGTGTATTCAACAATTACAAGGCCATCTCGGCAGCTTGATTTTGAAAAACTGGGATTTCCCGAACAATTTACGCAAAATTCCGCTGCACGCCGACGATTGGTTTCACGACGAAGCCAGCGAACTGGTGTTGAGCGATGTGGTGATTTTGGCGCGTTTCCATAGTTTAATCGGCACGCCGGAACAGGCGCGTCTGCCATTGTTGATCACATTGCCGGCGTATCAAAAACTCGGCAGCGCGCAACTGACGCCCGATCGATCGCTGCGGCTGTTGCAAGACGCCAAGCAGCAAGTCAACGAAACGATGAGTTTTTTCGCCTAAATCCCGATGAGCTGGCTCACCGATCTGTTTGCTTCGCGCACCGCGCCCGCCGCAACGCCAGCGGACAAAACGCCGCGCGCCGCGCCATCGGATAAACCACAACCAGTCTTGCACGATACACCAGATTTGGCGCTACTCAAGCATTTCGTTCCGATGCGGGATCTCGATGATGACATCATCAAAGCGATCCCCTATTGCTTGCGACAATACCAAGCAGGTGAAACCATTTGCCAGCTTGGTGAAACCGCCGACAGCGTGATTTATCTGGTGCGCGGCGAAATCGAAGTTCAACCTGATGGCAAGGGTTTACATTATCTACTGCCCGATCAATCAGCGCGCGCATCTGCCAATCAGCAGCGGCCAACGTTTCGGCGCGACCGTCATCGCCAAAACGGCACCGGTGATCATCTTGGCCGTGGCCCCGGAAATCACCAAACTGTGGATCGCGCGCGGCAATCAAAACGTGTCTTATATCGAGCTGAGCAATATCGAACTGCCGCCACAAATCAGCAATAATCTTTTTTTCAATAGCTTTGCGCGCGCGTACCATGAAAATCGCTTGAACCTCCCGGCCTTGCCCGATGTCGCGCTACGACTGAAAGAAGCGCTGAATCACGACATCGGCACCACCGAAGCGGCGCAAATCATCCAAATGGACGCGGCGATCGTCACCAAACTGATCCAAGTCGCCAACAGCCCGTTGTATTCCCCGGTCACGCCCATCGCCAATTGCCATGATGCGGTAACCCGGCTCGGTTTGAGCGCGACGAAAAATTTGGTGTTGAGCATCAGCTTGCGGCAGTTATATTCAAGGCGCGCGACCCTGAATTTATGAAAGGCATGCAGCGCCTCTGGAAAAAAAGCTTGTTTTTGTCGAGCTTGTGCTTCGTGCTCGCCGAGGAAAGTCAGCGAATCAACCCCGACAATGCTTTGCTCGCCGGTTTGATCAGCGATATCGGTATCATTCCGCTACTGCATTTCGCCGAACAATCGATCGACCAGCCCTCGTTCAAGGAAATCGAAGCGGCGATTCCATTTTTGCGCGGGCCAGTCGGCGCGCTGGTCTTGCATACGCTGGGCTTTACCGAGGAACTGACGAAAATTCCGATCTATGCCGAAGAATGGTTTTACGACAGTGGCAGCCAACTCAGCTTGATCGATATCGTCGTGCTGGCGAAGCTCCACAGTCTGTTCGGCACCGGTCGCGCCGCCGATCTGCCGTATATCAATAGCGTTCCCGCCTATGGTAAATTCAAGAGCGGACAGCTCGACCCCGATTTTTCACTGTCCGTCTTACAAAAAGCCCAAAGCCGCATCAGCGCGGCGATGAAAATCCTGCTTTGATTTTTTTATTTCAACCCATGATCGACAATCCATTACTGAGCTACGACGACCTTCCCTCTTTCAGCGCGATACGCCCGAAACACGTGGAACCGGCAATCTTCCATTTGCTCGACCAAGCGTGCGCGGCCATCCACGCACGTTTGCAACAAGGTCCGCCTTATCATTGGAACGAGCTGATCACCTTGCTCGAAACCTGGGACAACCGCCTCAATAAAGCGTGGGCACCGGTCAGTCATTTGAATGCCGTATGCAACAACGAAAACATGCGCGCGGCTTATAACGCTTGTTTGCCGGCATTGAGTGCGTACGCCACGGAAATGGGGCAAAACGCCGCGCTGTATCAGGCCTATTTGTCGCTGCGCGACAGCGCCGAGTACGCGACGCTCGACATCGCCGCACGGCAATTGATCGATCACGCGCTGCGCGATTTCAAACTCACCGGCGTGGCGTTACCACCCGATCAACAAGCGCGTTGCAAAACCATCAATCAGCGTTTGTCGCAATTATCCAGCCAATTCGAAGAAAACCTGCTCGATGCTACGTACGCCTGGCGCAAACCCATTGCTTCGCTTGACGCATTGGCAGGCTTACCGCCCAGCGCCTTGGCGATGCTGAAACAAAACGCCGAACGCGACGGCTTGGACGGTTGGCTGTTGACGTTGGAGTTCCCATGCTACCAAGCGATCATGACGTATGCCGACGACCGCGCGCTACGCGAGGAAGTCTATCTTGCGTATGTGACGCGCGCCTCCGATCAAGGCCCCCATGCCGGACGCTGGAACAATGGACCGGTGATGGAAGAAATCCTCGCGCTGCGCCACGAAAAAGCCCAGCTTTTAGGGTTTGCCGATTATGCCGCGTTGTCGTTGGCGACGAAGATGGCCGACCATCCGGAAAAAGTGCTGGGATTTTTGAACGATCTGGCGCAACGCGCCAAACCACGCGCCGAACGCGATCTCGATGAGTTACGCAGCTTCGCCAAAGATCAAGACGGCATCGCGAATCTCCAAGCGTGGGACATCGGCTACTATTCGGAAAAACTGCGGCAACAGCGCTATCAATTGTCGCAAGAAGCGCTGAAAGCGTATTTCCCGATCACGCGCGTGTTACCGGGCTTGTTTGCGATCGTCGAACGCCTGTATGGTCTGCGCGTGACGGAACTGACCGATTTCGATAGCTGGCATCCCGATGTGCGCTTGTTTGCGCTATACGACCAGGCGGGTCAGCTGCGCGGGCGGTTTTATCTCGATTTGTACGCCCGTCCCCACAAACGCAGCGGTGCCTGGATGGATGATTGCAAAGGCCGCGTGCGCCTTGGCGATCGCTTACAAACACCCGTGGCGTTTTTGGTATGCAATTTCACCCCCCCCACCTCGGACACGCCGGCGCTGTTGACGCATGATGAAGTAACGACGCTGTTCCACGAATTTGGTCACGGCTTGCATCACCTCTTGACACAAGTCGATCACCTCGGCGTGTCGGGCATCAACGGCGTCGAATGGGACGCCGTGGAACTACCGAGCCAGTTCATGGAAAATTGGTGCTGGGAACACGAAGCCTTGACGCTGATTTCCGGGCATTATCAGACCGGCGAAGCGTTGCCGCAAGCAATGCTGCAAAATTTACGCGCCGCGAAGCATTTCCAAGCCGGCATGCTGATGGTGCGCCAACTCGAATTCGCACTGTTCGACTATCGGCTGCATCGCGAATACGATCCGCAACGCGGCGGACGTATCTACGAAATCCTCGACGAAGTACGCCATCACGTGGCCGTGGTTCGACCGCCGACATACAATCGCTTTGCCCATGGCTTTTCGCATATCTTTGCGGGCGGTTATGGCGCGGGTTATTACAGCTACAAATGGGCGGAAGTCCTATCCAGCGATGCGTTTTCCTTATTCGAGGAAACCGGCATCTTCAACCCCTTGACGGGGCAAGCATTCCTCACGCACATCCTGGAAAAAGGCGGTAGCGAGAACGCGATGGCGTTGTTCGTCAAATTCCGTGGGCGCGAACCATCGATCGACGCCTTATTGCGACATAGCGGTATCGAGGAAAGCGTGGTTTAACGCAAAGATGATGAGCGATCGCA
>OGCL01001888.1_pt1 | contig 16352 bp, 11 predicted proteins | sample 1570041 | NCBI WGS metagenome assembly OGCL01 (sample SAMN06266162, study PRJEB24511) | hot springs metagenome | isolation source: Hot spring water | place: South Africa: Limpopo | collected 2015-06-22
CGCCGCCCTGCTCGAGGCCATCCTCGCCGACGAGCTGGCGCATGTGCAGAAGCTGGACGGCATGATGCAGGGAGGGCCGGAGCATGCCTGAGGCGCGCACCACCGGACTGCCCGAGGGCTGGGAAGAACGCGGCAAGCCGCCGACCCTGTTCAGGCGTTTCGAGTTTGCCCGCTACGGTGAGACGCGCGCCTTCCTCGATGCCCTGGCCGCGCTTGCCGAGGAGACGGGTCTGCATCCGCAGAACATCAACTTCGGAACGACCTACGTCAACATCACCCTCGAGCCCGCCGAGGGCGGGGCCCTGGGCGAGACCGAATACGGCTTCGCCATGCGCATCAGCGCGCTCGCGCAGGCCGGCGGAAAATGACATGGGCACGCATGTCACCGCGGTCATCAACCAGAAGGGCGGCGCCGGCAAGACCACGCTGGCCATGAACCTGGCCGCGGGGCTCGCCCGGCGCGGCGAGACCGTGGTCATCGACCTCGACCCGCAGGGCTCCTCGCGGCAATGGGCGAGCCTCGGTGCCGAGCCGTTTCCGGCGACGGTGAAGCAGATCGTAGGTGCTTGGGACGCCCGCACCCTGCACCAGAACTACCGGGCCTATCGCCACATGGTGCTGGACTGTCCGCCGTCGCTGGAGAGCCATGCCACGATGCAGGCCCTGCGCGCCTGCGACGTGGCGCTGATCCCGGTGCTGCCATCGCCGGTGGACCTCTGGGCCAGCCTGCGGCTGCCCCAGGAGATCGCCGAGGCGAAGAAGGTCAACAGCCGGTTGCGCGCCTACCTGGTGCTCAACCAGCTGGAGCCCAAGAGCGCCCTGTCGGCGGCCATGCACGAGGCCCTGGCGGAGTTCGGATTGCCCGTGCTGCAGGCCTCCATCCGCCGCCGTGCGGCCTACCGGGGCGCGGCGCTGGAGGGATTGTCGGTGTATCAGATGGGCCGGCGGGGCTCAGAGGCGGCCGCCGAAATCGAAGCCATCATTGAAGAGGTGATCGGATCATGACGAATCTCAAGGACAAGCTTTCCGCCAACGTGCGCCGGGCCAAGGCCAGCCAGGAACCCGAGCAGACACCGCCGGCCGCCGAGCCAGCCGCCGCCGCCGCCCGGCCGGCGGCAGTCCAACGCACGTCCAAACCCACAGCCGGCAAGCCCGCCCCGTCCGAGCCGGCTGCCCGGCCGACCTCCGCCAACCATGTCAAGGAGAGCGGCACGGCGCTGTTTCCCGACCGCATCTGGCCGGACTGATGGCGTACATCGAGGTGATCCATCATGCGTAACGAACCCTTCATGCGTACCTATTCCCCCCGCCAGGAGGCCCTGGCACGCGCCGCCGCGCAGCGCCAGGCGGCAGCCGCGCAGCGGCCCGCGTCCACCGCGGCTGCGCCGGAGATCATGGCGCAATACATGGTCAAGACCGAGCCTTACTACCGCCCGGTGGCCGACGAGGTGGAACTCTACGAGGCCGCCTATTCGGTGCGTATGCCCATCATGCTCAAGGGGCCCACCGGCTGCGGCAAGACCCGCTTCGTCGAATACATGGCCTGGAGACTCGGCAAACCGCTGATCACCGTGGCCTGCAACGAGGACATGACCGCCTCCGACCTGGTCGGCCGCTTCCTGCTCGACGCCAGCGGCACCCGCTGGCAGGACGGCCCGCTCGCCATCGCCGCCCGCTATGGGGCGATCTGCTACCTGGACGAGGTGGTGGAGGCGCGCCAGGACACCACCGTGGTGATCCACCCCTTGACCGATGCCCGGCGCATGCTGCCGCTGGAGAAGAAGGGCGAGATCATCGAGGCCCATCCGGACTTCCAGATCGTCATTTCCTACAACCCCGGCTACCAGTCGCTGATGAAGGACCTGAAACAGTCCACCAAGCAGCGCTTCGGGGCGCTCGACTTCAACTATCCCGAGCACGACGTCGAGGCGGAGATCGTGGCGCACGAGTCGGGGGTGAGCCTGGACATCGCCAAGAACCTGGTGCACATCGGCGAGCGCGCGCGCAACCTCAAGGGTCACGGCCTGGACGAGGGCATCTCCACGCGCATGCTGATCTACGCCGGCTCGCTCATCGCCAAGGGCGTGAAGCCGGTCGCCGCCTGCCGCGTGGCCCTGGTACGCCCCATCACCGACGACCCGGACATGCGCGACGCGCTGGACTCGGCCGTCACGACCTATTTCTGAGTCGGGATACAGGTTACAGGGTACGGGCTTCAGTAAAGTCTGCGCGCCGCTTCGCGGCGCGAAGCTGCTGAAACCTGGAACCTGAAACCCGAAACCTGAATGGCCATCCATCTCGAAGACTACCAGGAGCTCCTGGAGGACCTGCCGGGCGAGTCCCTGGACGTGTTGCGCGCCTCCTGGAACGAGGCGGCGCGCGTCTTTTCCGCCCGCGGTCTGGACAACTACCTCAAGGGCGCGGTGGCCCTGCAAAACCTGGGTCGCGGCGAGGGGCTGGTGGTCACCTACATCCAGGCCATGCCCGAGGTGGCGCGCGCCATCGGCGAGGACGTGCTGCCGGATGTGGTCAACTTCCTGCTCGCCATGGCCTCCAAGACCTCGGGCCAGGTGCTGACCCTCATCGTCGGCACCGCCCCGCTGGCGGCGGAGCGGCTGGGCGACGAGGACCTGTTCCGCAACTACCTCAACGTGCTGTCCATCATGCTGGCCCAGGCGCCGCGCGGATTGCGGCCCATGCTGGAGAACCTGGACCGGCTGCTCACCCAGCTCACCCTGGGGGGCCTGCGCCGCTGGGTGCAGTGGGGGGCGCAGGCCTACAAGGCGGACTTCGACGGTCAGGTGCGCTATTTCTCGCTGCAAAGCCCGGATGCCTTGTCGGTGCTGCAGCAGGAGCGCAAGGGCACCCTGTTCGTGGACGTGCAGCGCCGGCTCAACATCTATCTGCGCGCCATGTGGGGGCGGGACTTCTTCCTGCGCCCGACCGCCGGTGACTACGAAAGCCGCGAGGGGCTCAAGCCCTACATCGAGCGCCACGTCATCTACATCGCCGACGCCTATGACGACTACCGCCCCCTGGGCGAGGCTACGCCGCCGGAAGCGGTGATCCCGGGCCTGGAGATCTACCGTGCGGCGGCCAACCACTGTGCCGCCCACCTCGTCTTCACCCAGGCCCCGCTGTCCATGCAGACGCTCAACACCACGCAGATGGCCATCATCGAGGCGGTGGAGGACGCCCGCGTGGAGGAGCTGGCCTGCCGCCAGTTCCCGAACATGCGGCCGGCCTGGCTCGCCTTCCATCCGCCCCTGGACACCCGTGAGCCCAAGACCGTGGGCGACCTCATCAACCGCCTGGCGCGCGCCCTGCTGGCCCAGGACGACGCCGACCCGCATCCCTGGGTGCGCAAGGGGGTGGAGCTGTTCCGCACCGAGCCCGGTATCGAGAGCAACCAGTTCAGCTGGAACATCGGCGTGGAGCTGGCGCACCACCTGGGCCAGATCCCCTTGCCCGAATACAACCCCCGCAGCGACGGGCTGCGCGCGCTCTACCGCGACGACAACCGCACCGTCTGGGAGTCGGAGGAATACAGCGAGGCCGAGGCCCTGGAGGCGACCTGGGGGCCCAAGCAGGTGCGCAGAAAGGTCAGCCTCATGGAGATGGTCAACGAGCTCGACTACGAGTTCGCCGGCGACGATGCCCAGGAGATCTGGGTCCTGCCCACCGAGTTCTGGCTCGACCAGGAGGGGGTGACCATCAATTCCCTCGAGGGCAGGGAGCCGGTGGCCGACCCCGTCCATTACCACGAATGGGACTACCAGATCCAGCTCGAGCGGCCGAGCTGGGTCACCGTGCTGGAGCGGCGGCCCAAGGTGGGCGAACTGGAGCTCATCGAGCGCATCATCGAGGACAACAAGCCGGTGATCTCGCGGCTCAAGTTCCTGATCGAATCCATGATCCCCCAGGGCATGCAGCGCATCCGCCGGGTGGAGGACGGCGACGAGCTGGACATCAACGCCGCCGTGCGCGCCCTGATCGACATCCGCATGGGGCAACAGCCCGACACCCGCATCATGATGCGCCACAAGCGCAACGTGCGCGATCTCGCCGTCATGGTCCTGCTGGACATGTCGGAGTCGGCCAACGACAAGGTGCGCGGCCAGGACTACACGGTCATGGACCTGACCCGCGCCGCCACCGTGCTGCTCGCCGACGCCCTAGACCGCATCGGCGACCCCTTCGCCCTGCACGGCTTCTGCTCCGACGGACGGCACGACGTGCGCTACTACCGTTTCAAGGACTTCGGCGAGCCCTACAACGATCTGACCAAGGCGCGGCTCGCCGCCATGCAGGGCAGCTATTCCACGCGCATGGGGGCGGCGCTGCGCCATGCCGGGAGCTTCCTCAAGGCCCAGCCCAAGAACAAGAAGATCCTGTTCATCATCACCGACGGCGAGCCGGCCGACAACGACGTGCGCGACCCGCAATATCTGCGCTTCGATACCAAGCGCGCCGTGGAGGAATTGCAGCGCGACGGCATCACCACCTACGCCCTGTCGCTCGACCCGCATGCCGACCAATACGTCTCACGCATCTTCGGCGCCAAGAACTTCACCGTCCTCGATCACGTGGAACGCCTGCCCGAGAAACTGCCCATGCTCTACATGGGATTGACGCGATGAAGGGTGGCTTGAGGACGACATCATGCCGGAGGCGCGTCATGGGCAGCCCTCGGCGAAGGCTGACTTCGGCACCAGAGGAGCGGGCTGCCAAAAAAACTCCCAGCCAAGCCCCCTCCCCCTCGGGGGGAGGGTTGGGGAGAGGACTTACGGCGTTCGGGATATCCACCGGCGATGGCCCTCACCCCCGCCCCTCTCCCCGGGGGAGAGGGGAAAACCACGGCTCGTGCCTGCGCTCGGCTGGCGCGAGGTGTGATCCGGCCTCCATGGCATGAGCCGATGAGACATGAAGGTCACCCTGCGCACCTTCGTCTTCATGGACTCGCTGCAACCGCAGCTGGCGTCCTATCTGGCCACCTCCTCGCAAGGCTTCCTGCCCGTGCCGGGGGATGCCTGTCTGTGGATCGAGGTGGCGCCGGGGATGGCGGTGCACCGGCTATCCGACATCGCGCTCAAGCAGACCAACGTCCACCTGGGCGAGCAGGTGGTGGAGCGCTCCTTCGGCTCCATGGAGATCCATTACCGCAACCAGAGCGAGGTGTTGGAAGCGGGCGAGATCATCCTGAGCCAGCTCAACACCACCATGGACACCCGACATGCCTGCCGCATCGCCTGGAACGAGATCATCCGCGGCATCACCCCCGACCACACGACGCTGATCAACCGCCAGTTGCGCAAAGGCTCCATGATCCTGCCGGGCAAGAGCATGTTCATCCTGGAGGTGGAGCCGGCAGGCTATGCCGTCTACGCCGCCAACGAGGCGGAGAAGGCCGCCCACATCACCCTGGTCGACGTGAAGCCCTTCGGCAACTTCGGCCGGCTGACCATGATGGGCAACGAGGCCGAGGCCGAGGAGGCCCAGCGCGCCGTCGAACGGGCGCTGGCGGAGCTCAACAAACGGGCGCGCCACGCCTGAAGGTCGAGGCCCTGTACGCGCGTGAGCTTGCGCGGGGGTCTGCATAAGTTCATGCCGGATGACCACAGGAAGGGGTTCTGCTTTGATGACCACGGATTCAGGAAAATGAAACCAGCCGACGTGGGCGAACCCCTCCTGCCAGCCACCGACCAGGCCATCGAGCTGGCTACCGCCCGGCTGCGCGATGGCGGCGTGGTCGCCTTCCCCACCGAGACGGTCTACGGCCTGGGCGCACTGGCAAGCCACGAGGCGGCGGTGCGGCGCGTCTTCGCCATCAAGGGGCGGCCGGCCGACCACCCCCTCATCGTGCACCTGGGCGGCGCCGACTGGCTCGGGGAATGGGCGCGTGACGTGCCGGACGCGGCCCGGGCGCTGGCGCAGGCCTTCTGGCCGGGGCCGCTCACCCTGGTAGTCAGGCGGCAGCCGCAGGTCCTGGATGCGGTCACAGGCGGCCAGGACACGGTGGCCCTGCGCGTGCCCGACCACCCGGTGGCCCTGGCCCTGATCCGCGCCGCCGGCGCCCTGGTGGCCCCCTCGGCCAACCGCTTCGGGCGCGTCTCGCCCACCACGGCGCAGCATGTGCTGCACGACCTGGGTTCGGACGTGGATCTCATCCTGGACGGCGGCCCCTGCCGCGTGGGGGTGGAGTCCACCATCGTCGGCCTCCTCGACGACCGCCCCGTGCTGCTGCGGCCGGGCGGCATCCCGCCGGATCGCATCGAGGCGACCCTGGGCAGGCGGCTTGAGCAACCGGCGGGCGAGGTGCGGGTCTCGGGCAGCATGCCGGCCCACTATGCCCCGGCCACGCCCCTGGAGCTCCTGCCGGCGACGGCACTGACGGACCGGGCTGAGGCCCTGGCGGACCTCGGGCTGCGCCTGGCGGTGCTGGCGCTGGGGGAGGCGCCGGCGGGTCTGCCGGCCGGGGTGCCGCGCCTCGTGTTGCCGGCGCAGGCCCCTGCCTATGCCCGTGCCCTCTATGCCAGTCTGCGCGAACTGGACGCGACCGGCTGCGACCGCATCCTGGTGGTGATGCCGCCCGAGTCGCCGGCCTGGCTTGCCGTGCGCGACCGCCTCGCGCGGGCGGCGGCGAGCTTCGCCGGGTCGGGGCAGGCCGGGGCCTGAGCCGTCCCCGCCGGCTCAGGCCGGCACCATGTCGAAGCGCCGGCGGGCATCCTCCACCGCGCGCTCCTTGCTCGGAAAGACATTGCCCGGCCCGAGCTGGTCCATCAGGCCGGCGCGCTCGAATACCGCCGCGACCTGGGCCTCCAGGCTGCTGAACATGAGCGCCACGCCCTGCTGCAGGCGCTGCGCCAGCTCACTGACCTTGTCGACCCCAGAGGCATCGATCTCGTTGATACCCGAGCCGATGACCAGGGTACCGCGCACCTCGGGATAGTGCGCCAGCATCTCCAGCACCGTGTCCTCGAAGGCCGCCACGTTGATGTAGTTCAGGGAGCGGTCGAAACGCATGGTAACGAAGTGCCTGCCCAGCGGTTCCAGGGCGTTGACGTAGGTGCCGCCCATGCTGCCAACGGCCTTGCGCTCGAGCAGCGTGGCGCGCGGCCTCATGGCGCGCATCAGGAACAGTGCGGCGGTGAGCAACGTGCCGATGAGGGTGCTGTTGGCGATGTCCGGCGCGAAGGCTAGCGTGGCGGCGAAGTGACGACTCTTGCCACGGCGTCGCTGCGCCGCACCTTCCAGGCATGGGTCGGGGCGTCACCCGGATCAGGCCGAACACCGCCATCATGATGATCCTAAAAACCGCAGTTGACCGCTTGGATGACTTCGTAGCATGTTGGTTACATTGAGTTTTCAGCCTTCGCCCGACTTCACCGATGGGGTGAGATCGCTACGCGCCCGCTTGACGGCCAAAACGGGCGCCTGGCTTTGTGGCTGCGCCGAAACTCGCTAAGGAGACGGAAGGTTTTCCTCGGCTCGTTTGGCCGCTGCGCTCCGCTTGCTCGAAACTCGCCGAGGAGACGGGAGGTTTTCCTCGGCTCGTTTTCACGTCTCCTTGCAGGGGGGCACACCGAAGCGTCGTCCGAGGGGGCCCGCGTGAGCGGGGATCGGACAGCGCAGGGGATGCCGGCGACCGCGCGCGGGGTGCCCGCATCCCGCTTCGGGGTCGCATCCTCTAAGGGGCCCTTGCTCCGCCCTACGCGGTCGCCCCTGCGGCGTCGTCGCTTGTGGGCCGGCGGCCCATCCCTCGCGATGCTCGGGACCGCCACTGCGTGGCGTCCTGCGCCCTGCGGGCTGGTCACGCCAGCCACCCGTTTGGCCCGCCCTTCGATCGTGTTCAACTGTGGTTTTTAGGTTGAATCCGTCGGAGTCCCTGCTAAATTAAGACTAAATAGTCCTCTTATCATCATTTCCCCCGAGCCCGAGCAGATATGTCAAACCGCCTCCTAACCCGCTTCGCCAATGCGCTAATCCTTCTCCTGATGTCGCCCTCCTTGGTCTTTGCCTGGACCACAGGCCTCAAGGAAGCGGCGGATGCGGTCGCTCTCGGCGTCGCCTCGGCCGAACAGAAAATGATGGTCTTCGTGCACAACAAGGAAATAAATCTTCTGGCACAGGAGGGAAAAATATCCGAGTTTGCTTACGCTTCCTGCCAGGACGATTTTTTCAGACTGAACGAGCGCTTCGCTAATCAGGCCGTGCGTGACGCGGGGTTCGATCCGAGCATCAGCGGACAAAAATTCAATCCCGGCACAGACACGGACGTGAACGTGCTGGGCAAAGGCGGAAAAAAAGTCACGCTCGAAGACATCAAGCGTATCGACGCCAACTACCAGAAGAATGTCAAACAGTATTTCAAGAATCAGGGACTGGAGCCGCCACGGGGTACGATCAACACCGAAACTGATTTCATGCCGCATCCGGCCCACACCGATCCGGACGAATTCCAGAAGATCGTCCGGTACGTGAACCAGCGAGGCGGCACCGCCTACACCGACCCCAAAGCCGCTTCCGCCCAGGCCAAGCTGGGCGGCACCAAGCCCATCGCCATCGACGAGGCTTCATCCTTCAGTTCCGCCATGAAGGACATGGCTGACGCGAAGGTCGCCAAGGCGAACCAACTGCGTCAAGAGGCCAACACCATACGCCGTAGCGACCCCGGCCGTGCCGAATATCTTGAAGCACAGGCGCGGCAATACGACTACCAAGCCTCGAAGTACCACGAGCGCATCGACAAGTTGGACGATCACTTGCGTAAGCAGTATGGCCTGCCTGAAAAGCAGGGCAGGTCGCCCTTCGATCAAGCCAAGGAGCACATCACTAAGGCCGGTCGCAATCCGTTCACCGGCAAGGACGCGGCCACCATCCACAACATGCACCAGAATGGTCTGCAGCGTGCGACGGACGACATGATCGATACCCTGGTCGACATCGCCAGGAACAACCCGGCGAAGGCAGGGGAAATCAGCAAGGCCTTGGCCCGAGAAGTGAATCGTCTGCCGAACAGCCGAGTCGGCCAGGCCATAGACCGAATCGACGACGCCATGCGTGGCGTAAAGGGCATTGACCCTGCATTTACAAAGAACGTGGTGGCGGAAGTCCGTGCCCTGAAACAAGCTGCCACCGCCTCCGCCAAATGGACATCGTTCAAGGAATCCATCAAGGATCTGAGCGGCTTCAATCGGATGACCAAGCTATCCGTCGTAATGACCGCCGGCGGTGCCCTCCTCATGGCCCACCGGGGCGTCAGCATTACTCTGGATAACGTCAAGGCCACCGACACCCTGTGGGATTACTTCAAGAATTGCTACTACCACGCCGTGTGGGAAGGCACTGGCATCGGCCCCGCCTTCGAGCAGGCCGAGCGGGAAGAAATAGAGCGCTACATGAGGGAATTCGAAGCCGGTCAGGATCCCTCCATGGTCAAGCACATCACCTTCACGATGCTCAAGACCGGCGTATACATGGGGCGTGACGCCATCATCGGCCTGCTCTATCTGCCTGACACAATCTGGGAATACTTCACCCAGGAAAAGGGGATGGAAGCTTACGCGGCCATGCAGAACGAACTGGCCCGGGTCATGCGGCAGATGATCCGGGACCGCAAGGAGTTCGACCAGCTCATGGCCAGGATGAAGAAGATGGGTCTGCATGAGGCCGATGCAAAACCCTTCCTCGACTGCCTCTGCCGCGGCTGTGGTGGCTCACTGGGCGGTTTGTACAACCCGGGCTTCGTCTCGGACATCGGCCATGGCCCCTGCCAGTGCAACGGCACGCTCACCATCTGGAAGACGCCACTGCCGGTGGCCAACAAGGAGGCCCAGTACTCCTGCTTCAACGAAGTCACCCGCATGCGCTACAACGAGGCCCAGGAGATCTTCAACAAGTGGCACCAACAGATGCGGGATGCGAACGCGAAAAGCGTCGAGGAGGACATGAAGGCCATCAAACAGGACATCTTGAACCGCAAGGCCCTGGAGAACGAGGATGTCGCCCGGAACATCTCCGACAGGTTCGAGACAATCAAGGATTTACTTTACCCAGAAGACGCCGACTACGTGCAGGCGACGGTCGGCCCGTATCTCGAGAACCACGCCGTGCGCAGCCTGGAGGCCGGCAATGTCGCGCGTGCCATCGACAATCTCGACCGCGTGCTGAACAAGATCGGCACACGCCATCCCGACCAGTCCTCCAGCATCAAACAACGCAAGGCGCAGTACGAGAAATGGCGCGAGAACTGGCGGGAAACCAAGGAAAAGACCTTCCCCAGGATCAGCACGATGATCGACAAGCACCAGCCCCACAAGGCGGCCTGGGAGATCGAGAACCTGGAGTACATGATGCTCAAGGCTCCGGGACGCACACTCCCGCCTGCGATCAATGATCCTGATTTCCTTGCCTTGAAGCAGCAGGTCACCAACCTCGGCAAGCGATACGACCAGACCGTGAAACAGGCGTGGCATGAAGCCACAACCCTGGAAAAGGCGAGCGACCCACGTGGCGCCATCCCCATTCTGGAAAAGGTTTTGGCGGAATGGGATCACCCGCAGGAGCAGGCAAAATCGCTCCAGGGACAGATCGCCCATTACCGCAACCGGGTGAAAGAAGCCGAGGACAAGATCGCACTCGGCAGGAAGGCCGAGGCGGATGGAAATGCCGACGCCGCCATCACCCATTACACGGCCAGCCTGAAAATCCAGAAGGATGAAGGGCTGCAGGCAATGGTCGAGAAACTCCGCAAGATCCCGTCCAGGCCGGGACAGGCCAGCCAAGCCGCGTCTACAGGCACTCCGCCCGGGGCCAAGACAACGGGTGCGGTGCCGGCCTCATCCACATCGGGCAGCTCGCCAATAGTCACCGGTGGCCACGACCAAACCGTTGGTGCACCGCCAGTCATCTACACACCGACCGGGCATACACTCCCGGGCAGCGGCAAGATGATTCTCGACGACAACGCCGGGCCTTACCAATGGATCGAAGCCACCGAAGTGCAGACCACCAAAGTCCGCAGCGGTCGTGCCGCCTTCCGTTCCACCGGCAATAATCACTTCACTCACCGCCTCGGTCTGATCGGCAACTATCCAGGCCAGTACCGCCACCTCGACCTCTGGCTGTGGTTCGACAAGCCGGGCGCTGATATACAGATCCAGGTCCAGGTCGACGGCACCTGGGGCAAACGCTGGGGTTACGAAGCCGGGCCGAAGTACGACGGCTATGGCTGGGCCATGGAAGGCACCACGGTCAACCAGCCGGTTGGTCAATGGGTCAATGTCCGCCTCGATCTGATCGATCAACTCAAGATCCACGCCGGCCAGGCCATCACCGGACTAGCCTTCTCGTCCGACCATGGCGACGTGTATTACGACATGGTGCAACTGCTGCCGAACGGCAGTCCGCTCGCCCTGCCAGAGGTGCGCCCTTCCGGCAAGATGGTGCTGGAAGATGATGCCGGCCCATACAAGTGGATCGAAGCCACTCAGATACAGAAGGAAGTCGTGGCCAATGGCCTGGCCGCCTTCCGCTCGACCGGCAATAACCACTTCACGGGCGATCTCGGTGTGGTGGGCGACTATTCGAACCAGTTCCGTACCCTGAGCTTCTGGGTGTTCATGATCGGGCCCGAGGCCGACATACAGCTCCAGGTCCAAGTCGACGGCACCTGGGGCAAGCGTTGGGGTTACGAGGCCGGGCCGAAATACGATGGCTACGGCTGGGCCATGGAAGGCAGCACCGCCAACCTGCGTCACGGGGTCTGGCAGGAACTAAAGATCGACCTGATCCGTGACCTCAAGATCAATCCGGGGCAGAAGATCACCGGGCTGGCCTTCTCGTCCGACCACGGCGACGTCTACTACGACGCGGTCTATCTGCAAGCGAATCCGAACCCGGCCGCGAAGCCAAGCTTCCAGCCGGTCGGCAAACCGGTGCTGGAAGACGATGCCGGCCCATACAAGTGGGTTGAAGGCACCGAAGTGCAGGACTATCTGGTGTTCCGCGGCAGCAAGGCCTTCCGCTCCACCGGCAACAACCACTTCACTGCCGATCTCGGTGTCGCCGGCAATGCCGCCGGGCAGTTCCAGTCAGTCGGCTTCTGGGCCTTCTTCATGGGGCCGGAGGCCGACATCCAGCTTCAGGTCCAGGTGAACGGCTCTTGGGGCAAGCGCTGGGGCTTCGACGCCGGTCCAAAATACAACGGCTACGGTTGGGCCATGGAAGGCACCACGGCGAACCTGCCAAACGGCCGCTGGACATGGGTCCAGGTTGACCTCATCAATCAGCTAAAACTGAAAGCGGGCGACAAGATCACCGGTCTCGCCTTCTCGTCGGACAACGGCGATGTCATCTACGACAGCGTCTGGCTACTGCCCTCGGGCGCTCGCCCAAGCGTGGGCACCAACGGCGATGCCGGCCCGATTGGAGGTGTCACGCCACCTCCCCCGATCATCGAATCGCCCGGCGGCCGCGACTACACAGGCCATGACAGTCCCATCGCGCCACCGGACAGCCGTCCCGGATCGGGCTATCTGCGCATCGAAGCCTGCGTCGACGGCAGTGACTGGATCAGCGTCGACAACGGCAGGCTGAACCACCAGCACCGCGCCTTCGACCAGATCGGCACCCATGGCGGTTGCCCCGTCTCGCACCGGGTGGCGGGTGGCGGTTTCCTGGTCGATGGCCTGCCCGTCGGCCTGGCGCGCCTGCCCATGCCGGTCGGCATGGCCGGAATCGGCCGCTTCGAGGTCGAGCGGGGGCGCGGTCAGGTGCGCATGGACGGTACCAACCGCATCCTGATCGACGACGACGGTCAGAGTGGCTCAGACGTCTACATCATCCGCCTGTACCCGAGCGCCACGACGACGGGCACGCCGCCTGTCGCCATCGTTCCGGGGGGACGCGACCACACCGCCGCTCCGGTCCAGGGCCAACTGATCTTCGAGGTCGGCAACATCGGCGGGGTCAGCAACGGCCCTTCGAAGACGACCCAATTCACCCTGACCACGCCGCACGTCGTCACCCTGATCCGCAACTATCACTGGAACAACGGGCGCGGCGCCACGCCCGGCAGCATCGCCCTGAAGGGCAAGGATGGCAGCTACGGCCCATGGCAGGCGACGGGCAGTCCCGGCCAGGGCGGCGTGCCGAACGCCAACTGGACCGTCTACCCGAACATCACCCTGCCGGCCGGCACGTACACGGTGATCGATTCCGACCCCGCCACCTGGTCGCACAACGCGGAATCGAACAACCGCGGCTTCGTCCGCGTCGAGGGTTATCCCGCTCATGCGAGTCAGCCGTCCGCCTTGCCTTCCAGCGTAGATGCCCGGGTCGACAGCGCGATCAAGGAGCTCGACGGGCTGCTCGATGCCGTCAAATCCCTCAAAGGACTCTTCGGGAAATGACCGGTGAGGCCAAGGCGGGCATCTGCAAAGCACCGCCCGTGCGGTTGCGAGGAATCGCTTGCCATCTGGCAAGCGGGTCGCGAGCCAGGGTCGACATGCTGGCTTGCGGCCCTCCTCATCGCGGTGATCCTGGCCTATGCCAACGCGCTCGCGGCAGGCTTCCAGTTCGACGATTTCAACATCATCGTCGACAACCCGGCGGTGCACTCCCTGTCCGCCTGGTGGGCCGGCATGCCGGGCATCCGGCCGCTGCTGAAACTGTCCTATGCGCTGAACTGGCTGGCTGATCCGGATCCGATCGGCTTCCATGCCGTCAATGTCCTGCTGCACCTGTTCAATGTTGCCCTGGTCTGGCGCCTGAGCGCGCACCTGCCGGCCCGGGCCGGTTGGCAACAAGGTCCTGAACGGATTCGCGCGCGCGTCCTGGCCACCCTGCTGTTTGCCCTTCACCCCATCCAGACCGAGGCGGTGACCTACATCAGCGGCAGGTCGATGAGCCTGATGGCCGCCTTCGGCCTGGCCGCCATGCTCTGCTGGCTGCAGGCGCCGGCCAGCACGCGGCCCCGTCTTTGGCAAGGGCTGGCCCTGGTGCTGTTCGCCGCCGCCGTCGCCAGCAAGGAGGTGGCGGTGGTCTTGCCGCTGGCATTGGTGCTGCTCTATCTGCAAGACGCCAAAGAGCGGCCTTCCCCCTTGCGGCTGATGCTGGTGGTCGGCCTATTCATGGTCAGCCTCGTCAGCCTGCTGTTCTGGCTCGGCTATGGCTATCTCCTGACCACGCCAATGCAGCGCGGCCTGGCCGCCAACCTGGCGTCGGAAATCCATGCCCTGTTCTATCTGCTCGGCCAACTGTTCCAGCCGCACGCGCTCAATATCGACCCCGACCTGCCGGAATACCCCGGCTGGACTCTCCTGCCCGCGCTGGAGGCCGCTGCCCTCATCGCGTTGCTGGGCTATGCCTGGTCCGCGCGGCGGCGGCATCCCTGGCTGTTCTTCGGCCTGGCCTGGTGGTTGCTCCTGCTGTTGCCCACCCACAGCCTGATTCCCCGCGCCGACCTGGCCAGCGAGCGGCATTTCTATCTGGCCGCCCTGGGGCTGTACTGGATAACGGGTGTCGCCCTGGCCAGCCTGCCGGCATTGCGCCCCGCGCCACGCTGGACCGCCTTGCTGGCGGGACTGGCCGTCCTCGGTGTGCTGTTCACGGCACAGCGCAACGCCGATTACCGGGACGAGATCAGCCTCTGGCGCGTCACCGTAGCCCGCTCGCCCGGTAAAGCCCGGGCCTGGAACAACCTGGGCTACGCCCATGCGCTGGCCGGCCAGACGGAAGCGGCCCGCGCCGCATTCCGCGAAACCCTGCGTCTCGATCCCGAACACGCCCGCGCCGCCCGCAATCTGAACGCACTGGACGCGGGATACTTCTCCCGCAAGCAGGCACTACCCGACCCCACCGACCGGAGACCGCCATGAGTGCCATGGAACACATCACCTGGGAAACCGACCTGCGCCTGCTCAGTCCGGAGATGGCGAAAGGCTGGAGCCTGGCCATGGTGGCCACCTGGCTGGTGATGATGCTGATCCTGGGCATCGTCTTCGTCGCCCAGGGCGAGGCGGAGGACCTGCCGGATTTGGCCGGGGTTTTGCTGGCGGTGACGGCGGGCTTGTGGCTGCTGGGCTTCCTGATCATGGCCCTGTTGTTCCGAGGCGGACTGCGGGTGCGCTACACGGTTTCCGAGACCGGCGTCCGCATGGACACCCTGGACGAGGTGGCGAAGGCCAGCAATCGCCTGGCCATCGCCCTCGGCGCCCTCTCCGGCAAACCGGGGCTGCTCGGCGCCGGCCTGATCAACCGCTCCCGGGAATCGGGAGCGGTGGCATGGGATGACGCCTTTCGCGCCGAGTTGCGCCCGCAACGGCACCTCATCGTCTTCAAGGGATCCTGGCGCAGCCTCATGCTCGTGCAGTGCACGGCGGAGAATTACCCGCGCGTGGCGGCACGCGTGCAGGCCGAATTGGAGCGTCATGGCACCAGCCGGCGCATCCCCGGCAAATCACCGCTGCCCGCCTACCTGGGCCGCACCCTGCTGGTGGCCCTGGCCAGCTTTCCCATCTTCGCCCTGCACGAGGAATACGACCTCGACGTGTTCCTGCCGCTGCTGATGTTCTGCTTCGCCCTGGCGACGATCTGGCTGATTCCCCTGTTCGGCTGGGTGGTGCTGGGCAGCCTGGGGTTGATCGCCCTCACGGTGCTGGCGCGCTTGCTGGAGGAAACCCCGTCGTACATCCGGCCGGGGCAAACCTTCACCCTGCTTGAGGTCATGAGCACCGGGGACTGGCTCATGCTGGGCCTGGCCGGGCTGGGCGCGGGGGTGCTGGTGTGGTTGTCGCTGGGTGCCCTGCGCGGGCGCATCCAGGCGGCTCTGATGGCGGATCAGGGCGACATGGGCTGAGGCGCGGATGTGCCTGTCGGAAACTCGTCGGCGTGCATGGCGTTTCGCCGCCCCGCATCGCCCTGTTGACTGGAAACCCGCGTCAAATCAGGGATCCGTGCCGATGGCAGGTCCGGAACGGAGCTTGCAGGGTCATGGTGGACACCACGAAGGACACCATGACGATCACCCTCACCCCTACCCTGACGATCCGCATCCGGCGCGCCGCTGACCGGGCCTCGCGGGTGATCCGCACGCACACGCGCCGCCTGTCCATCACCAGCCTGTCCTTCCTGAAAATGGAAGAGATGCTGTTCAGGTACCACATCAACCTAAAAACCGCAGTTGAACACGACCGAAGGGCGGGCCAAACGGGTGGCTGGCGTGACCAGCCCGCAGGGCGCAGGACAGCACGCAGTGCTAGTCCCGAGCGTAGTGAGGGATGGGCCGAAGGACCACACAAAGCCAGGCGCCCGTTTGGGCCGTCAAGCGGGCGTGTAGCGATCTCACCCCA
>OGCL01001889.1_pt1 | contig 16345 bp, 13 predicted proteins | sample 1570041 | NCBI WGS metagenome assembly OGCL01 (sample SAMN06266162, study PRJEB24511) | hot springs metagenome | isolation source: Hot spring water | place: South Africa: Limpopo | collected 2015-06-22
GCGATCGCACAGTTGAAGAGCCGCCCCCCGACCCGCAGCGGCGCGCCGACGACCGCGACCGCCCGCAGGGCCCGGCTCTCGTCGACCAGCGCGGCCAGAGCTTCGCGCACCGCATCGAGCAGCGCGCTCTGCATGTGCAGATCGTCGATCGCATAGGCGCTCAGGCCCAGCTCCGGGAACAGCACGACCGACGCGCCCTCCCCCTCCGCCCGCCGCAACAGCGGCAGCATCTGCGCGAGATTGAAAGCCGGATCGGCGACCTTGAGCCGCGGAGCGGCGCAGGCGAGGCGGATGAAGCCGTGGCTGTGGATGTTGTGGAAGATCATACCGCAGGCCGGCTCCCTTTCCGAAGCACCGGCTCCGGCGACGGTTCCTTATCGCGCAGTGACGGGACGGCGCGCAAGCGACAGCGCCGTCGCGTCCTTTGCCCGCCATCAGCCCGGGAGGGACATCGCCGTCACGGCAGGAGGCGGGCGGCCAGTTCGCGGGCGAAGCTGGCCGGATCATGCCTGAGAGCGTTCGTCAGATGCCGGATCATCGCCAGGCGCTGGCCATTCCAGGACGCCACCGCGGCACGCTCGATGTCCAGCGCCGCCCGGAAGCGCTGCGCCTCTAAGGGAGCGAGCCGCGGAAGCCAGCGTTCCTCCATTCTCGCGATACAGGCTGAGACCGTTTCGACCGAGGGTCGGCCCGACAGCTCGAGCAGCGCTCCCGGACCTGAAGCCAGTGCGAACGGGCCGATCCGCGCGGCCCGCAACAACCAATCCCAGTCCTCGAAGCGCGGCAGGGACGGGTCCTGATCCCCGATGGAGTCAGCCAGATTGCGGCGAAAAAGGAGGGTGCTGCCTGGCCCGACGCGACAGCCGCCGAGGAGATAGTGGAACCAGTCCCGAACACCCGGCGGGGGACCGATCCGCCTGCCGGGGCGATGGGTGAATGCGTAGGGTGTGAAGACGCCGACAAGATCGGCCGGACCGGCGCGCATCACGGCCAGCTGGCCAGCCAGCTTTCCGGGCTCCCACACATCGTCGGAATCGAGGAAGGCGACGAATTCGCCACGTGCTTCGCGGATGCCGGTATTCCGCGCCTCCGCCGCGCCACGATTGACCCTGTGGCGGACGATCCGCAGCCGGGGCTCGTCTTTCTCGGGGACCGGCACGCGGGACGCGTCATCGACGACGACGATTTCCATCGTGCCCTCGAAGCGTTGGGCCAGCACCGAGGCGATCGCACGCTCCAGCGCCTCGGGCCGGTCATGCACCGGGATGATGACGGAGACGTCAGGATGCACGGCCATGCCCCCTCCGGTTCGGCCCCCTTGCTTCCAGTTGGTCGACAAGCGCCCGGACGATCGCCTCCACAGGCCGCCAGGACAGTGAATCCGCGCGGTGGGTGACGAGCGCGAGCTTCTGCCGCAGTGACAGGGCCCCGGCCGCATCGCGCAGGATGCCGATGCGGCTGCGCCCCTCCAGAATGCGTGCATTCCGGGAGATGGCGGGCGGTACACCGTCCGCCGTTCCCCAGCGCATCGCCAAGTCGAGCAATTCGCGCCGGAGCGCGAGGGCGTGAGGGCGACCGGCATTGTGGGTCAGAGACCCAGCATGCTGCCGGTAGGCATATACGACGAGATCGAGCGGTGTCGTCTCGACCTCCGCGGCGAGAAGCCTCAGGACGAAATCCCGATCCGCAACGAGTCTGAAGGTTGAGTCGAACAGCCCGACCCGCTCGAACAGCGTGCGACGGAAGAAGCGGGAATTCGGCAGGCAGACGCCGATCAGGGCGGCGCGTGCCGCCTCCGGCCCGGCGAGGGGCTCAGCCAGCTCTTGGGCATCGCCTGTCTCGGCGACCAAGAGGGCGCGACCGGCGACGATTTCCGTCCGGGGATGCGCTGCAAAAGCAGCAGCGGCGATGGCGAAGGCGCCATCGAGAAAATAATCGTCCGAGTTCAGAAAGCCGACAAACTCGCCGGTGGCCCGCGCCAACCCCTTGTTCATCGCGTCATAGACGCCGCGATCCTCACCCGTGATCACCGTGACGTCCGGCAGCGTCCGGAGCCATTCCACGGTGCCGTCGCTCGAACCGCCATCGACGACGATGTGCTCGACGTCGGGCCAACCCTGACGAGCAATGCTTTGCAGGGCTTCACCCAGCCATTCGCGGCGATTGAGCGTCGGTGTGATGATGGTGATGCGGGCGCTCAAACCGCATGGCCTCGGCGATAGGAGCGAAACGCGTCGATCTCGGTGATGTAGTCATCGCGATCATAGGCCTGATCGCAGAGCACCAGCAGCAAAGCCTCCTCGCTCCGGTAACGCTCGGCCGCCCAGATGCCCGGCTTCAGCAGAAGGGCTTGACCCGGCTCGAGCATCAGAACGGCCGTGTCTTCCCCGTCCGTGGCCGTGACCTCGATCGAACCGGCCAGGCAGATCAGATACTGGGAGCAGAGCTTGTGCGCATGGCCGCCACGCTCCTGGCCAGCCGGCACACGCGTGACCCAGAAGAGCCGCCGCACCGGAAAGTCGAGAACCTTCGCCAGTTCGATGGGGCAGAGCAGACCGCGGGCATCGGCATGGCCCGCATGGGAAACGACCGCGAGTTCGCCAACGAGCGGTAGCGTGCCGGCGCTCACGCGAAGAACTCCCGCACGGCATCGGCGACGCGATCGGCATCCTCGAGCGCCATGTCGGGAAAGAGCGGCAGGCTGAGGATTTCGGGTACCAGACGCTCCGTCTCCGTCAGCGGGAACGGGACCTGTGCAACAGCCTGGAAGGCAGGCTGCTGGTGGACGGCATAGGGATAGTGCAGCCCGGTGCCGATCCCGCGCGCGCGGAGGAAATCAGCCAGAGCCGCGCGGCGCGGGGTCCGCACGACGAAGAGATGATAAGCATGATCGACCCCCTTGCGCGTCGGCGGCAGCGTCAGCGGCAGGCCTGCCAGCCGCAGCCGGTATCGATCCGCGACGGCGCGACGGCGCGCATTGGTCTCGTCCAGTATCCGCAGCTTGATCCGCAGCATCGCCGCCTGGATCTCGTCCAGGCGGGAGCATCGGCCACGCGCCAGTTCGGCGAATTGCGGCTTGCTCCAGCCATAAGTCCGCAGCGCCTTGACCCGGGCCAGCAACGTCTGATCGCGAACCGCGACCGCGCCACCATCTCCGAGCGCACCCAGATTCTTCGTCGGATAAAAGCTGAAACAGGAGAGTTCGCCAACCGAACCCGCCGGAACGCCATCGATGCGGGCTCCTTGTGATTGAGCACAGTCCTCGATCAAGGCGATTCCCGCCGCCTTGGTGACAGCGTGGAGGGCCTTCAGATCGGCCGGATAACCGTAAAGGTGCACGGCGATCACAGCCTTCGTGCGCGGCGTGATCGCGGCCCTCACGAGGTCGGCCGTCACGACCGAGGTGGCCGGATCGACATCAACCAGCACCGGCACGGCCCCAACCATGGCGACGGCCGCGCAGGTCGGCCCCGCGGTATGCGACGGGAGGATCACCTCGTCGCCATCGCCCACATTCAAGGCCAGGAGAGCGAGGACGAGTGCATCCGTTCCGCTCGCGACGCCGACCGTCCCCGCGACGCCGAGAGTGGCAGCCATTTCAGATTCGAAAGCGCTGACTTCGGCGCCAAGGATATAGCTGCCGCCATCGAGAACGCCGGTCACGGCGGTGAGCAGCGCCTCTCTGAGGCGGGCGTTCTCGGCCTTCGGGTCGGCCAGAGGAACGGGTCGGCTCACATCCATGCGTCTTCCCTCGATCTCGCCACCATCGGGGTGGCTCTTCCTCAGGAACTCACGACAGCACCGAGGACCGCTCATGCCGGATGGCAGCGGGGCCAGCGGCTGCACCGACTGCGCACACTCTTGACAGTGTGGGATGTGTCTGATGGATGGCCCGCAGTCAGTTATCCATCTCGCCCTCCGCGATCAAGGAGCAATTCAACATGAAATCCGCGGTGCTCGGCCTCGCGAGGCGGATGGGCTACGAGATCAAACGGATCGCGCCCGAGCCGTCCGGCCCCACCGACGCCGAGATTGCCAATGCGGAACGACTGGAACGTTACGAAAGGCGGATTTCGGAACTGGAATTGCTGGTCGGGCGAGTCGATCGGGAGCTGAACACCGCGCGTCTGGAGCTCGAACAGAGCAACACCATGCGCGACATCCACAAGCGGGACAGCATGGAGATCGAGGATCTGCTCCGCCTGACTGATCTGCCGACCCTGCCGCAGAGAAAAGGCCGCGAAGATCAACTTTCGCAGCTGATCGGCACGACCGTTTCGGAAGGCCTCTATCTTGTCGATGCGCTGCACAAGTCGCTCTCCGTTCCCGGTGCCATCTGCGAGTTCGGCGTCGCGCAGGGAGCGACGTCGCGCCTGATCGCAGCGGAGATTTTCGACAGCGGCCGCGACTTCTGGCTGTTCGACTCATTCGAGGGCCTGCCCAAGCCGGCCCCCGAGGACCGGATGATCGACGACATCTTCGGCCTCGGCGACATGGCGGCCTATGCCGGCACGATGCGCTCCCCCGAGGAAGAGGTGCGGCTCAAGCTCGACACACTCGGCTTCCCGCGGGAGCGGACCCATGTCCGCAAAGGCTGGATCAACGAGACGATCGCCGCGGGCGATGTCCCGCGCCAGGTCGCCTTCGCCTATGTCGATTTCGACTTCTACGAGCCGATCCGGGACGCTCTCGCCTATCTCGACACCGTCACCGAGCCAGGGGCCCATGTCGTCGTCGACGATTACGGCTTCTTCTCCGAAGGCTCGCAGTTGGCAACCGACCAGTTCATCGAGGCCTCGCAGGGGCGCTGGGTGTTGTCCAAACCCCTGCCGCTCGCCGGGCATTTCGTGACGTTGAAGAAGACCGGCTGATCATCACCAGCCCGCCCGCGCATCCGGCCGCGCGGCGTTTCGCCAGGATTGCACAGGGTCATGTCGACCGATACCACCGCCACCACCCAGCCGACGCGCAGCGTGCCCGAAGGGCTGCGCGTCGCCGTCCTCGTGCCCTGCTATGACGAGTCGAAGACGATCGAGGCCGTCGTGCGCGATTTCCGGCAGGCGCTGCCGCATGCCGAGATCTACGTCTACGACAACAACTCGAAGGACGGCACAGCGGCTATCGCCAAGGCCGCCGGCGCGATCGTCCGGCTCGAGCGCAGGCAGGGCAAGGGCAACGTCGTCAGGCGGATGTTCAGCGACATCGAAGCCGACGTGTATCTGATGGTGGACGGCGACGACACCTATCACGCTGCGAGTGCGCCGCGACTGATCAACGAGTTGCTCGCAGGCCCCTACGACATGGTCAACGGCGCCCGCGCGGCCGACCGGGCGGCGGCCTATCGGCCGGGTCATGCGTTCGGTAACAAGCTGCTCACCGGGCTCGTCAGGCTCATCTTCGGCACCGCGACCAAGGACATGTTGTCCGGCTACAAGGCCTTCTCACGGCGCTATGTGAAGTCCTTCCCGGCCATGTCCTCCGGTTTCGAGATCGAGACCGAACTCGTGGTCCACGCCCTCGAGCTGCGCATGCCCCTATCCGAGGTCGATGCCCCCTATGGCGAGCGGCCCGAGGGCTCACAGAGCAAGCTCAGGACCTTTCGCGACGCGTTCCGGATCCTGCGGCTGATCGGCCTTCTCGTGAAGGAGGAGCGGCCGCTGCACTTCTTCGGTGCGGTTGCCGCCGTTCTGGCCCTCGCAGGATTCGGCTTCGGCGCTTCGATCCTCGTCGAGTATCTGTCAACGGGCTTGGTGCCGCGCCTGCCGACGGCCGTTCTCGCGACCGGGCTAATGGTGACGTCGATGCTCAGTCTCGTATGCGGCCTGATCCTCGACACGGTGACGCGTGGCCGGCGCGAGATCAAGCGCCTGCATTACCTCGCCTTCAACGCGCCTTGAACCGGACCGGGTTCGCCAGAAAGGCGGGGCTGTTCCTCAGCGTCGGCGCCGTTGGCTTGGTCGTCGACGCCAGCGTGTTCTTCGGCGCCACCGCCGCGCTCGGCCTCACCTTCACGCCGGCCCGGTTGCTGGCCTCGCTGGTCGCCCTCACTGTCACATGGGTGCTGAACCGCTCCTTGGCCTTCCGCAGCGGCCGGCTAAAGAACATCGCCGCGGAGTATCTGCGCTACCTCGCCGCCAGCAGCGTCGGCGCCCTCGCCAATCTGGCCGCAGCCTACCCCATCGCGCTCTACGATTCTGGCCTTCATCACCTGCCCGCCTATATCGTGGGGGCGGCAGTGGGATTGAGCGTGAATTACCTGCTGTATGACCGCCTGGTCTTCTCCGGCGGGCGCAAAACCAATGACGACCCGAAAAGGCAAGGATGACATGGCGACGAACCCTGCCGGCGACAACATCGATGCGGTCTACTACCGGGACGGCGTCTCAAACGACACGGCGATGGGCGCTCTCCTGCGGGCGCGAATGGCCATGTATCGCCTGTTCATCGACAAGATGCGACCTTCGCCCGAGACCACGATCTTGGACGTCGGTGTCTCGGACGACGAGAACGACGGGGCGAACTTCCTGGAGAAGAACTATCCCTGGCCGGGGAACATCACCTGCGCCGGCCTCGGCGAAGGAGCGGCCGTCACAGCCCGGTACCCGGAGGTGACCTTCCGCCAGATCGAACCGGGCGCACCGCTGCCTTTCGCGGACGACAGCTTCGACATCGTCTGCTCGAATGCCGTGCTGGAGCATGTCGGGGGGGCCGAGGGACGGCGCCAGTTTCTGCTCGAGCAGATTCGCGTCGCCAGGAGCGTCTTCCTGACCGTGCCGCACCGGTGGTTTCCGGTCGAGCATCACACCGGGCTGCCGCTGCTCCACTACGCTCCGGGCCTGTTCCGCAAGCTGCTGCGCGGCACCCGCTACGACCACTGGACGCATGTCGCCAATGTCGACTTCATCGACCGCGACCTGCTGCTGCGGGAGTGGCCGACCGCGGACAAGCCTGAGGTGATGCTGACCGGGCTGCCCCTCGGCCCCTTCTCCTCGAACATCGCGCTGGTCTATCGCAAGCCCAGCGCCTGAGACGCCGAGCCGCTGCTCAGTTCAGAGACTCCGCCCGGGTGTTGCGCAGCTTGATCGTGCGCTCGTAGACCGCGCCCGTCTTGTCGTTGCGGACGAACAGCGTCAGCGTTCCGTTGTCCGGTCCGAGGCCGGGCGCCTTGAACTCGTGCTTCGGCAGCGGATCCCATTCCGTCTGCACGACGACGCGGCCATCGATGCGCAGCTCGTAGCGGAAGCTGAATGCATCATCGTGTTCGAGGCCGTAGATCACCGGTGACAGGCTGATCACCGCCTCGGTGGCATGGCCGAAATTGGACAGTTCCTCGAAGCGCTGGACGATGTACTTGTCCTTGCCCGGATGACGGTCCGCAACGCCGTTGCCGGCGGCGAAGATCCATTCCGGGCCGAGCGCGAAATTGACGTCGCCGATCCAGGTGAGGCCGGGCCCGCTCCTGTCGGCGATCCGCACCGGCAGCGCGCGACCCCAAGCCGGAATCTGGGGGAATGTGTAGACATGCAGCCGCCGGTCGTCGGGCCGCGGGGTCACGACATAGCGGCTGAAGCGCAGCGCGACGGAGGCCGGGTCGCCGGGCGCGTCGGCGGGCACGACGGGATTGGCCGGATACTGCGCCATGAACTGCGGAATGCGCGGATTATAGGCCATGAAGGGCCAGTAGGGCTGGCCCCAGGCGATTGAATAGGAGACGATTCCAGCCCGCGCGACACGCGTTTCCGCCATGACCGCCGGGTCCAGCGCGAATCCGGGCGAGGCGGGCCAAGCCGCGACGCGGCGCAGGGTCACCAGATTGCGGCCGCTCGTGGTGTAGAGCCCGACGCAGGCCAATATGAAATGCGAGGCCGCCACGAAGCCGAGCACTGCCCAGCGGGCACGATCGAGTCCCGGCCTGCCGATGGGCGCGAAGGCAAAAACCAGGACAGGGCCGGAGACGATCAGGGCATAGGACAGATAGACCGTGAAGCCCTCGATATACTTCGTCGAGAAGGCGAAGCTTACGATCCAGAGCGGGAAGGCCAGGAGCTGCAACCGGCCCCAGAGCACTCCGGAGCGTCCGCGGCGCCACAACCAGCCGGCCGCAATCAGCGCCACCAGCCAGCTGAAGCCGATGAAGACGGTCTGTTCGTTGTACATCACCGCCGATGGCGAATTGATGCCGGTGAAGCGGTAGAAGGCCGAGGTAAAGGCCGGACCGTTGTCGACCCAGCCGAACAGCGGCGCCACCAAGCGGTTGAAGCCCTCATAGGTGGCCGCCCTTTGGGCCACATCCGGCAGCATGGCCAAGTCCGCGACGGGCGTCAGGACCATCTGGGACAGGAACAGCGTCGTCGTCTGCAGCGCGGCCGGCAGATTGAAGGGCTTGTTGAGGATCTGGGCGCTGAACTCCCAGGCCGTCGCCCGGCCGGCGGAAGCGAGATTGTAGGCGATGAAGCTGAAGCTGAAGACCGCCGCGATCACGATCATCAGGACCACCAGTGCGCCGCCCACCGGCGTCAGCCAGCTGCGCAACTCGGCCCAACTCGCCCGCCAATGCAAGGCAAGCGCCGCCGCGATCACGAGGAACATCGGCCAGTAGAACATGACGTGGAGCTTCGTCCCCGCCGCGAGCGCCAGTCCGAGAAAGCCGATCAACGCATCCTGCTTCTGGCCGCCGCGATACCAGCGGTGCAGGAAGAACAGGCCGGCGAGCAGCGGCCAGGCCGCGATCACCTCGTCATTGGTCGAGATCGCCTGGATCAGCACGTTGGGCGTCAGGCAGATCAGCCAGGCCGTCGCGGCGGCGGCGATACGCGGGCCCCCGAGGCTGCGCGCGAAGGCATAGGTGGTGAAGCCCACCGAGACCCAGGCCACCAGGGACGGCAGGGTGAAGGTGCGCGGTCCCAGACCGAACTTGACCAGCGGCCAGAACAGCAGCGTGCCGTTGAAGGGGTAGTAGAGCGGGCGCGGCTCGGTCGCATTGGTGAAGTGCAGCAGCGAGCCGTGGCCGAGATACCAGTAGATGCGCGGGAAGCGGTAGACGATGCTGTCGGGGTTGGAGGGCAGGAGCCCGACTGCCAGAATCAGATTGGCCAGCACCACGAAGGACAGGGTGCCCATCAGCGCCACGACGAGCAGCCGCGTCGCGAGGGGCGGCAAGGTCCAGGCGAAGACGGGGCCCCCCTCGACAGGAGCGGCCGGCCAGCGCCGCAGCGCCAGAGCGATCAGGATCGCGCCGCCCAGCGTCAGCAGGACCAGGCCTGCCATGCTGTTGAGGCGCCGGATCAGCGACAGGATCTGGGCGGCGACGACGAGATCGGCCCAGAGCAGCAGGCCGGCGGCGACAAGGCAGGTCGACCAGCTTCGCGCTCCGGCACGCAGCCCCCACAACAGGATTCCGACCAGCGTCGCGAGGAAAGCGGCCAGCAACAGCAGGGACATCGCCTGTCTCGCGCGTTCAGGGCGAGCCGGGCGGAGGCGGGATCAGCCTGCTGCCATACTCGGCGAGGAGGCGCTGCACCTCCGGCATGAAGGGCATGCCGGCGACCGTTTTCTGCTTGTCGTGGGTCCGGCTGCAGGCCAGGAATTCGGGGATATGGCTCACTTGCGCACCGGCCGCCGCCAGGCGCACCCACAGATCATAGTCCATGATGTAGTTGAGGTCGGTCCGCAGCCGCCCGCCGGCCCGCATCCAGATGTCGCGGGTGAAGAAGACCTCCGGCTGGAAGAAGAAGTGCCCGGTCAGCCAGAAGCGCTCCATATCGAGGATGAGGCCGAGCGGCAGCGCGATCGGCAGGCCGAAAGGAAGACGGTTGTGATGGTTGACCAGGATGGTGTCGCGGGCCAGCCCGATCTGGCGGCAGCCGCCGGTCACCACATCGACCTTGTTCGCGGTGAAGGTCTGCGCCACGCGGAACAGCGCGCCCGGCTCGAGCAGGTCGTCGCTGTTCACCCAGGTGACGATCTCACCCGTCGTGCGGCCGAAGCCTTTGTTGAGGCCGTCGGACTGCCCCTTGTCGCGCTCGATGACGAGCACGTCGAGCCTGGACCGGTAGCGCTCGAGAACATCGACGCTGCCATCGGTCGAGGCTCCGTCGATGACGATGAATTCGAGATTGGGATAGCCCTGATCGAGGATCGAGCGCAGGCCCTCCTCAAGATAGTCGGCCTGGTTGAAGCTGACCATGACCACAGAAATCTTCGGCCATGACCGCTTCGCGACAATGGCCGCAACAGGCTTGAAGCTGGCATTGAGCGGGTCCAGCCAGTCGGCGGGAAAGGTCTCGACCAGGGCGACCGAGCCGTCCTGGCGCGCGACCGTCAATTCGCCGACCAGATCCGAGCGGCGGTCGCCGCCCTGGAAGATCGCCAGCTTCTGACCCTCGACGAGGCGACCTTTGAGCAGGGACAGGCTGACCTCGTCGCCTGCCTCGACAAGGATCGTGCCGACCTGCCGGAGACGCGCCGGATCGTCGATGAGCCATTTGCCGAAGCTGCCCGCCGTCGGCAGGCGAAGCGGCGATTCCTCGATCAGGCCGACCGTGAGCGACCGCGTGTAGCCGGTCGCGGGCTCCAAGAAGAGCGTATCCTCCGGCGCCCTGCCGCGTGCCCATTCAGCCGCAGCCTCATCATGGCTCAGCAGCAGGACCGTCGACTGTCCCAGCGGCCTCTCGGCCTGCTGCACGACGCTCGCCGGCGGTCCGGCGAGCCGGTTGACCACGCGCCGCTTGAGTTGGGCGAGCTTGTGGATCGGCCCAGGATAGCGCCGCAGCAGATCGTGCTTGACCTGGTGGACCTTGCCGGCGAGGGCCATCTGCCGGACCATCGAGGTCAGCTCCCAGCGCATCATGGCGAGTTCGCGGGCCTGCGCCACCGTCAGGTTGCGCAAGCGCGTCAATTCCTGCGCGTCGGTGGTTTCGGCGAAGATGCCGGTGGGCGTTTGGTCGGTCATGGGTTCCCTATGGACGCTTCCGCAGCCCCGTTCAAGTCTCGGTCCGGCAGGCGAGCGTCTTCAGACAGTCGACCCAGGCTTCGGCCTGGACCGTCAGCGAATAATGCTCCACCGCCCGTCTGCGGCCGTTGGCTCCGAGGCGCTGCCGCAACTCCGGATCGGCCAGCAGCCGATCTATCGCCGCAAGGATAGAGGCGGCGGACGGCGGCCCGGTGACGAAACCGGTCTCCCCGTCGACGACGACGTCCTTGACCCCGCCGACATCGGGCACGACCACCGGCAGCCCGCAGGACGAGGCTTCCAGAAGGGTCTGGCCGAAGGAGTCCGCGATCGTGGTGCTGACGAAGATGTCGGCCGCGCTGAGAATCATCGGCAGGACGGATTCATCGACCAGCCCGAAGGACTTCACGCTCTCGAGGCTCTCCGAGAGGCGCCCGAAGAGCAGGACGCCGACATCGTCCCGCGCCTGCAACGCGGTGTAGACCTCGTGGAACAGTGCGCCGCCCTTCCACTTGTCCTTGATGTCGGCTGCTCCCATCAGCACGAGCGGCCGCTCATCCTTGACGCCGACGAGCCGCCGGGCGAGCGCCTGCGGCAGCGGTGCGAAGCGTTCGTGATCGAGGGCGAGATGAACGACCGCCTTGTCGGCCTCGGCGCCGAAACGCTGCTCGACCATGCCGAGCGTCCAGTGGCTGTTGGCGATCAGGGGCACCCGCTCCGGGCCGGTGAAGACTTCGGCGCGCTTCGCCCAGGCGGGCGCAATCTTCTCCGGCGGCAGAGCGGGGTGTTCGGTCGGAGTCGGGCATTGCGCATCGCAGCCCGTGCGGAACTTGCCGCAGTCCAGCGGCTGCGCACAGCGTCCCGTCAGCAGGTAGACATCGTGCATATAGGTCATCACGGGGATGCCCGCCCGCCGGATCTGCGTCAGCAGTTGCAGCGGATAGGGCACGCCGTGGAGATTGCCGGTGACCACAACATCCGCCTTGCGCAGCAACAGTTCCTGCACGATGTCGGCGATCATCAGATCCTCGGCCATCGTCTGCGGGTAACGGCGCACGAGGCGATGGAAGCCCTTCCAGTTGTCCTTTCGGTCAACGCCGGTAATCACCGGCGGCTGAGCCTCGCTGTCGATCGTCCAGGCCAGGCTCGTGACGTCCCAGCCCTTGAGCAGGAACGACATGGCCTGGCGTTTCAGAGCCGTTCCCGCTCCGTACAGGAAGCCGATGTCATTCAGCAGCACGACATGGATGCGCTCATTGCGCTCCAGCCTTTCGGCGAGCCCCGCCTGTTCACCGCGCGGCGCAGCCGCTGGGACGACATCTGCATAGACCGACCGATGCCCATGACCGACCCGCAGGATCGCTCGAGGCGCTCCAATCCCGAGTCGGGCGACGAGCTCTCCGTCGGTGTCGTGCGCGGTCGAGATCACGTAAAGCCCTTTGGGCAGTGCCGAGGGCATCAGCGTCAAGCGGGCGACGCCGAGGACGTTGAGGATCTCAATGACCTGCGCCTGCTCGCGCGTTTCGGCGTCGATCAGCACCTGTCCGCCAAAGCGCTTCAGCGCCCAGATGGCGTCGAGATCCTCGAGAGACAGCGACCCGCCCCGCAATCGCGCAGCTGCCAGCGTCATCAGCTTGACGTGCTCGCGCGATGCCAGGAGCATCCTGATCTCGTGCGGCAGATTGAGGCCCTTGCGCACCAGGCGCACGACGAAACGCGCGCTCTCACGCAGCGCGCTGTTCTCCCAAACGGCAGCACGGATCCGCACGATGCGCGGGTCCGTCGAGGAGAGCAGCTGGTTCAGCCGGTGAAGAAGCATGGATCGTTCAGGAACCTGTTAAAGCGGGCGACGGTACGGTCAGTTAAGTCCGATGGCCTTCAAAGGTGTCTGCAGGAGATAGCGATCGGCAATTTGCATGACGACGAGATCTGGCTTGAACTCCGTCACCAAGTCCATGTTGAGGGTACCGCCGTTGTTGTGCGTCCAGACAGGATCGCGGAACGTCGCGTAGAGCATGTTCGGACCCATGACGTAAGTCGTAAACGAGTCGCCGAAGACGAGGATGCGGGGCGCGCTCCGAAGATTGTTGGTGAACTCCTCGACACGCCAGCCCCAGCCCGGGCGCATCGATATGCGGGGCAGCGCGGTCTGGCGGGTCGCGTCCTGCAGCCTGAATCGTTCGACTTCATGCGGCAAGATGCCTTCGAGCGACAACAGCCGATCGAGATCCGCGGCCATCGGCTTGCCGCGATAACGCTCATAGTCCGAAAGCCGCAATGGCGAGACCTCGGGAAAGCGCTCGCGGATTTTACGCATCAGCTCCGAGTAAGCGATGAAGGCGCCGTGTTCGGTCCAATGGCTGTCACCTGAGAAATAGGTTTCGACGCCGCGCGCCTTCGCCTCCGCGAGAGCCGCGCGCGGGTCGATGAACGGAACGGGCGAGCGCGCCATGCGCTCGGCCAGTTGGTCGAACCGTCGGCTGGCACCCGCTTTCAGCGGATAGCTCGGCAGCCGCTCGGGAAATGCGGTGTTCTTGTCGGGGGCAATGAGGATGTAGAAGGGGATGCCCTGCTTCTCGAGCCAAGCGTGGATCGCTTCCATGCTCGCGACCCAGTGCTCCAGTTCCGCCGGCGCGTAGCGGTTCACGCCGGTATGCTGTTCCAGCAGCTTGTCGGCCGTGTAGAACAGCCAGCGATCGGTCCCGACGGCGACATCCTTCACGCTCGACACGCCCAACTGCAGGCGAAGCCAGCTGTAGGCGATGATCATCTGCTGACGCAGGCCGAAACGGTCGTTGACATAGGCCTCGAGACGGCGCGGAACGCTCAGTGCATCCGGCAGGCCCGCGACCTGCGGGAAAGCCGCGAGCACGCGGTTCTCTGTGCTGGCGCGCTTGCCCAGCCCTAACATCTGGGTCGTCGCTGGCGTCAGCACGAAGAGCCCGAACAGCCCGATGACGATCCAGCTCATGGCGCGGCTGGCGCGCGGCAGGTCGGCGATCCGCTCGAGCATCGTCATCGCGTCAGAACCGGAAATAGATGAAGGGGTTATAGGATCCCGCCGCCAGACTGAAGCTGGACGCCAGAAGCAGCAGCCCCAGCACGAGCAGCCGTGCCGGCTCGATGCCGCCGACGACGAGACGTTGATTAACTGCCGTTATGGCCCGCACCCCCCATGGGCCCGCCGCGGCGGCGCCCGCCGCCAGCGCCAGCATCACGTCCTGCCCGAAGTAATGGGCGAGCGGCATGGCCGAGACCGGATCCGCACCGAAGCCGAACAGCGTTCGGAAGTAGATGTTGGCCTGAAAGAGGGTTTCGACCCGGAACAGTACCCAGGTCATCATGACGGCAACCATGACATAGACATGGCGCAGCAGCCGGGGCGCCCGCGCCAGAACCTCGCCAAAGCCCATCCGCTCGCCGACCAGCAGCAGCCCGTGCGCCGCGCCCCAGAGCACGAAATTCCACGACGCCCCGTGCCAAAGGCCGCAGAGCAGGAAGACGATGCAGAGATTGAGATAGGTCCGCAGCGGCGAGATCCGGTTGCCGCCGAGCGGCACATACAGATAGTCGCGAAACCAGGCCGATAGCGACATGTGCCAGCGGCGCCAAAACTCGGTCATCGACTGGGACGAATACGGGTAGTTGAAGTTGAGCGGAAAGGTGAAACCGATCATCAGGGCCAGGCCGATCGCCATGGTCGAGTAGCCCGAGAAATCGAAGTAGATCTGAACCGTGTAGCAGACGATCCCCAGCCAGGCCAAAGACATCGACACCTGCTCCGGCGCGAGGCTGAAGATCGCATCCGCCGGAACGGCCACGGTGTTGGCGATCAGCACCTTCTGCGCCAGCCCGACAATGAAGATCTGGATCCCGAGCGCGACGCGCTCCGGGGTGATCACCGGGTTATGCAGTTCACCGGCGATGGTCTTGTAGCGAATGATCGGCCCCGCGATGAGCTGCGGGAACATCAGCGTGTAGACCGCGAGATCGCGCAGGCTGCGCTCCGCCTTTACGTCACGGCGGAAGACGTCGATCAGGTAGGACAGGGCGTGAAAGGTATAAAACGAGATGCCCAGCGGAAGCGGCAACGAGAACGCCGGATCCGGCAGCAGTCGCGTCCCGAAGAGTTTCAGGGACAGCGGATCGATGACCGGCCGGACGATCCCGAGCAGGAACATCGCATATTTGAAGAACAGCAGCGGAAGCAGGTTGACGACGATCGCGACGCCGAGCCAGCGCCGCGCCTTCCTGGTCGCCAGGCCATTCGCTATTCTCAGGCCGAAAAGATAGTTGAGGCTGATCATGATCAGCACGAGCGGCAGGAAGACGAGCTCCCCCCAAGCGTAGAAGATCAGACTGAAAACGAGGATGACGATCTTGCTGAAACGCGCGAGCGAGAACGCCGCGTAGAACGTCGGCAGGAAATAGAACAGGAACGTGATGCTGCTGAAGACCATCGACCGAAATCACCGACCCGCCGCAGCGGAACCGAACAGGTAGTCATGCTCGTTGAAGCGCTTTAGCAGCAGATAGCCGAGCGGCGCCAGATATGCGCTCAACCGATCGATGTCACGGCACTCGATGAGCATGTATCGGAATCGATAGCGATCGTGGTCGACGCCCCTGAGGACCTCGATCTCGCCGCCTTCGACATCGAGCGACAGGAAATCGATCGTGAGAGGCGCGTTCGCCTCGGCCAGGATATCGTTGAGCGGGCGCGCAACGGCACCAAACGCGAAGACCGTTTCGCCCTCGCGCAGGAACTGGCGCCCGAGTTCCGCATGGGCGAGCGGGTCGGCTAGATCGGTCTCGATGCCGAGCGACACCGACATCGCGTTGGAATAGACGATCCTGACGAACTCCTTGGGGTAGCCGAAGGCTACGCAGGCAGCACAAGCGATGTGTGTCGATGCGATCCGGTTGCGCCGGCATTCGAGAAAGAGATTGGGTGCGGGCTCGACCAGCACACCACGCCAGCCGCGCTGACTTTCATAGTACCAGGTGTTCGACTGAAAGAGGCCGTCATTGGCACCGAGTTCAACGAAGAAGCCGCCGTCAAAGTCGAGATAGGGTTCGATCTGGCGGTCCAGCTCTTTGAGACCGCGGTAGACCCGTGCCGGCGCCGTAGGCACCGACGGCTCTTCGACGGCGTGCGCCGACGCGGGCGCTTGCGCCGCCGTCGGATGATCGGCGGGCCGCATGAGCCGCCGGCCCAGGCGCGACAGCCACTGGGCAGGGGTCGGAGGCGCGGCCACCGGCACCGCCGGTGGCGCGGGTTGCGGCGCCTGCGCCTGCACCTCCTCGGCCGGCGCCACCGGCGGTGCGAAGAACCGCTTGAAGGCGTCGCGGGCGATCTCGCATTCCACCACCTCCTGCCGCTCGACACGAACC
>OGCL01001892.1_pt1 | contig 16334 bp, 17 predicted proteins | sample 1570041 | NCBI WGS metagenome assembly OGCL01 (sample SAMN06266162, study PRJEB24511) | hot springs metagenome | isolation source: Hot spring water | place: South Africa: Limpopo | collected 2015-06-22
GAGGATGGTGAGGCGCGCGAACTGCTCGGCCGTCAGCGTCACTTTGCGGAAACGTTCGGTCCGCGTGCCAACAAGCCCGACGACCCAACTCGCCGGGCCGTTAGGCTTGACCGTCTCAACCCGCATCGGCTCGTTGAAGAGCGGGCCGCTCAGGATCTGTCCGGCGACGATCTGCTGAGTAGCGCTCATACGGCACCTCCGTGCATTACTCGCTGCGACCAACCGCAGGCGGCCGACGGCTGGCGCTCCTTCGGTCGCTCGTCGCCGCAGTGCGGCTCGCAGTGCCTGTGGTCGTTTGCCTCCTCGACGGTCAGATCGCAGGGCGCGATGCCGGCTACGCTTTCCGCGGCAAGACGCCAGATTTCCGGTAGGGACCGTATCGGGGGCGCCTCGATCGCCTCGTGAACCGGTCGCGCAGAGCCGGCGCGCTGCCGCTGCGCTTTGATTCTCGCACGGTCGTCGCTTTGCATCGCCGCGGGCTGGATGGCGGCTTCGGGCGCTTGGCGGAGCCCGCCCCCCAAATCCAGGGCGCAAGGGGCGGAAGCTTCGTGTTTCGGCCTCGGTCGCCTCAGTTCCTGCGTGAGCGCAGTCGGTGGTAGACTTTTTATGCAACCGCTGCAAGGTGTCCCCGCGGGCGCTACGCGCCCCGGGGATGAAACGGGAACCGGGTGCGCGCCGCCCCTACGGCGCAAAGCCCGGACTGCCCCCGCAACGGTAGGCGAGCGAAGGTCCACGGCAGCCACTGCGAGCGCCGCTCGCGGGAAGGCGTGGACCGGGGCACGGGGTGCCCGCTCGCGAGTCCGGAGACCGGCCTTGGCAGCGACTTTCAACCGTTTTCGGGCGCCGGAGGGGCGCCGGGAAGGAGAGTCGCGATGTACGCCTATTTGCAAAAGGGCGCCGTGCTCGTGGCGGCGTTTGGCCTTTCTTTCTCCCTGCGCGCGCAGCCGCTTGCCGAAGAGGATGCGGTGGTCGTCACCGCGAGCCGCTCCGAGCAGCGGGTGCGCGACGCCATTCCCCACGTGACAATTCTCACCCGGCGCGAGATCCTCGAGTCGGGCGCGCTCGACGTTCCGACGCTGCTTCGGCGCGAGGCGGGCTTCGAGTTCTCGCAAAACGGCGGCCTCGGCAAGACGAGCAGCACTTTCCTGCGCGGCGCGGCGACGAACCAGGTGCTCGTGCTCGTCGACGGCGTGCGCGTCTCCAGCCTCACGACGGGCGCAACGCAGCTCGACCAGTTGATGCTCGACCATATCGAGCGCATCGAGATCGTGCGCGGGGGCGCGTCGAGCCTGTACGGTTCCGGCGCGATCGGCGGCGTGATCCAGATCTTCACGCGCGAAGGCCGCGGCGAGCCGCGCGCAAGCCTCGAAGCGGGTGCGGGCGGCGAGGGCACGCACCGGCTGCGCGCTTTCTACGGCGGCGAAGTCGGCGCGACCCGCTTCTCCGTCGGCCTTTCGCACATCGCGACCGACGGCTTTTCGGCGATAGACCCGGCGGTCGCACCGGCGGCAAACCCGGACCGAGACGGCTACCGCAATCTGTCTTTCTCTGCGAGCCTCGCGCACCGCTTCGCAGCGGGCCACGAGGCGGGGCTACGCCTCCACTCGAGCGAGGGTCGGGTCGAGTTCGATAGCGCGTTCGGACCGCCCAGTGCGACGCACAACGGGGCGACGCGGGTCGGTGCCCTCACCCTCTACTTGCAGAACCGCATCGGCGAGCGCTGGCTCTCTCGCCTGTCGCTGAACGAGGGCCGCGACCTCTTCGCGAGCTACACGAACGGGGCGCTCGCTTCGCGCACGCGCACCGCGAACGCGCAGTTTTCGTGGCTGAACGACATCGCGCTCGCCGACGAGCAGATGTTGCGGCTGGGCTACGAGCGGCTGGGCCAGTCGGTCGCCTCGACGACGGCCTACGGCCGCACCGGCCGCAAGGTCGAAGCGCTCCTTGCCGGCTGGCGCGGGCGTTTGGGCGCGCACGCGCTGCAACTGGACCTTCGCAGCGAAGACTACTCCGACTTCGGGCGCGCCCGCTCGCACTACCTCGGCTGGGGCTACGACTGGACGGGCGAGCTTCGCCTCGTCGCCGCGCTCGCGCGCTCCTTCCGCGCGCCCACCTTCAACGAACTCTTCTTCCCGGGCTTCGGAAACCCGCTCCTTCGGCCGGAACGGGTGCGTCACGCGGAGGCCGGACTGCAGTACGCCGCCGGTCCGCATCTTGCGCGGGCGATGCTTTTCCGTGCGCGCGTGACCGATCTGATCAACCCCTTCCCGGTCGTGAACATCGACCAGGCGACGCTCGAAGGCGTCGAACTCTCCTGGCGCGGAGCCGTCGCGGGCTTCGACCTGCGCGCGAGCCTCACCTTCCAGGACCCGGTCGAGAATCGCCCGGGGATCGACCGGCGGCTGCTGCGGCGGGCAAAGCGCTACGGCAGCCTCGAGCTTTCCCGTAGCGCCGGCCCCTTGCGCGTCTCGGCCGAGGTCCTCGCCGCGGGCGCGCGCGAGGACAATCACATCACCGCCTTTCCGACGCGGCGGATCGCCCTGGACGGCTACGGCATCGTCAACCTCGCGGCTCGCTTGCGCGCAGGGCCGCAGAGCGAGCTGCACGCGCGGCTGGATAATGTCTTCGACCGCCGCTACGAGCTCGCCCACGGTTACAACGTGCAGGGCCGGCGCCTGCTCCTCGCGTTACGCTACGGCTTCTAGGAGGCGGGCGCGGCATGCTCTACACTTTTTGCACGGAGGTCCGTCGATGAACGTCCTTACCCGCACCCCACGGCTTGCGATCGCCTTGTCGCTGGCGTTGCTCATGGCAGCGACCCGCTCCCGGCACTTCGCGGGGCTCTTGCCGGATGCCTCGCTCGCCGTGTTCCTGCTCGGCGGCTTCTACCTTGCGCGCGCAGGCTGGTTTGCCGCATATCTTGCGCTCGCCGCGCTCGTCGACCAGCTCGCAATCCGCGTGGGCGGCGTGTCCGACTGGTGTTTGACGCCGGCGTACGCCTTCCTCGTGCCGGCCTACGGGTTCGCGTGGCTCGCCGGTCGCTGGGCGGCCATCGGCTTCGATGCGGTCTCGGCCGCGGCGCTCGCGCGGACGCTCGCCGCTTTCGCGGTGGGCGTATTCGGCTGGTTCGTGGTCTCGAACGCGGGCTTTTACCTCTACTCCGGCTACTTCGGCGAAATGGCCGCGGCGGAGTACGCCGCCCGGGTCGCAAAATACCTGCTCCCGTACACGGCGGCCGCCGCCTTCTACGTCGTTTGCGCCACGGCGGTGCACGCGGCGGTGGCGGCGGCCTTCGGCTCGCTGCGGCGCGCATGAGCGGCGGCGGGCCGCGGCGCATCGTCTGCCTGACCGAGGAGACGACCGAGACGCTGTACGCGCTCGGTGAAGACTGGCGCATCGCCGGCATCTCGGGCTACACGGTGCGGCCGCCCCGGGCGCGGCGCGAAAAGCCTCGCGTCTGTGCGTTCACGAGCGCAGACTTCGAGCGGATCGAGGCGCTCGAGCCGGACCTGGTGATCGGTTTTTCTGATCTGCAGGCCGACATCGCGCGCGAGCTCGTTCGCCGCGGCCGCACGGTGCTCGTCTTCAATCAGCGCTCGGTCGAAGAGATCCTCGAGATGATCCGGACCGTCGGCCGCATCGTGGGGGCCGGCGAGAAGGCCGAGCGCTACGCGGCGCAGCTACGTGCCGGGCTGGAGGCCGTGGCGGCGGCGGCGAGCCGCCTGCCGCGCAGGCCGCGCGTCTACTTCGAGGAGTGGGGCGAGCCGATGATCTCGGGGATCCGCTGGGTCTCGGAACTGATCGGGATCGCTGGCGGCGAGGACATTTTTCCCGAACTCGCCGCCCGCGCGAGCGCCCGCGAGCGGGTGGTCACCGATCCGGCCGAAGTGGTGCGCCGCGCGCCCGACCTCATCCTCGCCTCCTGGTGCGGCCGCAAGTTCCGGCCCGAGCGTGTCGCCGCGCGGCCGGGCTGGCACGCGCTGCCCGCCGTGCGCGACGGCGAGCTGCACGAGATAAAGTCCGCGCTCATCCTGCAGCCGGGGCCGGCGGCGCTCACCGACGGTGTGCGGCGCCTGCACGAGATCTTCGCGCGCTGGGCGGCGCGCGCACCGGCAAAGCCCGCCGTCGCTCTTGTCTGAGCCGCTCGTCCTTTCGTGGTCGGGCGGAAAAGATAGCGCCTGGGCGCTCACGGCGCTCCGCGCAGACCCTACGGTGGAGGTGGTGGGGCTCGTCGCCACCGTCGCCGAACCTTTCGACCGGATCGCCATGCACGGGGTGCGGCGCGAACTTGCGCAGGCGCAGGCGCGCGCCGCGGGGCTTGCGCTCGAGCTGGTGCCGCTACCGCATCCCTGCCCGAACGAGACCTACGAGCGGGCGATGCGCGACTGGGCGGCGCGCGCCCGCGCGCAAGGCGTGCGCGCGGTCGCTTTCGGCGACCTCTTCCTCGCCGACGTGCGCGCCTACCGCGAGCGGCTCTTTGCCGGCACGGGGCTTGCGCCGCGCTTTCCCCTCTGGGGGCGGGACACCGCGGCGCTCGCGCGCGAGATGATCGGGCAGGGACTGCGCGCGATCCTTGCCTGCGTCGATCCCCGGCGCGTTCCCGCCGACTGGGCCGGGCGGAGCTACGACGCGGCGCTACTTGCGGAACTGCCCGCGGGCGTCGACCCTTGCGCCGAAAACGGCGAGTTCCACACTTTTGCGTACGCAGGACCGATGTACGAGGGCGAGATCGCGGTGCGCGTGGCGGGCACCGTGGTGCGCGACGGCTTCGTCTACGCCGAGCTGCTGCCTGCGTCCTGAGGCGCTTAGCTCAGGCGCCGGCGAGCCTTGGCCGCACGGTGCCGAGCGCGCGTGCGACCAGGGTGCCGTCGGTGGCGCGCACCTCGGCCTCGGCGTGGACGGTGCTGCGGCCCGGCCTGAGCACGCGGCCCTCGGCGAGCAGCCGGCCGGTCGCGGGAGCGATGAAACTCGTCGTCATCGAGAGCGTGACGATGCCGGCCGCCCGCGGATGCTGCGTGCGCGCGGCCTGGCAGAGCGCGCAGTCGAGGAGCGTCATCAGCACCCCGCCGTGCGCGGTGCCGAAGCTGTTCAGGTGCTCGGGCCGGAGTTCGAGCGACAGCGTCGCGCGGCCGTCGGCGAGCGCCTCGATGCGGATGCCCAGATGCGCGGCGAAGCGCACGCGCTCGTGAAAGGCGCGCGCCGCGGCGAGCGCGTCGGGCCGCTCCTCAGACGATGCTCGCACCGCCGTCGACGGCGATCGCCTGACCGGTGATGTGGCGTCCTGCCTCGGAGGAAAGGAGGAGCGCAAGGCCCTTCAGGTCGTCCTCGCCGCCCAGCCTGCGCGTGGGAGTGGCGCGGCGGATTTCCTCGCCGGCCGAAGCGAGCGTCGCGCGCGTCATGCGCGAGGGGAAAAAGCCGGGGCAGATCGCGTTGACCGTGATGCCGTGCTCGCCCCACTCGGCGGCGAGCTGGCGCGTCAGTCCCACCACGCCGTGCTTGGTTGCGTTGTAGGCGGCGGTGCGCACGTAGCGCGGGTCGCTCGCCGTCAGCCCGGCGATCGAGGCGACGTTGACGATGCGGCCCCAGCGGGCCGGGATCATCGAGCGCTTTGCGATCGCCTGCGAGAGCAGGAAGTTCGCCGTCAGGTTGAGCGCGACCAGCTTGTCCCACGCCTCGAGGGGGTGGTCTTCTGCCGGCGCTCCCCAGGTCGCACCGGCGTTGTTGACGAGGATGTCCACGCGCCCGCAGGCTTCGAGCACCGAATCGACGAGGGGCAGGACCTCCTCGCGCCGGCCGAGGTCGCACGCCCAGGGCGTCGCCTCGATCCCCTGCGCGGCGAGCCGTTCGCAGGCCTGCTCCAGTTCCGGACGCTTGCGCGCCGTGATCGCGATGCGCGCGCCGGCCTCGCCGAGTGCCTCGGCGATCTGATGGCCGAGGCCGCGCGAACCCCCGGTCACGAGCGCGACGCGCCCGCGTAGGTCGAAGAGTTCCCGGACGTGCATGCCTGGCCGTTTGCGGGGAGCCCCGCGGAAGTATAGGCGCCGGCGGGGGCGCGCGCCCGGCCCGCTGCGAAACGCGGCGCCGCGTGCGGCCGGATCAAGCCTTCAGCTGCAGGCTTTTGTACTCGAGGAATTCCTCGAGCCCGTAGACGCCCGCCTCGCGCCCGAGACCGGACTGCTTGAAGCCGCCGAAGGGCGCGTTCATGTTGTAGGGCGCACCGTTCACGTCGATCTGGCCGGCGCGGATGCGCCGGGCGACGCGCCGTGCCCGCTCCTCGCTCGCCGACCACACCGCGGCGGCAAGCCCGTAGGGCGTGTCGTTGGCGATCCGGACCGCCTCTTCCTCGTCGCGGTAGGGGATGATCGCGAGCACCGGTCCGAAGATTTCCTCCTGCTCGATCGTCGAGCCCGGGCGCACGCGTCCGAAAACGGTGGGGCGTACGTAGTAGCCGCCCGCGGGCACGCCGGCGGGCGGCTCGGCGCCTCCGGCGAGCAACTCGGCTCCTTCCTCGATGCCCTTGCGAATGTAGCTGCGCACGCGTTCGAGCTGCGCCGCGCTCGCAAGCGGCCCGAGCTTCGTCGTTTCGGCAAGCGGGTCGCCGACCGTGAAGCCGTTTGCCACCTCGGCGGCGATGCGCGCAGCCTCCGCGTACTTCTGCTCCGGAACGAGCAGGCGCGTGAGGGCGGTACAGGTCTGTCCGGAGTTGAGGTAGCAGGCGTTCACGGTGCTTCGCACGGCCTGCGCAAGGTCGGCGTCGTCGAGCACCACCGAGGGGGACTTTCCGCCCAGTTCGAGCGCGACGCGCTTGACCCCCTGCGCGGCAAGCTCCGAGATGCGCTTGCCGGCGCGCGTCGATCCGGTAAAGGAGATCATGTCCGTCTCGGGGTGCCGTACGAGCGCCTCGCCCACGACCGGCCCGTAGCCTGTGACCAGGTTGAAGGCGCCCGCGGGCAGACCGCTCTGCTCGATCACTTCGGCGAGCACGAAGGCGTTGAACGGCGCGACCTCCGAAGGCTTGAGCACCACCGTGCAGCCCGCGGCAAGAGCCGGCGCCACCTTGAGCGCGATCTGGTGCAGGGGGTAGTTCCATGGCGTGATCGCGACCACCACGCCGACCGGTTCACGCACGACGAGCGAGTGGCCGACGCGCTCCTCGAAGCGGAACTCGCGCACCAGTTTTGCGTAGTTGGCGAAGTTCGCGGCGGGCAGGCCCGCCTGGATGCGTTGCGAAAGTTTGAGCGGCATGCCCACTTCCTGCGCGATCAGGCGCGCAAGCTCGTCCGCGCGCGCCTTGAGCCCGTCGGCGATCCTCGCGAGAAAGTCAGCGCGCGCCTCGACCGGCGTTGCGCTCCAGCCCGCCAGGCCGGCGCGCGCCGCGCGCACGGCTGCGTCGGCGTCCGCTTCGACGCCCGCGGGCACGCGGCCCAGCACCTCGCCGGTGGCGGCGTTGTGCACGTCGATCGTTTCCCGGCCTGCGGGCGCGACCCAGCGTCCGCCGATGTAGAAGCCATCCCGTACGATCATGCGGAATCCTCCATTCGAGGCGCCGATTCTAGCCGTATACTGCGGCGCACAAGGAGGATCGATGAGTCGCAACGCGCGCGCAGTCGTCTGCCGGGAACTCAACAAGCCGGTCGTGGTCGAGACGATCTCGGTCGACCCGCCGCGCCGCGGCGAGGTGACGGTGAAAATCGCCGCCTGCGGCGTATGCCACTCGGACCTCTCGGCGACCAACGGCACGATCGCGCTCCCGCCGCCGCTCGTTCTCGGGCACGAGGCTTCGGGCGAGATCGTCGAAGTGGGCGAGGCGGTCGAGGGGCTCGCCGTCGGCGACCGGGTGGTTGCGAACTGGATTCACATGTGCGGCCGCTGCCGCTACTGCCTCGGCGGGCGGCCGGTGCTCTGCCCCGAGCAGGCAAAGGCGCTCACCACGCTCCCGGACGGGAGCTGCCGCACGCGCGATGCCGCCGGCCGGCCGCTTGGCGTTTTCTCCGGCTGCGGCGTGATGGCCGAGTACGCGACGCTCGCAGCGGGTAACGTGGTGAAAATCGATGCGCGCATCCCGCCCGAGAGCGCCGCGCTCATCGGCTGCGCGGTGACGACGGGGGTAGGGGCGGTGTTCAACACGGCGCGCGTCGAACCGGGCTCGGCGGTCGCAGTCTTCGGCTGCGGCGGGGTCGGTCTGAACGTGGTGCAGGGGGCGGCGCTCGCCGGCGCCGCGCGCATCATCGCGGTGGACACGCTCGGGCCGAAGCTCGAACTGGCGCGCCGCTTCGGCGCGACCGACCTCGTCCTCGTCAAGCCCGGCGAGGATGCGACGCGCGAACTGAAGAAGCTGACCGACGGCGGCCCCGATTACGCCTTCGACTGCGTCGGCTCGGGCGAGATCGCGGCTCTCGCCTACAAAGCGATCCGTCGCGGCGGCAAGGCGATCGTGGTCGGCGTCGCACCGCCCGCGGAGACGACCTCGGTGCGCGCGATGACGCTCGTTTTCGAGGAAAAAACGCTCGCGGGAAGCTATTTTGGCTCCTGCGTGCCGCGGATCGACTTTCCGCGCATCGCCTCGCTCTACCTCGCCGGCCGCCTGCGGCTCGATGAGCTGGTGACGCGGCGCTATACGGTGGAGGAAGCGCCGCAGGCTTTTGCCGACCTCGCCGCAGGGCGTAACGCCCGCGGCGTGATCGTGTTCGCGTAAGCCGCAGCCGGGCGCCGCGGAGGAAGCGGTGACCGAGGGGCGGCGGGAGGAGGCGGCGGGGGAGGGGCTGTTTGTCCCGGTCAGGCGTGTCGGCCTCGGCGAACCGCTACGCTGGCTCGCTGCGGGCGCCCGCGACCTGCGCCGCGCGCCGCGCGTCGGCTTTTTCTACGGGGCCGCTTTTGCCGCGATGGGCTGGGCGGTGGTGCTCGTCTTTCGCGGCGCGCCCGAATACGCCTACGCGCTCACCGCGGGCTTTCTTCTCGTCGGCCCTTTCGTCGCGACGGGGCTCTACGACGCGAGCCGGCGCCTTGCGCGCGGCGAGCGCGTGCGCCTTGCCGACACCCTGCTCGCCTGGCGCGCGAACACGGGCGCTTTCGCCGTCTTCGGCCTCGTACTCCTCGTGCTGCTGCTTCTGTGGTCGCGCATCTCGTTGGTGATCTTTGCCGTCTTCTTCGCAAGCGGCGTGCCGCGCATCGACCAGTTGCTCGCGCGCCTGCTGAGCCTCGAGCACTGGGACTTCCTGCTCGCCTGGGCTGCTGCGGGCTTCGTCTTCGCCGCGCTCGTTTACGCGGCAAGCGTCGTCTCGGTGCCGATGATGCTCGACCGCGGAACCGACGCGATCGTCGCAGCGCTCACCAGCGTGCGGGCGCTCGCCGCCAACCCCGGTGCGCTCGCACTGTGGGCTGCGTGTATCGTCGCGCTCGTCGGAATCGGTTTCGCCACGGCCTTCGTCGGGCTTCTCGTCACCGCGCCCCTTGTCGGACACGCCACCTGGCACGCCTACCGGGCGATCGTCGGCGAGAGCCCCCCGCGGTAAAAAAAGCGCCGGCCGCAGGGCCGGCGCCAAGGCCGGTCGCCGAGGGGTTCGGAGTAGAAGACGACCGGCGGGGGAGGCAAGCGCAGTATGCGCACGCGCGACCGCGCGTGCCAGTCGCCGCAGGCCGCGATGCGGAGTAGGAAAAACGCCTAGGTGTCGCAGGCCGCAGGCGTCGATTGGGCGCTCGCCGAGATGCGCCGCAAGCCCTGCAAAGAGCGTGCGACGCTGACCAAGCGCTGTCGCGGGCCCGACCGGCTTTCCTCGGTCGATGATGAGTTGCGCGGCATCGCCGGAGTGCTGGAGTGCGCCCTGCGTGAACCTTGCCCAGCGCTTGCTCAAGGGCTTACTGGAAGCCGCACGCAGACCGCACTCTGGGGGCAGGAAAGAGATGTCACCAAAGGCTCGGGCAGGTCTAGGGAAAATCCTAGATAATGCAACGTGATTGCAATGATCACCGCTGACGCACACCAACTGATCCTCTCCCGCGGCCGTCCCACACCGGCCCGGGTGCGTGTGCTGAATACCCTTTTGGGCTCGTCCGTTGCGCTCACCCACTCGGAGCTCGAGTCGAGGCTCGCCGAGACCGGATCACTCGATCGCGTCACTCTTTACCGCGTGCTCGAGTGGCTCGTGGCCAAGGGCTTGGTCCACAAGATCGTTGGGGAGGATCGGGTCTGGCGCTTCAGCGCCGCTGCGAGCGAGGCATATGGGCCCGCAGGGACGCACGGACATGCCCACTTCCAATGCACCGGCTGCGGCAAGCTCTATTGCCTTGACGAGCTTCGCCCGGTCTACGCCTTCAGCCTCCCCCCGGGGTTCCGCTGCGAACAGGCCGAACTGACCTTGCGCGGCCAGTGCCCCCCGTGCAGCACACGGGTTGCCAAAGACGAGAAATAAATGCAACAATGTTGCATTACTTTCGTCTGCAAGCCGTCGCTCGCCGCAACCGGACCGTATGACCCTGCTCATGATCTTGCTCGCCACGCTCGTATCCGGTGTGTTGTCCGTGTTGCTGACCGCCAGCTTGGCCCTGACTTGGCTGCTGCGCTTTGCCGACCGCATGGTGGCCTATGCCGCGGGGGTGTTACTGACGCTTGCCTTCACCGAGCTGCTGCCGGAGGCGGTGGAGATGGGCTTGGAGCCTCATCTGACGGGGCAGTGGCTATTGGCGGGCGTGATCGTTTTCTTTCTGCTCGAGAAGGCCGCCCTCTGGCGTCATGCGCATGGTCACGAAGGTCACCTGCACCGGCCGCAGGTCTCGATGATCGTGCTCGGGGACGGCCTGCACAACTTCGTGGACGGCGTGCTAATCGCCGCGGCCTTCCTGGTCGACCCGGCCCTCGGCTGGACCACCGCCATTGCCGTCCTAGCCCACGAGCTACCCCAGGAGATCGGCGACTTCATGGTGCTGCTGAACGCCGGCGTTTCCAAGGCACGGGCCCTCGCCCTCAACGCCCTTTCCGGCGGCGCCATGGTGCTGGGTGGGGTGGCGGGGTACTACGCCCTGGCTGGTGCGCAGTCTGCGGTGCCCTACGTACTGGTGATGGCCGCTGCGAGTTTCCTCTACATCGCAGTCGCGGATCTCATTCCGGAACTGCATCGCCACCGCGGATTCAGGGATGCTGCCTCCCAGTTAGCCCTCATCGGCCTGGGAGTGGCGAGCATGCACCTAGCGGGAAGCTTCTTCCACCACGCCCATTGACTGAACGTGAAGGCCACCTCCCCGGCCAGCACAGCCCCAGCGAGACCTGCAGGGGAGACCGACCTGGTTCACCGGGCGCGCGGTCTTGCCGTACCTGCCGGGTTGCTCCTTGCCGCGGGGGCCCGACTTGAACCCCTGGTACCCATTCGACTTGCAAGGATGGAGGAATTCATGCGCTCGGCGCTTTTGGCTTTCATCTTGGCCCTGTTTAGCACTTCGGCGGCGGGGCATGCCACCCACCAGCACGGAGTGGCGAAGCTCGAAGTGACCATCGCCGGTACCGAGCTGAAGCTGCGTCTAGACACTCCGCTGGATAACCTCCTTGGCTTCGAGCATGCGCCGCGCACGGCTGCGCAGCGCGCCGCCGCACAACGGCTCCTGGAGCGGCTGCGGCAGGGCGACGAGCTTTTTCAGCCCACACTTGCCGCCGCCTGCCGGATGCAACGAGTCGAAATCACGGCACCCGTGTTGCAGGGCGCAGCTTCCGTCAAAGACCACGCCGATCTGCAGGCCGAATGGCACTTCGCCTGCGCCGAGCTGAAGCGGTTGACCGGCCTGCGGGTAAACCTCTTCGCCGATTTCCCGCGCCTGAAGCGGCTCGATGCGGCGGTGGCAGGCCCGCACGGCCAGTCGTCGAAGCGGCTGACCACGCGCATGCCCGACCTCGCCTGGTGACAGGTGAAAGCGGGTCCGCGCACATGCCCCTGGTCGAGATCGAGGACTTGCGCTTCGCCTGGCCGGGTCAGACCCCTTGCTTGCAGGTCGACCGGTTTACGCTGGAGAGGGGAGAGGCCGTATTCCTGCATGGACCCTCCGGCTCGGGCAAGAGCACCTTGCTTGCGCTGCTTGCCGGTATCCAGGTCGCCATGAGCGGGCGTTTGAGCCTCGGCGGGACGGAGTTGGGCAAACTGCGCGCGCCGGCGCGCGACCGCTTTCGTGTCGATCACGTCGGTCTCGTCTTCCAGCAGTTCAACCTGCTGCCCTACCTGAGCGTGATCGACAACGTCACTCTGCCCTGCCGGTTTTCCGAGCTACGACGCGAGCGGGCCCTCGAGGACGCCAAGGACCTCGAGGAGGCGGCCGGGAGGCTCTTGTCGCGACTCGATCTGGTGCCTGCGCTCTGGAGGCGCCGCGCCACCGCGCTCTCCGTGGGGCAGCAGCAGCGGGTGGCCGTCGCCCGCGCCCTGATTGGCCGGCCGGACTTGATCCTCGCCGACGAACCGACCTCGGCCCTGGACGCCAGCCGACAGGAAGCCTTTCTCGATTTACTCATCCAGGAATGCGCGCGAAGCAGCATCGGCCTGGTGTTCGTCAGCCACGACCAGAGGCTCGCCCGACGTTTCAGTCGCATCGAGGACATGACGCGACTCAACCCCATGGCGATGAGCGAATGACCTATCTCTTCGTGCTCGCCATCCGCAGCGCATGGAACCGGCGGCTCACGCTGGGGCTTACCCTGCTCGCCATCGCCCTCTCGGTCACCCTGCTGCTTTCCATCGAACGGCTGCGCACGGACGCGCGTGCGAGTTTCGTGCAAGCGGTCTCCGGCACGGACCTCGTCGTCGGCGCACGCGGTAGTCCCCTGCAGTTGATCCTCTATGCGGTGTTCCGCATCGGCTCGGCCACCCACGAAATGTCCTGGGCGAGCGCCAAGGCCATCGCCGAGCACCCTGCGGTCGCCTGGACACTGCCTCTCGCCTTGGGCGACACGCATCGCGATTATCCCGTGCTGGGTGCACCGCACGACTACTTCCGCCTATTCCGCTATGCCGACGGCCAACCCCTTCGCTTAGCGCAAGGCGCGCCCTATGCGGACCTCTTCGAGGTCGTGCTCGGGTCGCAGGTCGCAGAGCGCCTCGGCTATCGTCTCGGGGAGAAGCTGACGCTCGCCCACGGCGGCGGCGAATTCGCCCCAGAGCATGCCGACAAACCTTTCACCGTGGTCGGTATCCTTACGCGCACCGGCACCCCGATCGACCGCACGCTGCACATCAGCCTGGAGTCGTTCGAGGCGATCCACCTCGACTGGCAGGGGGGCGCACAGATCCCTGGCCTCTCGATCCCGCCGGAGCTGGTCGGGAAGTTCGACCTCACGCCAAAGAGCGTCACGGCTGTCCTCGTGGGGCTAAAAAGCCGTGCCCAGGTCTTCGCCATGCAAAGGTGGGTGCAGTCTTATCCGGATGAGCCCCTGATGGCGGTCCTCCCCGGGGTGGCGCTCGACCAACTCTGGGAGATCGTGGCCGTAGCGGAGCGTTCCCTATTGGCCGTCTCTGCCCTGGTGGCAGGGGTGGGGCTCGTTGGCCTTGTCGCCGTGATCCTCGCCGGGCTCAACGAACGCCGCCGCGAATTGGCGATCCTTCGCTCCGTAGGAGCCAGCCCGTGGCGGTTGATGCTGCTGCTCGCTCTGGAGGGCGCAGGGCTCACGATGGCGGCCGTCGCCTTGGGACTTGCCCTCAGTTATCTGCTCGTCCTCCTGCTAGGGCCGTGGGTTGCGAGTCACTATGGGGTTTGGCTTCGGCTTGCCTGGCCTGCACCCGGCCAATGGCTCTGGTTGGCCGCCGTGTTCCTCGTCGGGCTTGCGGCTAGCCTCCTCCCGGCCTGGCGTGCCTACCGCCTGTCTCTGGCCGACGGTCTGACGCCGCAGGTGTAAGCGTCATGAGATCGAGTGCGCAGCATTTTTTGGCGCGCTTTCTCCGCGACGGCTACGAGAGCGGGTGTGCGAACGATCCAGGGCAGGCGTCTCGCTCGAGCTTGGGCGGCGTGCGACCGCTAGTCCTGGTCGTCGCCACGCTGTTTTTCGCCTGCGGGCTGGTCTTTGGCCAGGACTACAAGCTCGGCGAGAAGATCCGCCCCGTAGCGCCGGCGAAAACGCAACCGCCATCCGTGCCCGGCGCGCCGCGCACGATCAAGTGGGAGGAGCTCATACCGGCCGGCTGGGATCCGCTCGCTGCACTCAGGGGACTCGACCTCGCCCGTTTGGACGACGCCGACCCGCGCGCGCAAAAGATCCTCGACGAAATCAAAAAGGCTTGGGACAAAGCGCCACCCAACAGGCAGCTGCATGGGCAGCGCATCCGAATTCCCGGTTTCGTCGTCTCTCTGGAGGGCGGGCCGAACGAGGTGAGGGAGTTCCTGCTCGTCCCTTATTTCGGCGCCTGCATCCATGTGCCGCCACCTCCGGCCAATCAGGTCATCCACGCCGTGGCGAAAAAACCCGTGAAGATCCGCACCATGGACGCGGTCTGGGCCACGGGGCGGCTGGAGGTCGTCCGCTCTGACACACCGTTTGGCGCTGCCACCTACGTCATGCAGGTGGAGCACGTCGCTCCCTACAACGAGCGATGACGGCCATGCCGATGATGCGTATGGCCCTGTTCGCCCTGACCCTGCTCTGGGGGCAGTGGGCCGCCCTCGCACACCTCCCCTTCCATGCGGATGAGGGGACGGACACTCCGCATGCCACGTGCGAGCTTTGCGTGGCCCAAGCCGCTTACGACCATGCCGTCCTATCTGCGTCCGAATCGTTATCGGTAGAACCGGGCAGCCTACGGCCTACTGCGGCGGCAGTCGCCGCAGTCTTCGCAGCCGCCTTGGCGCCCTACCGCGCCCGGGCGCCGCCGCGCTCCCTCGCCTGAGCTACTCCCGTGGGTCCGCCGCTCTTTAGGCGGCGGGTTGGCCCTTGCTTGTATTTAACGAGGTGAGCCATGTCCAAACACATGCTCGTGGCCGGTGCTCTGCTGGCCACGTTCAAGACGGCGGCGGCAGATGCCGGCATCGAGACCTTGCGCGCCGAGATCCGAGCCATGAAACAGCAGTACGAGGCGCGCATGGCCGAGCTGGAGGCGCGTCTCAAGGCGGCCGAGGCCCGCCAGACCGAGGCGACACGCCCTCAGGCCGCTCAGGCGGCGGGTGCTTTCAACCCCGAGATCTCCCTGGTCCTGCAGGGGCGCTACGCCCACCGCGACGACCGCGAGGAGCGTGGGATCACCGGCTTCCTGCCCGCGGGCGGGCACGCGCATGGAGCAAAGCGCGGCTTTTCCGTGGACCATAGCGAGCTTGTCCTTTCCGCCAACGTCGATCCCTATTGGCGCGGCAGCGTCAATCTCGCTTTCGTCGACAAGGAGGTGAAACTGGAAGAAGCCTGGTTCCAGTCGCTCGCCCTGGGTCGTGGACTCACGTTAAAGGGTGGGCGGTTCTTTTCCGGTCTGGGCTATCTCAACGAGCAACATCCCCACGCCTGGGATTTCGCCGACCAGCCGCTCATGTACCAGGCCCTGTTCGGTGAGCGTTTGAGCCATGACGGCCTGCAACTGAAATGGCTGGCCCCGACCAAGACCTTCCTGGAATTCGGCCTGGAGGCGGCGCGCGGACAGAACTTCCCGGGCGGCGGCGACCGGGGCAACACGCTGGGCGCCTGGACCGCCTTCGCCAAGGTCGGCGGCGACGTGGGCCAGTCCCATAGTTGGCGGCTGGGGCTCGCCCGGCTGCACGCCCGCCCCAAAGACCGGGAGGCCCACTGGCATGACACGAATGACGATGAAGTGCACACTCACTTCAGCGGCCGCTCGCGCGCCTGGGTGGCGGACTTCGTCTGGAAGTGGGCGCCGCTGGGTAACCCCAGGGTGACCAACTTCAAGTTCCAGGCCGAGTGGTTCCGGCGCACCGAATCCGGTGAGATGGAATGCGAAGACGGCCTGTTGTGCGGTGCGGGTCTGAGTGATCAATACGCCTCCCGCCAGTCCGGCTGGTACGCCCAGGGGGTGTACCAGTTCATGCCCGGCTGGCGCCTGGGCGCACGCTACGACCGGCTCGATACCGGACGCATGGACGTTGGCACTCTGCCACTGGAGACCTACGACTACCGGCCCGCGCGCGCGAGCCTGATGGCGGACTGGTCGCCCTCGGAGTTCTCGCGCCTGCGCCTGCAATACGCGAGGGACAAGTCGATGAAGGGACGTCCGGAAGACCAGTGGACCCTGCAGTACATCATGAGCCTGGGCAGCCATGGCGCGCACAAGTTCTGAGGAAACGCTGAAGAAAGCGGCGAGCGGGATGAAGCGCAAGGCGCACGGAGCGCAGCGACCGAGACATAACAATGAGTTAGGCGAGGGAGCGAGCAC
>OGCL01001895.1_pt1 | contig 16317 bp, 20 predicted proteins | sample 1570041 | NCBI WGS metagenome assembly OGCL01 (sample SAMN06266162, study PRJEB24511) | hot springs metagenome | isolation source: Hot spring water | place: South Africa: Limpopo | collected 2015-06-22
AGGTCTTCGCGGCGCAGCAGCACTGCGGCGAACTCGGCCAGCATGCGGCCACCGTGTCGGCCGTGGCCAGACGGCCCGTCGACCCGGCAAACCCGCGCGCCTGCCGTGGGTTGACCGCCGGCAGGCCGGCAGCGCGCTCAGTCTCGCGGCCGCCGGTCCATCACCAACAGCGCCACGCTAAGCGGCTTCAAAGCCGCCGCCGAGCGATCCTTGGCTTGGTTGTCGCCCCGCAGGGCATCGAACTTGGCGCCCAGCACCGCAACATCGACACACGCACCCGGCCAAGCCGGCGCGCGTAACCGGCCAGCCCCCACAAGACGGCCGCCCACCGGCAGTCCATCACGGCGTAGCGTTCCGCCGCCCGTTAGTGATCGCTTGCATTCGCGCATTTCGGCGTGTACACTGGCGCCATGAACGCGGACGAGTTTAACGGCATCATGGAGCGTATCGGCTGCCCGGTGCGGGTGCCGTTCTGGTCGCCGGTCGGCATCGAGTTATCCCAGCTAGCCCAATGGGCCGAGGCGGCGTTGCGCAAGCCTAAGCGCCGGCCGGCGGAGCCGCAACAGGCGGGTGAGCGTGCAGACTGACATCGACCTGTCCCGCTTGACCCGCAGCGAGCGCGCCGAGCTACTGGCGCTGCTCGAGGAGCGCGAGTCCCGCCGGCGAGGGCGGGTCATCGACACCTTCTTTCCGCCTTCAGGGCCCCATAGGCGCGACCTGTACCCCAAGCATATGGAGTTCTTCGCCGTCGGCCGCGACTACCCCGAGCGGTGCTTCATGGCGGCCAACCGCGTCGGCAAGACGATCGCCGGCGCCTACGAGATGACACTGCACTTGACCGGCGAGTATCCGGACTGGTGGCAGGGCCGCAAGTTTGAAACGCCAACCGCCTGCTGGGCGGCCGGTCGAACCAACGAGACAACGCGCGACATCATCCAGCAGCGCCTGCTCGGCGCAGTCAAATGGCACGGCGCGAAAAAGGGGTTCGCCGGCGACGGGCTTATCCCAGCGGCGCGTATCCTGCAAGACTCGGTGACGTGGAAAGCCGGAGTCCCCAACCTGTGCGACACCGTGCAGATACGCCACGCGAGCGGCGGGGTTAGCGAATTGGGGCTTAAGAGCTACGAACAGGGCAGGGGTTCGTTCGAGGGAACCGAGCGACATGTAATCTGGTTTGATGAAGAGCCACCACTAGACGTGTACGCCGAAGCGCTGATCCGTACGGCGACGACCGGCGGGATTGTCATGCTGACGTTCACCCCGCTGGACGGCGTGACCCCGACGGTCATCGAGTTTGTGCCGGAGTTCAAGTCCTGATGCCAGCCGTAACAAAGACCAAGTACCGAGTCGATGCCACGTGGCAGGACGTTCCGCATCTGTCGCCTGAGATTCAGTCCGCCCTGCTGGAGGGCACCCCCGAGCACATGCGCGACGCCCGCTCGAAGGGCATGCCGACTCCCGGCGAGGGCAAGATCTTCACGACGCCGGAAGAAACTATCCGCTCCGAGCCGTTCGTCGTTCCGTCTCAATGGCCGGGAATTCTTGGTCTGGACTTCGGCTGGGATCATCCCGCTGCGGTAGTTCTGCTAAGGATCGACAGGGACGCTGGAGTAGTCTACATCACGAACGGCTACAAGGCAACGCGCGCGTCACCAATCCAGCTATGGGACGCGGTGAGGACATGGGCGCAAGGTTGGCCCTGCGCATGGCCGCGCGACGGCTTGAACGAAACCCAGCAAGGCGGCGGCGATGCTCTCCGCAATCAGTACGCCAAAGCTGGGTTCACGATGTTGCCCAAACATGCACAATTCGAGCCCGCCCCGGGCAAGGAAACCGGATCCGTTTCGGTCGAGTCTGGCATCATGCTGATGCAGCAGATGTTCCGGCAGGGCCAATTGAAGGTGTTCGCTTCGGTCGGCGACTTCTGGCCCGAGTACAGAGTCTATCACCGGAAAAACGTCAACGGCGTGTCGAAAATCGTCAAACTGCAGGAAGATATGATATCTGCTGTCCGTTACGCGCTGATGATGCAGCGTTACGCGCGAACACGCATCATCCGGCACAACGACATGGTCAACAACTTGCCGTTCGGAATCTTGGACGAACTGATCGGATATTAGCATGCAAGAAGAGCAGGAACCAATCAAACGCCTGCAGCACATCGACGCGCTGTCTTCTGTTCTTGCTAGCCGCAGGGGCGAGTTCGTCACTGGGCGGCAGAAAACAGGCGTTGAGCGCCGTTGGGTGGAAGATCTGGACTCGTACTTCGGCCGAGATGGATCTTCTTCTCCGGCCGATGTCGTCCAAGCGGCACAACAAAGAGACGCGGGCGGAACAACGAGAAAAACCGCGATCAGGTCGCAAGTCCTGATCAACATCATTGGTCCCAAGACAGATGCCGGATGCGCTCGTGTTCAGGAATTGCTGTTCGGGTCCGATGAGCGCAACTTCGCCGTCGAGCCAACCCCGGTAGCCAAACTGGCCACCTTGCAACGGGATACTCGACCGGTAACGATTGGAGGTCAACCCGCAGTTACGCCAGAAGGGCAGCAACTAAAGGTATCTGACATCGTCGAGATGGACCGCAAGGAAGCCATCGAACGCGCATCGATGATGGAAGATGAAATCGCCGACCAATTGGATGAGTGCAGCTACAACGAATCCGGACGGCGCGTCATCTTCTATGCCGCCGTCTTCGGAACTGGCATCATGTGCGGCCCGACTGTCATCAGTAGAACGTCCCGCGCATGGTTGCCAGTACCAGCGAGTGACGGCAAGATCAGGTGGACGTATCACTCGGTCACCGACTTGCGCCCGATGTCGCGCGCTGTCGACCCCAGAAACTTCTTCCCCGATCCCGCTTGCGGCAACAACATCCAGAACGGATCGGGATGCTTCGAGCGGCAGTACATCACGAAACGGCAGATCAGGGAACTTCTCAGGGAACCCGGGTACATCAAGGAGAACATCTACAAGGTCTTGTCCCAGAAACCAATGGTCACCCCATTGGCTACCGTGAACCTCGACCCCAAGAGCGCCTCTGAACTGGTTACGTCCGGCGAGCTGTACGAGATGTGGATTTACTACGGCGAGTTCGAAGTACGTGATCTTCGCGCCGCCGGACTGGGAGATCCGGATGAAACCGGAATGTCTCCTATTCCTCCAGAGGCCAACGACGACGACGCCATTCAGGGATGCGCCGTGCTGATCAATGACGTCGTCATCAAGATGGCGCTCAACCCGCTCGACTCAGGCGAATACCCGTACGACGTCTACAACTGGCGGCGCGATGAGGACAGCATCTGGGGATACGGGATTCCTCACGCGATGAGAGTCCAACAAGCTGTCTCGACTGCCGCTTGGCGAATGGCGATGGATTCAGCTACGATGGTGGCCGGCCCTCAAGTCATCGTCAAGCGCAGTTGCATCACACCGATGGACGGTTCGTGGCAACTATCGCCACGCAAGTTCTGGTCGGCCGCAGAGGAACTGGACGACGTTCGCAAGGCATTCACCATCGTCGAGTTTGGCAACCGCGTCCCGGACATGATTCAACTGATCGACGTGGCATCCAAACTGGCGGATCAGGAAACTGCCTTGCCAGTCATGATGCAAGGCGAACGCGGTTCCGCCCCAGACACCGTTGGCGGCATGACGATCCTGATGAACAACGCCAACACGCTGATCAAGCGGTTGGTAAAGCAATTCGACGATCAGATCACGGTTCCACATATTCGCCGGTACTTCGAGTGGAACATGCTCTATTCCCGGAGGGAAGAAATCAAAGGTGATTTCTTTATTTCTCCCAGAGGATCGTCTGCTTTGGTCGTGAGGGACCAGAAGAACCAGTCAGCCATGCAGTTCGCTGCCACGTTTGCCAATCATCCCAGATTTGGAGATTGGATCGACGAGGAGAAACTCATCCGTCAGGTTGCCGAAGCCATTCATTTGCCGGGTATCATCCGCAACCAAGCGGATGTGACTGCAGAAAGGGCCAATCGGCAGCCGCAGGACGATCCCAAACTGGCTGTGGCGCGTCTACAAGCGCAGACAGCCAAGGAGATCGCCGAATTGAACGCGCAGGTGCGGATCGAGGAAATTTCGCGTAAGATTGCGGCCGACTTGGAGAAAGCTGGGCTTTTGCGCGAAAACGACGCGGAGAAGATCAAAGCAATGATCGCCCAGACCGTGATCGAATCTCGCGCGAAGGAGAACCTGTTCAACGCGGAACTGGCAGTAAAGGCGCAGTACGGATCGGGGATTTGACATGGCCATCAATGTACCTAGTATTGCTCGTCTCGGACTCATCCGCCGAGCCCAGAAAGCGTCCGTTCCTGAGGACATGGAAGTCAACGGAGTTCCACCGGAGAAGTCGCTCGTTGAAAAACAGCAAGCCGCTCAGAAACGCCAAGAGAAAACAGACAAAGCCTTGGATAAGGTGCCTTTGGTTAGGCGGGCGATGGGTCGCCAACCTCTGCCAGTCGAAGGAAGATCGCAGGACCTGATTCAGCCCACCCCGGCCGAACAGGAACAGATGGAGTTACGTAGAAGGCTTTGATGGAGGACACGAATGCCTGTGACAGTCACGCAATATACGCGCCTCGCAACTGACGCGGCGGGGCACACGGTTCAGGTGGGGGCCGCCCCGGGACTCGGTTCGTTCGAACTGACGAATGGCGCGTCTGCCGTCAACTCGTCTCCGTTCCCGGATACGGTTCGGTTCATCCGCGTGGCAACGGACGCCAAGATTCGCGTCGCCATCGGGGTTGGTGCGACAGCAACATCAACATCCCCGCTGATGCACGCCAACAGCACGGAGTTCTTTTCCGTCATCCCGGGCGATCGTATTTCCGTCATCAACTCAGCGTAATGGAGGCGTGATGTTTTCCGGTATCTCATACGGGCGCGATGACTGCGACGCCGCGTTGAAAATCCTCAAATCGCTGGCCCAGAACAAGAACTGGGCTCTCGAACAGCTCGAACGCATTGCCGAAGAGCGGAAGAAGCTAGAAGATGCTCATAACGAAGCCGTGCGTTCCATCGCCGAGATGAATTCGTTCAAGGAAGCCATCGAGAAGGAGCGCGTGGCGCTTCTCGATTACAAATCCGAAGCGGATGAAGCATGGAAAAAGGCTAACGCTCGGGCTGAAGAGGTTGCGGCCGAAGCTCGGCAGATGGAAACAAGGCTCAACGATCTCATCATGCGTGAACGCAACATCGAATCGTCACGTAGTCTGTTGATCGTGAAAGAGTCCCAATTGGAAAGACGCGCCGAGGAACTAAAGCGTCAAGCAGAAGAACTACAAAACGAGCGACTAATTCAGGAGTCCAATTTTGCTCAGGCGCAAAAGGACATCGACGCCAAATGGGCGGTGTTGGCTGAACGCGAAAAGCTGTTGTCCGCCCGTCTGGCTCAATTGCGCGCGCTTTCGGAGGTCTAAATGGCAAACCACATCTACCCGAAATACAAAGAGGCGCTGTTGTCCGGCTCCACTGGTATTTCCTTGACCAGTAGCAACGTCCGCCTGATCTTGATCGATGCGGCTGACTACACGTACAGCGCTTCGCACGACTTTCTCGACGACGTTCCTACGGCCGCTCGTGTGGCTACTTCCGGCAACTTGACCGGCAAGACGGTAACGGACGGGGTGTTTGATGCGGATAACGTCACGCTGACATCCGTGACAGGAGACCAGTCGGAAGCGCTGATCATCTACATCCACACCGGCACGGAAAGCACGTCTCGTTTGGTTGCCTATCTGGATACCGGCTGGACAGGATTGCCGGTGACTCCGAGCGGCGGCGACATCAACATCATTTTCCACTCCAGCGGTATTTTTGCCCTCTAATGCCTACACGCAGCGACAACTTCAACCGCGCAAACGAAACACCTATCGGCTCGCCGTGGGTATCCAGCGTTGGCGGCGGCGCTCTTCTCGTCAGCAATGCATTGACCAGCACTGCCAGTACGGACCGCCAGTCGTACTACAACGACACATGGGGTAGCAATCAAGAGTCGTTCGCGACGGTAGGCAATCTATCCGTTAGAACAAATTACGCGCAGCTCGGCGTGCGCATGGACTCCAGTGGAAATGCATTGGTTTTGATAACGGACGGCACCAGCGGCGCGGATGGAACCGAGTTCGGACGGCTTACGTCTGGGTCGTATACAGCTCTTGGTGGAATCTCGACGACGTTCTCGAACGGCGACCGGATGCGCCTGACAGTATCCGGAGCTTCTGGCTCGATCATTCTCAGGGCGTTCAAAGATACCGGTAGCGGATGGTCGTTGGTTGGCGAGTTGACTGGTGTTACAGGACCAAGTAGCGGGGCGCCCGGAGCAGGAGCTTATGGGCTCGCGACCATCGACGACTGGACAGGCACAGACGGCGCCACTGGCGGCGGATGGATAGGACTTGTAGCCAATCAGGACTGATATGGACTTGTATCGTAATACCGGATCGCAGGTCATTAGTGCTGCACTTGTTACCACAGATGGTACAGCGGTTACGTCCGGCACAACGACCGTGTACGTAACTCGTGATGGCGGAACTCAATCGACTGGTTCTGGTTCGGCCGCACATGAGGGCAATGGACAGTGGACATACGTTCCGACGGCAACTGAAACCGATGCCACTCATGTGTGTTTCCTGTTCACGAACAGTACTACGGGAACGATTCGGGTCAACAAGGAGTACAGAACCATCGACAAACGCGCGGACGATGCGCTTCAGTCGGCCGCGCTGACGATTGGGTTTGGTACCGTTGGTTCCGGTTCGTCGACGACCAGTGTAGTCGTTTCGGCAATCAATTTTGCAGGCTCGACGAGCGTCGGAGCCAATGCTCTCGCAGGAACACGCATCCTGTTTCACGGTGACACATCTACCTCTGGATTACGTGCTGTCAGGGGACTAATCACTGCGAATACGTCCGGTTCCACCCCCACCCTGACCATTCACGCGGACACTGCCTTGCCTGCTACTCCGGCGAGCGGAGATAAGTTTTCCATCGTCTAACCATGCCGGTACGTCACGCATATCAGTCGGCCACGGCGAATAACCCTGCGCACGAGATCAGCTCGACGCGGTGGAACGCCAACCACGACCTAGTCGACAATCTCGATTTCCCGGATGTTACATCTGCGCCGTCCGCGCCGACATCTGGCACACGTGTGTGGGCGCGTCTAATCGCTCAACGGTCGACGATGTTCATGACCCCCGGGGGGGCGTACGGAGCGCGCCCAATAGCCATTGCGCCGTACGGTTCGCGCGCTCCAATGCTCATCACGTTGGCGAGCGGCACGACCGCACCGACAGCAATGGGGTGTACTTTGACGACTGCAGCCACGATGTCGCTGCAGTTCACGGCTACGAGTTCCAACCGATGGACATCCACCCCTAGGAAAAGGTACACGACTGCCACGACGGCAGGAACTGCGACAGGCGTGCGAATCGCCTACACGCAGTTTTATCGCGGAAGCGCTGCTGGATATGGCGGGTTCTTTTTTGCCGCTCGGTTCGGGCACAGCACCAACACGACCGGCTATCAGCTCTTTGCTGGTATGTGCGCTTCCACCGCTGCTCTTGGTGGAGATCCATCGGCGTTGACGAACATGATTGGGATGGGGTACGACGCCGGCGACGCTGCTACTGGCAACTGGTACATCATGCACAATGATGGCTCAGGAACTGCAACCCGTATCGAACTCAACGGTACGGGTTCATCTCCCAACGCCGCAGCCAGAGGGACCGATCAGGGGTTCGACCTGTACATCTTCAATCCGCCGAATAGCAGCAGTTTCCACGTACTGGCCGAGAGCATAAACAACCAGAACGTCGTGTTCAACGGCACGATCACGAGTGACGTACCTGCCGCTGATACCGCCTTGGCTTGGAAGGTCGAATGTCGTAATGGTGCTGTAGCCGCCGCTGCGACGGTCGAGCACAACTACATCTACGTCGAAAACCTGAGCTGAGGCTATGGCGCTGTTCGATCCGGGCATATTCGACCCGGGGATATTCGACACAGTTGCTGGCCCGCAGGATGTAGAACAGACATCCCGCTTCAACAACGCCAATACGTTCTATGGCGGCGATGTCGCCATCGACCGTAGCAAGGCCAATCTAACGACCATCGGGCCATGGGGCGTCCCCATGGCTCCTTACGTTCTGCTGACGTCAGGAACGACGCTCACGCAGAACTCGCGCTTTGATAACGCCAATACATTCTATGGCGGGTCGATCAGTCTTGATCTGACCCAGTCATCGCGCTTTAACAACACAAACACGTTTTACAGTGGGTCGATCAGTCTGGACGTAACTCAGTCGTCCAGATTCAACAACACAAACACATTCTATAGCGGGTCGATCAGCCTTGACTTAACTCAGTCTTCGCGTTTTAACAACGCCAATACGTTCTATGGCGGTTCGATTAGTCTGGACGTAATCCAATCGTCCAGATTCAACAACGCGCAGACGTTCTTTGCTGGGGTAGTTGCTCTCGTATTATCCCAGTCGTCCAGATTCGACAACACGAACACGTTCTATGGTGGGTCGATCACTTTCGACTTGACCCAGTCAACCAGATTCGATAACGCGAACACGTTTTATGGTGGCGTCGTCGACTCGGGTGGCGTCAACGTCACGCAAGACGAGCGGTTCAACAACACCAACACGTTCTTCGCTGGGACCATCCAACTTGTCATCGAACAGTCGAGCCGTTTCGACAGCACGAACACGTTCTATGGCGGCCGGATTGACCTGAACCTGTCTCAAAACGAGCGGTTCGACAACGCCAATTCGTTCTTTGGCGGTGAAATTTCGCTCACCCTGATACAAGTATCGCGCTTCAACAACGCGCAAACGTTCTATTCCGGGGCGATATCGCTGGACATCTTCCAGTCGTCCAGATTCGACAACGTCAACTCCTTCTTTGGCGGGGTAATCACCACAGACCAAGCCCTTGCTCAAAACGAGCGGTTCGACAACATCAATATCTTCTTTGGAGGGTCGGTTACTGGTGGTGTTGGCCCGACTGCCGCCGAGCGCAACTACCCGACGGCCATCCTCTACCCCGGTAGGCTAATCTCGCCCTTGCAATAAAGTGGGTGATCACTTACAATATTGGCGTCTATATCTAGTGTTGGTGTTTCCAGTTGGAGTTCAAGCTCTCGGAGAGTGACCGCCAGTCGGCCGTCTGGAGCCGCATCCGTGAGGCTGTGGCAGCCGAGCGCGAGAACATCAAGGAGCGCCTCGCTGGAGAACGTGACCAGATCATCGCGGCAGAGCTTCGTGGGAAGGCACGCGCGCTGCGCGAGGTGATCTCGATGGGGGAGCCGGACGGTGTCCCGCTCCAAATGATGACAGCCGCTAGCGCCGCTGTTGTATATCTAGACGATTGAAAATGAGCACGCCCGACAAGCAGGAAGACGCCGAGAAACTGTGGAAAGAAATCGTGGCCGGCAAAGAGCCCGCCACAGAGCCAGCCGCTAGTGAGGCGCCGGCCGCCAAGGAGGGAGAAGAAACTCCTCCAGACAAAGAGCCGGCAGAGCCTCAAGCCGCTGCGACTGACACGCCGGTCGTCCAGCAGGGTGACGAGCTCAAGGAACTGAAGGAGCAACTACATCGGGTCAAGTCCGACTTGGGTCGTCTCCGTGCGGAGAACGCCAAGCTGAAAACGGCCTACACACAGCCGCGTACCGAAACAGCCACTCAGACCGAGACGGTCAAAGAGGCTCTCCGGGACCCTGAGAAGTGGGCCGCGCTGAAGAAGGACTACCCCGATATCGCGGAAGGTGTAGAGGCCTTTATCGAAGAGCGGGTAAAGGCCTACGTACCTCCCGACGTTGTGACCCGCCGTTCCCTTGAGCAGGACAGGGCTCAGGAATTGTTCAACCAAGGGATGGCTCGCCTGTCGCAGGACTTCGGAGATTGGGAGTCCGTTGTGCGAACCGACGAGTTCCGCGCTTGGTTGGTTGATCAGCCGTACGAGAGACAACTTCTGGCAGATAGCCCGGATCCCGTGGCCGCCCACCGGCTTCTGGAAATCTGGCAGACGGAGTCCAAGGCGGCCAAACAGGCACCTGCCAACAACGTCAACCCGCGCCTGAAGGCAGCGGTTGTTCCGCAAACAAAGGTCGCAGCGCGAACAAAAGCGGAACACGAGCTGGAAGGCGAGGATTACTGGAACTATCTCGTGGCCAAGGAAAAACAGGCCGCGTAGTAAAGGGGTAAGCAATGCAACTCTACAACACCGTACTTTCTCGCAATCAGATCAAGGCGGCTGTCGAGATGCTGAAGGCGGCCGCGCCGATCACGGCTTTGGGCGACTTTGGGCTCAATCACCAAATGCCCAAGAAGTCGACCGACACGCTGGTATTCCGGCGCGTCCAGCCGTTCGGTGCGCTTCAGTCCGCTACCGGCGGCGCTTATCAGGGCACGCCGCGCATCGTCGTATCCGACTTCGTTCTGCAGGAAGGCGTTACGCCGTCGCCGCGCACCATCAACTATGTCGATGTGCCGGTACAACTTCAGCAATGGGGCGTTCTGTTCAAGTTTACCTCCAGAGCTGAACTGCTGTACGAGGATGACATCCCGTCCGACATGACGCGCGTTTGCGGCGAGGCGATGGCCGAACTGCTCGAACTGGTACGTTACGGCGTTCTGCGTGGCGGAACGAACGTCGTGCTCGCAAACGGCTCGCTCCGTACCGACGTCAACCAGCCGGTCACGTTGTCGGCTCTTCGTAGGGCGGCTCGTGTACTCGAAGCCAACCGTGGGCAGCGCGTTACGAGAATGCTGGCCCCGGGCCCGGATTACGGCGTCCGTTCGGTTGGGCGGTCGTTCATCGTGTTCCATCACACCGATCTGACCGCTGACATCCGTGGTCTGGCCGGGTTTATTCGTGTGGAGGATTACGCCACACACAAACCTGTGCATGAGCGTGAAATCGGCGCCGTCGAGGATTTCCGCTTCGTGTCCAGCCCGCTGTTCACGCCGTTCCTCCAAGCGGGCGCGGTGGCTCCGGCTAACACGGTGCTGTCCAACGGCGCTCCCTCCACTGGCTCAAACAACGCGGACGTGTACCCGATGCTGATCGTCGCGCAAGATGCGTGGGGTCAGGTTGCGCTCAAGGGCTACAACGCGATCCGTCCTGTTGTCTTGCCGGCGACCAGCGTGAACCACGCTAACCCGATGGGGCAATTCGGTTACGTTGGCGCATCGACGTGGTTCAACGCCGTGCGTCTAAATGAGAACTGGATGGTCCGTCTGGAATGTGCGGCTAGCGCTCTGGTGACCTAATGGTGATGTAACGCACTGCGGGGTGTCATGCCCCGCAGTGCAACAACAGGAGCACAACTTATGGCATCAGTCAGAGAAGTCTATAGCTCGCTCAACGACCAGCAGATCTGGCAGTTGCGAATCGCAATCGACGATATTCGGCGCGATCTGGAATCGTTGCGAAGCGTCTTCAACGCGCACGTCCACGGCGGTGTCACGACCGGCGCCGCCAACAGCGGCGCGTCGACGACTACCGTTCCAGTGCTGCGCACTCGTGAATAGAATAGGAGGCATCAATGAGCGACAACCTGATGAAAAACAACCGTGGAGGCAACTTCTGCCTCCAGTCGGGCGCGTGGGCCACTGGTTCCACGACTACCAACGTTCGGCAGGTAACCAACCCGATCGCGTACGTCATCGACGGGATTTTCTATTCCCGCGCAGGCGACGCGGCTGGCGGTATCAACGTGCAGGTCAGCTTCCCGACCACGGACGGCGCGTCGTCGGTGTTCCGTGCGACTACGCCTGTACAAGCAGCCGGAACGGTGGCGCTGTACGCCATTGGCATCAGCACGACCGGCGCGCTGATCTGCGTCAAGGGCGATGACGTGCGTATCAACTCTGGCATCCGGCCGCCGGTGCCGAGCCTGCCGCGCACGCACGCGCCCACGGCGTACGTCCGCGTGGCAACGACGACTAACCCGTTCACGTTCGGCGTGACCGCGTTCGACGCGACTGGTGTGACTACAGCATACACCAACGTCTTTACCGAACTTGCTGATCCGCCCGGCGCTCCGGCGTAATCGAGCGGCGGGGCGGCATGTCGCCGCCCCGCATTTCCAAATTAGGAAGGGTGTATGCCTGAAGTATTCACTGCCCAAGAAGTCGTTCTCGACAACCCGGGCTTGGAGGCCGTGACGGTTCACGAAGTCCTGAACTCGATGAAGAAGGGCGATAAGGCGTTCTCTAGCGAGGAGTTCGCCAACCAGTTGCTGACCATCCGTCTGGCGGAAAGCGGCGACGAATTCGAGGACAAGTTCGTTCCGGTCAACGTCGGCGAAACGATGGTCGCGATTCCGCGCGGGATGCAAGTCAAGGTCAAGCGGAAGTACGTCGAAGTTCTCGCCCGGGCAAGGGAAATTCGCTACTCGCAGAAGAACTCTACCCCGGGGGAACTGGACAAGATCGAGATGCACGGACGCGTGTTCGAGAAATATCCGTTCACCGTCATCCACGATCCGCACCCGAAGGGCCCGGCGTGGCTCAAGGCGATCCGGGAAGAGCCTATCGGATAAGGAGAGCGCGTGAACTTCCGGGAGCTATGCCAGACGCTCAAAACCGAGGCAGGCATCCCGGGGCCGCCGGGATCGCCTCTGACAGTTGTTGGGCAGACCGGCGAACTTGGACGCGTAGTGAACTGGATCCAGCAGTCGTGGCTGGACATCCAGTCCATGCACAATTCGTGGCGTTTCATGCGCCACGGGTTCCAGTTCGTTCTAACGCCTTCCACTCGGTCCTATACCAAGGCGGCAGTCAAAGCCGCTGCTGGGTTGACGCACGACATCAACAGGTATCACTGCCATACCCTCCGTCTGTACTTGGCATCCGAAGGTATCGCGACAGAGCAAGAGTTGTCGTACGTCCCGGTATGGGATGATTTTCGGGACACGCGTCTGGTTGGCGCGTGGCACACCACGACCGGACGACCAAGGTTTTTCTCGGTAGACCCACAAGACCGGCTCGTTTTCGACTTGCTGCCGGACGCCGCGTACACGGTGTACGGAGATTACCAACGGGAACCGGCCAACTTCCCGGCATCTGACATCGCCACGCCGGACTTCCCCGCGTATCTGCACATGATCATCGTGTGGAACGCGCTGATCCGCTACGCCGGATTCGAGGAGTCGAGCGCGCAGTACACGCACGCGAGGAATATGTACGCGACTCTGATGGCACGGATGGAAGACAGGGAACTGGAGCAGATGATGCCGCCCTGCCCGTTGGTTTAAATGTGGATTACTCCCAAAACAACCCCGCGCCAGTCCGACACGGTAATCTGCCGTGGTGGGCTGGACGTGTCGACGCCGTCGAGATCAATCGACCCGGGGAAACTCGTCTCCGCCATGAACTACGAGGTCATGGTTGGCAACGGGTATCGCCGGATCAGCGGGATCGAACGCTTCGACGGGCGAACAGCCCCAAGTTCGGCCACGTACACCTTGATCTGGGGACCGTTTACTACTGTTGGTATAGGGGACACAGTCAACGCGCACCCAAGCGGTTCGACCGGCAAGGTTTTGGCTGTCTACCCGAACCTAATGAGCCAGCAAGCGCTGGTCGTCACAAGGGTCACAGGTCCATTCCCTATCGGCGAAACGCTGAGGATCGGATCCACGCCGGTCGGCACCATTACGGCACAGCCAGCGACGTATCAACAAGATCCGTTCGCCGACCTCGACTGGCTGTATCTCGCCTCGCAGGAATACAGGTCGTCCATCACGAGGCCGCCGGGCAGCGGCGGTATTAGAGGCGTATGGTCTCTAGGTAATACCGTTTACTGCGTCCGGAATAACGCATCCGCCACGGCAGGCGTGATGTACGCGTCCTCCGCTACCGGTTGGACTGCTGTTTCGCTTGGATTCTCCATCCCATTCAATCTCGGCAACACAGGCACTCCCATCGTTGTCGGCAACACGGTAACTGGAGGAACTTCTGGTGCGTCTGCCGTCATCACGCGCGTCGTCGTCGAAGGCGGGGATGTTGGGTTTACTTCAGGAAATCCAGCCAGAGGCCAGTTGATCTGCGCATCCATCACAGGTGGGCCGTTTGTTTCTGGTGAAGAACTAAGAGTCTCCGGCGTTAGGCGCGCCAACGCTGCCGGAGGTTCGGTTGCGCATCAATTGCCCCTCGATGGCGTGTACGAGACGCGGACGCACAACTTCTTCGGCGCGTCCAGCATGAAGGAGGTCTACGGAGTTAACGGGGCCGGAAGAGCGTTTGCGTTCAACGGGTCGGTGTTTCACTTCATCAACAGCGGACAAGCCGCCCCGAGGCACATCGAGGTCCATGGCGGAAGACTTGTACTTGCGGAGGGAGCCGAAATCGCCATCAGTTCCATCGAATCGCCGTACCGTTTCGATGGCCCGACTGGAGCGGTATCTATCGCTGTCGGCGGAACCATTTCCGGGATGATTCGCGTCCCCGGGTCATCTGAGTCGGCATCGACTCTAATTGCCACCATCGACAACGGGGTATTCGTTCTGTACGGCAGCAGCGACGCTGACTACGCAGTCGTCCCTGCCGGACCAGAGAAGTCCATCGCAACGAGAAGCCTTCAGGCCATTGGTACGCCAATTGCCTTCGACAAGACCGGGCTGACGCAAGTCCTGCAAACCAGCGCGTACGGCAACTTTGCATTTAGCTCTATTTCTTCTGAGTACAACAGAGCCCTGTTGCCGCAGTTCAATGGCGTCCGCGCATCGGTTACGGTGCCGTCCAAGAACATGTACAGGCTATTCTTGAGTAATGGCTCCGTCTTGGCCTTGACGATGGTCGGCACCAAACCAATGGGCGCAATTCTGTGCGACTACAACGGGCGCGTCGCCAGATGTGCTTATCTGTCCGACATCAACACGGAATCCGTTTTCATTGGTTGTGACGATGGATTCGTTTACCAGCTCGACAAAGGCAGTTCCATCGACGGCGAGAACATCCGTAGTTGGCTGAAGTTCGCGCCGAATTTCGGTGGAAGTTATTCGACGCGCAAACGGTACTTTGGGGCCGACTTCGAAGTAACCCCAACGTCAGCTTTCAGGCTGTCAGTTGCGCCGCTTTTGTCATTTGGACGCGGAGATAACGCTGAACACGCACCAGACGAAATCATATCGACCGGCCTCGGCGGGCTGTGGGACGACGCGTTGTGGGATCAGTTTTATTGGGACGGCGGCGGAGATTTTCGCTATCACATCGATCTCAATGGTAGCGGCAACAGCATCTCGTTCATTTTGACGGACGAATCGAAGAAGTTTTTCCCGTGGATCATCGAGTCATATACCGTGCGTTACCGCACACGAAGGGAGGATAGGTAAATGTCCTTCTATACGCGAACGATCAATCTCCTTCCGTTAACGCTGGCGCGCAGCGCTGACATCAACGGCGAGTTCGAACTCGTCGAGGACGCATTCGACCTGATGCCGTCCCCAAGACCCGGTGGCGGTGGCTGGAACCTGCTTGATGGAACTGCGGCCGTTCCCGCCCTTGGCTTTGCCAGCGAAAGCGGCTTGGGTTTGTACCGAGTTGGTTCTGGACAACTTGCTCTGGTTTCCGGCGGCGCAGCTAGGCTGACGGTCAGTTCAACCGGCGTGTCGTTTTCTGGTGATGTCATCGGCGACCGCCTCATCCCAACCGGATCAACAGTACCACCCAACGGAATTTACTTGCCGGCGGCCAATACCATTGGTTTGGCTACTAACGGGGCGCAGCGCCTCACGATCAACGCTTCGGGAAATACGCTCATCAACGCTCCTAGTAGCGGCAACCCATTCGAAGCAAGGTGGAGTTCAACTGACGGCGTAATTGTTGGCGGACACACAACAGACACCTCAACACGTTTTGTGTTGGGCCGCGAAGGCACCAACGTCGCGGGTTTGTTTTACGACCGGTCAACCGGAAATGTTGGCTTGTTCCACGGAACCACCGCCGCTGGATCGCGAACTGACCGCATTCGAGTGTCACCGGACGGCAACGTCACCGTTCACGCTGCCTCCTCTGGTACGTCGTTCACTGTCAATGGCGGTCCATCGGCGGATATAGCGTGGTTCGGTGCCAACGCCGCTGGCGCTACGCGCTGGATCTCGGTTGTAAACACTAACACAGCATCAGATGCTGGCGCTGGGTTTTTTTGCAACGGATCTAACGGGGTTGGTAACGCATACTTCGCTATGTTCGGTACCTCCGCCGGTGTTATCGGAACCAACTCCAACCACCCCTTCGAACTCCGCACAAACAACCTTCAGCGGGTTGTGCTTGGTTCTACTGG
>OGCL01001897.1_pt1 | contig 16308 bp, 16 predicted proteins | sample 1570041 | NCBI WGS metagenome assembly OGCL01 (sample SAMN06266162, study PRJEB24511) | hot springs metagenome | isolation source: Hot spring water | place: South Africa: Limpopo | collected 2015-06-22
TCGACCCCACGATGGCACCCTTGCAGGAGACACTGGAAAGCGCACTTGCACAGGTAGAAGAGGTGGCGCGTGCGCTCAGGGTCTATCTGGACACGGTGGAGTATGACCCCACACGCTTAGAAGAGGTGGTCGCACGCTTGGAACTTATCAAACACCTCAAGCGCAAGTATGGCGATACGACCGAAGCAGTGCTCGCCTACGCGGACGAGGCGGAGCAGAAACTAAGCGCCTTAGAGCACCAATCGGAACGGCTTGCGACATTGGACACCGAGATTGAGCAGGTTCAGGCTCACGCTGAGTCGCTCTGTGCCCAGCTGAGTGCCCTCCGCACGCAGGGTGCCCAGCAGTTTGCCCATCTCCCTCTTGGCCAGTTCGATGAAGTAGGTGCCCATCAGGTTGCCGATGTTGCGGCTGCCGGAGTGGAGCATGATCCAGACGCCATCCGCTTCGTCGAGGCAGACCTCGATGAAGTGGTTGCCGCCGCCGAGGGTGCCGAGCTGGCGCACCCAGGGCTGGAAGGCGGTGGCCTTCTTGCGCTGGATGCCCGGATGTTTTTTTAGGATCGCCTCCAGTCGCCCCTCCAGGGCGACGATGGTGGAGCGTTTCACCGGTTCCTGTTTGTGCTGGTCGAAGCCCACCGGCACCGCCGCCTCGATGGCGGAGCGCACCCGGCGCAGGCTGTCCGGCAACTGGTCGGCGCGCAGGGAGAGGCGCACGGCGTTCATGCCGCAGCCGATGTCCACCCCCACGGCGGCGGGGATGATGGCCCCCACGCAGGGGATCACCGCGCCCACGGTGGCGCCGATGCCGGTATGCACGTCGGGCATGGCGGCGAGGTGGTGATGGATGAAGGGCAGTTGGGCGATGTTGGTGAGCTGGTCGATGGAGGACGGCTCGATCTCCTCCGTATAGACCTTCACCGGCGCCTTGCCCTTGTTGAGGGTCAGTCGGACGGGCATGGGGTTTTCTCCTGATTGGGATCTGCCATACTTTTGATTGTCGGCGTCTGCATATCGGTCGGCGTCGTTTGTTGCGCAAGCGCTATTGGTGTTTTCATGAAGAGTTATACGGCCGTTATCGAAAGGTGTCCCGAAACGGGGCTGTATGTGGGTTACATCCCCGGCTTTCCGGGGGCTCATTCCCAAGGCGCCACCCTCGACGAGCTGCAACATAACCTCGAAGAGGTGGTTGCGTTGCTCCTGGAAGAAGGGGAACCGGCACTGGAGGCAGAGTTTGTCGGCACTCAGCGCATCGCGGTGGCCTGAATGGTCCCGCCTCCCCTGCCGGTGCTGAAACCGCAAGAGGTGGTCAGTCTTCTTGAGCGGCTCGGCTTTGTCGAGGTGCGCCAGCGCGGATCGCACAAGCAGTTCCGCCATCCCGATGGGCGCAGCACTACGGTTCCGTTTCACAAGGGGCAGGATATCTCCCCCGTGCTGCTGCGCAAGATCGCACAAGACATCCGGATGTCGCCGGAAAAACTGCTCGGTCGTTGAAGTAAGAGGCGCGGCCCTCCCTCGCCGCGCCCCGCAGGTCACGCCTTGGGCTGGCCGATCCGTACCAACCCGTTCAACACCCCTTCCAGCCCGCCGAACACGGTGAGGTTATTGATGCGGTCGGTGACCTTCTCCAGGGTCTCCAGCTCCTTCAGCCGCAGCAACAAGGGGTTCTCCTCCATCAGCTTGGCGGTGTTGAGCAGCGAACGGGTGGCCGCGGTCTCTTCCCGGCGCTTGATACCGTTCGCCTGGGCCGCCTTTTCGGCCTCCACCACCTGGTTGAGGATCGCCTTCATCTCCCCCGGCAGGATCACGTCCTTGATCCCCACCTCCCGCACCTCCAGTCCGAAGGGCGCGGCCTTGGCCTTCACCTGCTCCAGCAGGCCAAGGTCCAGGGCCTCCTTGTCGGCCAGCAGCTCCTCCAGGGTGCGGGCGCCGATCCCCTGGCGCAGGCCGAACTGCAACTCGCGGTAGAGGAAGGCGCTCCAGTCGTCCAGCTCGGTGCGCGCCTTCACCGGGTCGGTGATGCGGAAGCTGGCGCTTAGGTTGATGCGTAGGCTTACCTTGTCCTTGCTGAGGATCTCCTGCCCGGAGACCTCCAGGGCCTGCACCCGCAGATCCAGGGTCTCCGCCTTGACGTTGTTTAGCCAACTCCAGAAGCCGTGCAGGCCGGCCGGTAGCGTGGCGCGGAACTCGCCATCCACGAACAACAGGCCCGCCTGTTGCGCCTTCACCTCCGCCAGTTGCACGCCGGCGGCCAGCGCCTTGGTCTGGGCCGGGTTGGAACGGGAACGGGCGATCAGCTCCAGCACCGCCTTGGGCGCCCGCAGGTCGTCGCCGATCTCCAGCAACTCCACCCGCACCGCGGTGGGGCCGCGCCAATAGACGCGGCGGCTGGCGGGGGGCAGCAGGACGGTCAGCTTGTCGTCCTGATAGACCAGACCCACCTGCCGCGCGCCCACGTCGATCAACTGCAAGTGGGGCTCGCACAGCTTTGGCGCGGTGCGCACCAGCAATTCGGCGCCGGGGCTGAGGATCGCCTCCAGGCGGCGGTCGCGGAACAGCAGGCCGCGCTCCGACTGGGCGATGACGATACGCTTGTAACCGAACATGGTTCTTGCTCCTGATGGGCGAATTGGGCGGGGTTGCCGCCGTGGGTGGGGCGGGGAAGGCGTTCCTTTGCTACACCGCTCCTGGCAGCGTGCCTGGAACGCGCTGAGCGCCCAGGATCGGGGCCGCGAGCTGTTCGGATTGTTGCTTGCGCGCTACGGAGATCCCCAGCGCTACTACCATACCCAAAGACCTCTCGCCGAGTGTCTCGCCGCCCTGGAGGCGCGGCGCCACTTGGCACAACGGCCGGGGGAGGTGGAGATGGCGTTGTGGTTTCACGACGCGGTTTACGACCCCCAGGCGCCGGATAACGAGGCGCGCAGTGCGGCCTGGGCCGAGACCGCCCTGCGGGAGGCCGGGATTTCCCGCCTGGAGACGGAGCGGGTGGCGGGGCTGGTGCTGGCCACCCGACATGCGGCCGTTCCAGTCGCGGCCGACGAGCGCTTGCTCGTCGATATCGACCTTGCCATCCTGGGGGCGCCGCCGGGGCGTTTCGACGAGTACGAGCGGGAGATTGCCCAGGAGTACGCCAGGGTGCCCCAAGAAGCGTTTCGGCGCAAGCGGCGCAACCTGCTGGAGGGGTTTCTCGCGCGCCCATCCCTCTACAGCACCGCCCAGTTTCGCGGGGCACTGGAGGCGCAGGCGCGGGAAAACCTGCGCCGCTCCATCGAGCGGTATGGGATCTTGGTCTTGATCATTGTTCCGGCCAGTCGTGCGGTGGCTGGAGTGCAAAAGCGTAGCGCGAAGCGCGTAGCTTTTGCAGTGTCCAAAAGCTTCGCTTTTGGACTCCAGGTTCCCCCGGCCGGAACGATGATCGAGGCCATCTATGTGGGTCACAACCGCTCCACCGCCAACGCCGCCCCCCACAGCCGCGCAAACAGCGGCTGCTGTGCGCCGGGATCGCCGCTGGTGAAGAAGCGAACCGCCCCCACCTCTGCCCGTGCCGCCGCCAGGCCATGCAGATGGAGTTGCCGCTCCACCTGCCGCGCCACCGCCGCGCCGGTGTCGATGACGGCGATGTGGGGGCCGGCGAGGCGCTGGATGAGGGGGAGCACGAAGGGGTAGTGGGTGCAGCCGAGCACCAAGGCGTCCACGCCGCTGGCGAGCAGCGGGGCGAGGTAGCGCTGGAGTAGCGCCTCGGTCTCGGCGCCGGCGAGGCGCCCGGCCTCGATCTGTTCCACTAGGCCTGGGCAGGGTTGCAGCACCACCTCGGCGCCGGCCCCGTAGCGTTCCAGCAGGTGGGCGAACTTGCCGCTGCGCAGCGTGCCCGCGGTGGCGAGGATACCCACCTTGCGGCTCTTGCTGGTGGTGACCGCCGGCTTCAGGCCCGGCTCCATGCCGACGATGGGGAGCTGGGGGTGGGCCGCGCGCAGCTCGTGGATGGCGGCGGCGGTAGCGGTGTTGCAGGCCAGCACCAACAACTTGCTGTGGCGGGCGAGCAGGGTCTCGGCGATGGCGAAGACGCGCTGGCGGATCACGGCGGTGGATTTGTCGCCGTAGGGGACATGGGCGCTGTCGGCGACGTAGAGCAGGTCTTCGTGGGGCAAGCGCTCGCGGAGATGACGGAGTACCGAGAGGCCGCCGACGCCGGAGTCGAAGACGCCGATGGGGGCGGGGGTCATCTCAACCCCGGCCGCTCATTGGAAGGCGCCGGCCTGGTCGCGCCGGAATTGGGTGTTGTAGAGGGTGGTGTATTCACCCCCCGCGGCCAGCAGTTCGGCGTGGGCCCCGCGCTCGACGATGCGGCCATCCTTGACCACCAGGATGAGGTCGGCGTGTTCGATGGTGGACAGGCGGTGGGCGATGACGATGGTGGTGCGATGCTCGGTGAGGCGTTGCAGGGCGGCCTGCACCTGACGTTCCGATTCAGAATCGAGGGCCGAGGTGGCCTCGTCCAGGATCAGCACCGGGGCGTCCTTGTAGAGGGCGCGGGCAATGGCCAGACGCTGCCGCTGGCCGCCGGAGAGGCGCACCCCGTCCTCGCCGATCAGGGCGTCGAAGCCCTCCGGCAGCTTGCGGATGAACTCCAGGGCATGGGCCGCCTCGGCGATGCGTTCCAATTCCTGGGGCTTTGGGGCGCCGGGGCGGCCGAAGGCGATGTTGGCGGCCACAGTATCGTTGAACAGCATGGGATCCTGCCCCACCATGGAGAGGTTGTTGCGCAGGCCCTCCAGGGACAATTCACGGATGTCTATGCCGTCGAGCAGGATCGTCCCCGCGCTGGGCAGGTAGAAGCGCGGGATCAGGCTGGCGATGGTGCTCTTGCCGCCGCCGGAGGGCCCCACCAGCGCCACCGTCTTGCCCGGCTCGGCCACGAAGTTGATGCCGCTTAGCACCTCGTCCCCACCGTCCCGGTAGCGGAAACAAACGTCGCGGAACTCCAGCCGCCCCTCGGCGCGGCCGATCACCCGGCCGCCGCTATCGGGCTCCGGGGGGTGGTCGATGAGGGCGAAGACGCTCTCCGCCGCGGCCAGTCCCCGTTGCAGCGGCTGGTTGATGCCGGTGAGGCGCTTGATGGGGGGGAACAGCAGCCCCAGCGCGGTGAGGAAGGCCACGAAGCCGCCCACGGTGAGGGCCTCGCCGTCGCCGACCTGGCGGGTTCCCACATAGATGAGCAATGCCAGCATCAGGGCACCGATGATCTCCACCAGCGGCCCGGCCGCCGCATCCGCCACCTTCAGCTTGACCTGGAAGCGGCGCACCCAGTTGGACTGGTGGTCGAAGCGTTGCGCCGAGGCCGGCTGCCCGCCGAAGACCTTGATCACCCGGTGGCCGCGCACCGCCTCCTCCAGGCAGTGGGTCATGTCCCCCATCATCCCCTGCAGCTGACGATTGAGGCGGCGCATGCGCACTGCCGCCACCCGCACCACCCAGGCCACCAGCGGCAGCAGCAGGAACACCGCCAGGGTCAGCCGCCAGTCCAGCCACAGCATGTAGGCGATCAGCCCCACCACCGTGAGGCTGTCCTTGATCAGCACGGTGAGCACCCGGGTGGCGGCGGCGGCCACCTGGGAGGAGTTGTAGGTGACCTTGGAGATGATGTTGCCGGTGGAGTTTTCGTCGAAGTAGCGGGTGGGCAGGCGCAGGATGTTGACGAACAGCTCCCGCCGCAGATTATAGACCACCTTGGAGGAGACCCACTCGAAGCCCACGTCCGCCACGAAGTTGGCAAAGCCGCGCACGAAGAAGAGCCCCACCAGCAGGATGGGGGTCCATTTCATGGTCTCCGGATCCTTGGTGACGAAGGTGCCGTCCAGCAACGGCTTCAGCAGCGCCGGGATGGCGGGTTCCGACAGGGCCATTACGATCATCGCCAGCACGCAGAGGGCGAACTGCCGCCAGTAGGGGCGCACATGGGTCAGGAGGCGCAGATAGAGCTGACGGCTGGAGAGTTCGGCGGTATCGGGCATGGAGTGGCGGCGGCTGGTCGCGGCGCCCGGCCGTCCGGGGCGGAGGTGGCGCGGCGACGGAAAGGGAGGGAATTATAGAGACTCCAAGGGGGCGCAACAACCGCCGCGGCAATTCCAAATTCAGGAACTAGGAACTAGGAACTAGGAGCTAGGAACTAGGGGCTTGTTCCTCGATCCTAGCACCTAGCACCTAGTTCTTTGCTGGTTGTCGCGGCCTGGCCGATTGGGCAAAATGCCACGGATTGAAAACCTCTACAGGAACCCCTGCCACCATGTCGCATGCAATCTCCGACCTTGACGCCTACATGAGCGACCTGGGCCGCCGTGCCCGCGCCGCCTCCCGCCTGCTCGCCGCCGCGGCCACCGCACCTAAGGACGCCGCCCTGCGCGCCATCGCCGCGGACCTCGACGCCCGTCGCCCCGAACTGCTCGCGGCCAACCACAAGGATCTGGAGGCCGGCCGCGCCAAGGGGCTGGAACCGGCCATGCTGGACCGGCTGGAACTCAAGCCCAAGGGCATCGACGCCATGATCGAGGGGCTTTACCAAATCGCCGCCTTGCCCGACCCCATCGGCGAGGTCTTCGGCATGAACTACCGCCCGAGCGGCATCCAAGTGGGACGGATGCGCGTCCCCCTCGGCGTGGTGGGCATCATCTACGAGGCGCGACCCAACGTGACGGTGGATGCCGCGGCCCTGTGTCTGAAATCCGGCAATGCCACCGTGCTGCGCGGCGGCTCCGAGGCCTTCCATTCCAACCAGGCCATCGCCCAAAGCGTGCGCAAGGGGCTGGAGCAGGCCGGCCTGCCGGCGGATGCGGTGCAGGTGCTGGCCACCACCGATCGCGCCGCCGTCGGGCGCATGGTCGCCATGCCCGAGTTCATCGACGTAATCATCCCGCGCGGCGGCAAGGGTCTGATCGAACGCATCTCCCGCGAGGCGCGGGTGCCGGTGATTAAGCACCTGGACGGCATTTGCCACGTCTATATCGACGACCAGGCGGATGCGGACAAGGCCTTCCGGGTCGCCATGAACGCCAAGACCCAGCGCTACGGCACCTGCAACACCATGGAGACCCTGCTGGTGGCCGAAGGCATCGCCGCCTCCATCCTGCCGCCCTTGGCCGCGGCCTATCGGGAGAAGGGGGTGGAGCTGCGCGGCTGCGAGCGCACCCGCGAGATCCTGGCGGGCTGCATCCCGGCCACGGAGGAAGACTGGCGTACCGAGTACCTGGCCCCGATCCTCTCCATCCGCGTGGTGGCGGGGCTGGATGAGGCCATCGACCACATCAACAGCTACAGCTCCCAGCACACCGACTCGATCGTCACCGAGAACTACAGCCGCGCCCGCAGATTCCTGCGCGAGGTGGACTCCAGCTCGGTGATGGTGAACGCCTCCACCCGCTTCGCCGACGGCTTCGAATACGGCCTGGGCGCGGAGATCGGCATCTCCACCGACAAATTCCACGCCCGCGGGCCGGTGGGGCTGGAGGGACTCACCTCGGTGAAGTTCATCGTGCTGGGGGATGGGCATGTGAGGGGGTGAGCCATGAGCATCGCCTATGCCAAGGACTATTACAGTTGGGCGCTGGAACAGGCCGCGCTATTGCGGCAGCGGCGCTTCGACGAGATCGACCTGGAGCACCTGGCTTCGGAGATCGAGGACATGGGGAAATCCGAACAGCGGGCGCTGGAGTCGATCCTCGAAACCCTGCTGATGCACCTGCTGAAGTGGCAATACCAGCCCTATTACGTCGGGCGTCGCGGTTGGGAGCTGACCGTCATCGAACAGCGCAAGCGGCTGCTCAGGCATCTGCGCAACAATCCCGGCCTGAAACCCAAACTGCCGGAGGCCATTGCGGAAGCCTATGACCTGGCGCGATTGGGGACGGAGCGGGAGACCGGGATTCCTACCGCCCGCTTTCCCGAGGCGTGCCCCTGGGGCTACGAACAGTTCGCCGACCCCGACTTCTGGCCGGCGCCCGCAAAGGCCTCGGAGGAACCGCAATGATCGGCAAGGCGAACCAACCCGCGGCGGCCAACCGCCCGCCCGCGGTCTTGGTCTTCGGCGGCCACGACCCCACCGGCGGGGCGGGGATCGTGGCGGACAGCGAGGCGGTGGCGGCCATCGGCGCCCACGCCGCCACCGTCATCACCTGCTTGACGGTGCAGGACACCAAGGACGTGCAGCAAATGATCCCCCTGGCGCCGGAACTGGTGGTGCGGGCCGCGCGCACCGTACTGGCGGACCTGCCGGTGCAGGCGGTGAAGATCGGGCTGCTGGGCGAGGCCGGTCTGGCCAAGGCCATCGCCGCGCTGTTGGCCGAATACCCGAAACTGCCGGTGGTCTTCGACCCGGTGCTGGCCGCGGGGGGCGGCCACGACATGGCCGATGGGGCCCTGTTGGACGCCATTGGCGAACACCTGCTGCCCCGCGTCACCCTCATCACCCCCAACGGCCCCGAGGCGCGGCGCCTCACCGGACTGAAACGGATGGAGGAGGCGGCCGCCATGCTGCAACGGCTCGGCTGCAAATCGGTGCTGGTCACCGGCGGCCACGACGGCGGCGGCGAGGTGATCAACCGCCTCTACCTGGAGGGCGGCGAAATGCTCGCCAGCCGTTGGCCGCGCATCGAGGGTGAATTCCACGGCACCGGCTGCACCCTCGCCTCCGGCATCGCCGCCGGCCTGGCGCTGGGACTGCTGCCCGCCGCCGCGGTGACGCGCGCCGAAGAGATGACCTGGAAGGCCGTAGGTCGCGCCCGCCGCATCGGCCGTGGCCAGAGGGTGCCTTTGCGTGGTCTCGGTTGAGTGGGGTTCAAAAGCAGAAACAGGGAGGACACGGAGGAAAGAGAGGGTAGCTCCGCATATAATCAGATGGGACTTGACGTGCTGTTTAATCCGTGACAATGGAAGAACCCGACCTCTTCGCCACCCCTGACGACAGCGGCCGCCCGCTGGCGGATCGGATGCGGCCGCGCAATCTGGAGGAGTTCGCCGGCCAGACGCATATCCTGGGCGAGGGCAAGCCGCTGCGCCGGGCCATCGAGTCGGGCCGGCTGCACTCGATGATCTTCTGGGGGCCGCCGGGCACCGGCAAGACCACCCTGGCCCGGCTGCTGGCCCGCCGCACCGGGGCACAGTTCCTCGCCCTGTCCGCGGTGCTCTCCGGGGTGAAGGATATCCGCCAGGCGGTGGATCAGGCAAAAGAGGCCCGCCGCCAGGACAACCGCGGTACGCTGTTGTTCATCGACGAGGTGCACCGCTTCAACAAGGCGCAGCAGGACGCCTTCCTGCCCCACGTCGAAGACGGCACCTTCCTGTTCGTCGGCGCCACCACCGAAAACCCCTCCTTCGAGCTGAACAACGCCCTGCTCTCCCGCGCCCGCACCTATGTACTCAAATCCCTGGAGAGCGCGGAGCTGGAGGGTATCCTGCGGCAGGCGCTAGAGGACGACGAGCGGGGTCTGGGGGCGTTGCACCTGCATATCGAACCGGAGACCCTGCGCCTCATCGCCGAGGCGGCGGACGGCGACGGTCGGCGCGCCCTCAACCTGCTGGAGATCGCCGCCGATCTGGCCGAGGATGGCCGCATCGAACGCACCACCCTGGAAGAGGTCTTGATCGGCCAGCCGCGCCGCTTTGACAAGGGCGGCGACCTCTTTTACGATCAAATCTCTGCGTTGCACAAATCGGTGCGCGGCAGCGCCCCGGACGCCGCCCTCTACTGGCTCTGCCGCATGCTAGACGGCGGCTGCGACCCCCTCTACATCGCCCGCCGGGTGGTGCGCATGGCCTCCGAGGACATCGGCAACGCCGACCCGCGCGCCCTGGAGATCGCCCTCGCCGCCTGGGACGCCCAGGAACGGCTGGGCAGCCCGGAGGGTGAGCTGACCCTGGCGCAGGCGGTGCTCTACCTGGCCGTCGCCCCCAAGAGCAATGCCGCCTACATGGCCTACAAGGCCGCCATGCAGGCCGTGCGCCAGTCCGGCGCCCTGGAGGTGCCCATTCACCTGCGCAACGCCCCCACCCGGCTGATGAAGGCGCTGGGCTACGGTAAGGCCTACCGCTACGCCCACGACGAACCGGGCGCCTACGCCGCAGGCGAGACCTATCTGCCGCCGGAGTTGGAGGGACAGCGCTTCTACCTACCGGTGGAACGGGGGCTGGAGATCAAGCTCAAAGAAAAGCTGGAGCGGTTGCGGGAGCTGGATCGGCAGGCGGGGGCATCCTCTGACCCGCCGCCCTAGGGTTCCTTTCCACCAGGGGCCTTGGGTCTAGTTCCGGCCAGAGACCTGACAGGTCTTCAAGACCTGTCAGGTCTGTACTCCGCACGGTGGCCCGAACGATGATCAAGGCCCCACCAGGGCCTGGATCCTGCTCTCGTCCGGTTCATTCAGGATCTGTTGCAGGCGCGGCGGATCGGCACAGGTGCGGATGCCGTATGCTATATCGCCATCTTGCAGTAACCGTTCACGCCCCCCGCCTTTTAGAACCCTCACCCCAGCCCTCTCCCAGAGGGAGAGGGAGTTTTCGGTGGGGGGGCGTGAACGGTTACTGACAAACTGCTCCGGCGCGTACGGGCGATGCCGGGCGTGAAAGCCTTCCCACCGGGGGAGGCGTTGGCCTATTTGGAGAGCTGGTATGAGAACTGAAGTCGAATTGCGCAGAGACGGGATGCAGGCGCTGATCCAGGCCCTTGGCTTGGTGGAGGCCGAGCGCTTCATGGCGGCGGTTTCCAGGGATCGATTCGATTACACCAAATGGCGGCGTTTGGGTTTGCCCAATCTTCCTCTGAATGAGTTGGCGGAACGGGCGAATCGCCTTTCCCAAGGGATGAATGAGCCGGATCGGGTGCGTTAGAATTCCGCGCCGCGGAATTTTAGCGGGCTAGATGCGTGCATAGGCCTCCAACGCCCGCTGGCGCCCGGCGGCAAGCTCCACCAGCGGCGGCGGATAGCCGGTCAGGCTGCCGCCCGGTTGGGGCGGATGCACCGCCGCCCCTTTGATCCCCCGCAGTTCCGGCACCCAGCGCCGCACATAGTCGCCCGCGGGGTCGAAGCGCTCCCCCTGGGTGACGGGGTTGAAGATGCGGAAGTAGGGGGCGGCATCGGCGCCGCAGCCGGCCACCCACTGCCAGCCCAGGAGGTTGTTGGCGAGGTCGGCGTCCACCAGGGTATCCCAGAACCAGGACGCCCCGGCCTGCCAGGGGAGCAGCAGGTGTTTGCTGAGGAAGGAGGCCACCAGCATCCGCACCCGGTTGTGCATCCAGCCGGTGTGCCAAAGCTCGCGCATCCCCGCATCCACCATGGGGATGCCGGTAGTGCCGCGCTGCCAGGCCCGCAGCGCGGCCTCGTCCCGCCGCCAGGGAAAGCGCTCGAAGCGCGGGTCGAGGGGATGTTCGAGGGTGTGGGGGAAGTGGAACAGCAGGGCGTGGGCGAATTCCCGCCAGTAGAGCTGGCGCAGGAAGGCCTCGGCCCCGTCGCCCCCCGTCGCCCCCGAAAGGGCCTGATGGACCTGCCGCGGGGAGATCTCGCCGAAATGGAGATGGGGCGAGAGACGAGAGACGCCGCTGAGATCGGGACGGTCCCGCCGTTCCGCATAATCCGCCAGCGGTCCTTCCACAAATTGGCGCAACAGGGCCTGTGCCCCCGCCTCCCCCGGACGCCAGCAGGCGGCCAGCCCCACATCCCAGCGGATGGCGGGGAGCAGACCCAGGGCCGCGATGGCGCGGCCCGTCCAGGGCAAGGCCTCCGGCGGCGGCGGCAGTTCGGCCGGCAACGGCAAGGGCGCGGCCGGCGGCGGCTCGCGCAGACAACGGCGCCAATAGGGGGTGAAGACCCGATAGGGCGCGCCATCCCCCTTCAGCACCGCCCAGGGCTCGTTCAACAGGGCGGCATTGAAGCTGCGCACCCGCACCCCATCCCCTTGCAGCCCCTGCTTGAGGGCGCGATCCGCCGCCGTGGCCCCAGGCTCGTAGCGGCGATTCCAATAGACCGCCCCGGCGCCGCTTGCGGCGATCAGCCGGCGCAGGGCGGGCAGGGGGTCGCCCTCCACCAGCAAGAGCCGCGAGCCGCGCCGCCGCAAGTCGTCGTCCAGGGCGGTCAGGCTGTGGTGCAGCCACCAGCGGCTGGCCGCCCCCATCGGCGGGTCGCCGGCGGGTTCGGCGCCAAGATAACAGGGCAACAGCCGGCTGGCGCCATCGGCCAGGGCGGCGGCCAGGGCCGGGTTGTCGGCCAGGCGCAGGTCGCGCCGAAACAACAGGATCGCGGTGGTCATGGGAACTCGAAACCGAACGAAATCGTCGTATAATTCAGCGACATCCTATCCTAGCATTTTTAGAGGACATGCCATGCCCACATACGACTATAGCTGCGCCACCAATGGCCGGGTGGTGGAGGTGAGCCACCGCATGAGCGAGGAGGTGAAGAACTGGGGCGAGCTGTGCGCCAAGGCCGGCATCGCGCCCGGCGACACCCCGGCGGACAGCCCGGTGAAACGGCTCGCCACCGGCGGCAATATCGTCTCCGGCAAGCTCACCTCGGAGCCCGCCTCCCCCTGCTCCACCGGCTCCTGCTGTCCGGGCGGGTTTTGCGGCCTCAATTAACAGGCCGGCCGCATCGCCCAAAGAGTCGTCTGACCCGGACTATACAGGCCAAGAGATGCCATTTCTTCCAGAAATGGCATCTCTGGTAAATGATCTCCCTTGAGGCCTCAGCTTAGAAGTCCTCGCCACCAGGCCCTCCATGCGCTTCTTCAACACCGCCGGCCCCTGCGTGGCCGGCCAGCACTATTTGGTAGATCCCCTGGCCCGTCTGGACCTGGAGGAGGTGCGGGCGATGATCGACCAGCAGCGCTTCTTCGTTCTCCATGCACCCCGCCAGACCGGCAAGACCACCTCGCTGCTGGCGCTGATGGCGTTCCTAAACCAGGAGGGGCGCTATCGGGCGCTCTATGCCAACATCGAGGCGGCCCAGGCGGTGCGCCACGACGTGACGCGAGGGCTGGACACCATCTGCCGCACCATCGGCTCGCGGGCGCGGGATTACGGGGTGGACCCAGCCCTGGAGGGGATCGCCGCCGAGGTGCTGGCGACCCACGATCCCTCCGGCGCCTTGACCGAGATGTTGAGCCGCTGGGCGCGCGCCAGCGACCGGCCGCTGGTGCTGATCCTAGACGAGGTGGACGCCCTGGTGGGGGATACCCTGATCTCGCTGCTGCGGCAACTGCGGGCCGGCTACGCCCAGCGCCCGGCGGCCTTTCCCCAGTCGGTGATCCTGTGCGGGGTGCGGGATGTGCGGGACTACCGCATTCATAGCTCCCACCAGGAGATTATCACCGGCGGCAGCGCCTTTAACATCAAGGCGGCGTCGCTGCGGCTGGATAATTTCAGCCGCGAGGAGATACTCGGCCTCTACCACCAGCACGAGGCCGATACCGGCCAGCGCTTCGACCCGGCCATCTTCGAGGAGCTGTGGGAGGACACCCAGGGCCAGCCCTGGCTGGTCAACGCCCTGGGCCACGAGATGACCTGGAACGACCGCGAACTGAGGAATCGCGCCATCCCCATCGACCTGGAGCGCTACCGGGCGGCGCGGGAGCGGCTGATTCAGTGGCGGGCCACCCATTTGGACCAGCTCACCGACAAGCTGCGGGAGGGGCGGGTGCATCGGGTGATCTCGGCGCTGCTGACCGATGAGGAGGGTCTGGGCGACATCCCCCCGGACGATCAGCTCTATGTCGCCGACCTGGGGCTGATTCGCGTCCGTCCCCAGGTGGAGATCGCCAATCGCATCTATCGCGAGGTAATCCCGCGCGAGCTTTCCTGGGTAGCCCAAACCCGCATCCCACAACAGACCGCCTGGTATCTCGACCCCGACCGCCGCCTCAACCTGCCCAAGCTGCTGGAGGCCTTTCAGCAGTTCTTTCGCGAACACGCCGATGCCTGGCTGCTCAACCTGGACTTCAAGGAGGCGGGGCCGCAACTCTTGTTGCAGGCGTTCTTACAGCGGATCGTCAACGGCGGGGGGCGAATCAGCCGGGAGTATGGTCTAGGACGGCGGCGCACCGATCTCTTTCTGGAGTGGCCGTTGGACGAGGGGCTGGGCTATCGCGGTCCGCTGCAACGGGTGGTGCTGGAGCTGAAGGTGCTGCGCCCCACCGGCCATCGCGGCCTCGACGCCACCCTGGCGGAGGGGCTGGAGCAGACCGCCGATTACGCCGACCGCTGTCGGGCCGACGAGGCCCATTTGATCCTCTTCGACCGCCGCCCAGGGCGGAGTTGGGAGGAGCGCATCTGGCGGCGGGAGGAGCGGCGGGGGGAGCGGGTGATTCAGGTTTGGGGAACCTAAGCCTCGACGCCAGCGGATCGGTTTTAACCGGGCGTATTCGGTGTTCCAGTTTTGCAATGGAAGAGGTACCATTCTCCCCTTCGCAGCCGCCGCCCCGCCGGGCAGCGGTCTTTCGGTGCAGTAGAGGAGTCCCGCATGAGCGTATCGGCCCAAGTCATCGAACAGCGCTTGCAGCATTTGGAGCGCCACCTGGAGCAGGAGAACCCGGTCCTGCTGAAGACGGTACAGAGCTTTAGGCAACTGGACAAGGTGGCCCACCGGCTGGGGCTGTTGGAGGAGGGGGAATCCTTCGCCACCCAAATCCCCTGGTGGCCGCTGGTGGCGATCCTGGGCACCTTCTCCGCCGGCAAGTCCACCTTCATCAACCACTACCTCCAGGCCAAGCTACAACGCACCGGCAATCAGGCGGTGGATGACCGCTTCACCGTGCTCTGCTACAGCAAGGAGGCCACCGCCCACGCCCTGCCCGGCGTGGCGCTGGACTCCGACCCCCGCTTCCCGTTCTACCGCGTCAGCGAATCCATCGAGCAGGTGGCCAAGGGGGAGGGACAGCGCATCGACTCCTATCTCCAGCTCAAGACCTGCCCCAGCGAGCAGCTCCGCGGCAAGATCCTGATCGACTCCCCCGGCTTCGACGCCGACGCCCAGCGCACCGCCACCCTGCGCATCACCGATCACATCATCGACCTCTCCGACCTGGTGCTGGTCTTCTTCGACGCCCGCCACCCGGAACCGGGGGCGATGCGCGATACCCTGGATCACCTGGTGAGCCGCACCCTGGGCCGCCCGGACGCCGGTAAGTTCCTCTACATCCTCAACCAAATCGACACCACCGCCCGCGAGGACAACCCCGAGGAGGTGGTGGCGGCCTGGCAGCGGGCGCTGGGGGAGCGCGGCCTCACCTCCGGCCGCTTCTACACCATTTATAACCCGGAATCGGCCACGCCCATCGACAACCCGGAGCTGCGCCGCCGCTACGAGTCCAAGCGGGACGCCGACCTGCACGAGATCCACTCCAGGATGCGCGAGGTGGAGATCGAGCGCGCCTACCGCATCGTTGGCGCCCTGGAGAAGACCGCCCGCGATCTGCGCGAAAAGGTGGTGCCGGCCCTGCAAGGGGCGATGGAGAAATGGCGGCGGCGGGTGCTGTGGGGCGACCTGGTCGCCTTCGGCCTGCTCGGCGGCGGGCTCGTGGCCCACAGCATTAACGCCGGCTGGTGGGGGGACAACGCCCCCGGCTGGCTGGCCAATTTCGCCGTCGGCTCCACCCCCTTCTATGGGGCCACGGGCGCGCTGCTGGTAGTGGCGCTGGCCGTGCATTTCGGCATCCGCTCCCTGGCCGCCAAGAGCCTCTACCGCGGCCTGCGCAAACAGGCCCAGGAACTCGGCATCCGCGGCAGCCTGGGCAACGCCTTCCAGCGCAACACCAAGCCCTGGCGCAGCATCTTCAGAACCTTCCCCGCCGGCTGGGGCCGCGGCAGCCGCAAGCGCATCGAACAGGTGTTGCAGGATACCGATGTCTATGTGCAGACCCTCAACGACCGCTTCACCAACCCCTCCGGCGGCGACCTGGTGACCGCGCAGCACCTGGCCAAGCCCGCCGAAGAGGCCGCGCCGCCGCCATCGGCCGCCTAGGGGGGACTGGAGTGCAAAAGTGAAGCGCGAAGCGCGTAACTTTTGCTCGACGCATCCCTGCGCCGAGCCCCTTCGGGGCTTGCGCGTAAATCTGCTCCTGGCAGATTTGTGCTCGACGCATCCCTGCGCCGAGCCCCTTCGGGGCTTGCGCGTAAATCTGCTCCTGGCAGATTTGTGCTGTCACTGCAAAAGCTTCGCTTCGCTACGCTTTTGCACTCCAGACCAGCCTGGCCAAAACGATGTCACTGCAAAAGCTTCGCTTCGCTACGCTTTTACACTCCAGGCCAGCCTGACCAAAACGATGTCGCTGC
>OGCL01001899.1_pt1 | contig 16297 bp, 13 predicted proteins | sample 1570041 | NCBI WGS metagenome assembly OGCL01 (sample SAMN06266162, study PRJEB24511) | hot springs metagenome | isolation source: Hot spring water | place: South Africa: Limpopo | collected 2015-06-22
CCCGTGGCGATGATGCAATCGGGGCGCGCGGCCTTGGCGATCTCGGGACGGATTTCCGGCTCGGGGTTGGCCAGCGCCAGGATCAGCGGCTTGTCGGCCATGGTCTTGACCATTTCGGCCGTGAGCACGCCCGCGGTCGAGCAGCCCAGGAACACGTCGGCGCCATCCACCACATCGGCCAAGGTGCGCGCCGAGGTGATCTGGCAGAAGCGCTGCTTGGATTCATCGAGCTTGCCGGCCAGCGCGTCGGCGCGCTCGCTCTGGATCAGGCCCTTGGAGTCGCACACGAAGACGTTCTTGCGCTGCACGCCCAGGCCCACCATCACTTCCAGGCAGGCAATGGCCGCGGCGCCCGCGCCGGAGACGGCGATCTTGACCTGATCGATCTGCTTGCCCACCAGCTCCAGCCCGTTGAGCAGGGCGGCGCTGGAGATGATGGCCGTGCCGTGCTGGTCATCGTGGAAGACGGGAATGTTCAGGCGGTCCGACAGCTTCTTCTCGATGTAGAAGCACTCGGGGGCCTTGATGTCTTCGAGGTTGATGCCGCCCAGCGTGGGCTCCAGCGCCGCAATGATCTCGACGAGCTTGTCCGGGTCGCGCTCGGCCAGCTCGATGTCGAAGACGTCGATGCCAGCGAATTTCTTGAACAGGCAGCCCTTGCCTTCCATCACCGGCTTGGAGGCCAGCGGTCCGATGTCGCCCAGACCGAGCACGGCCGTGCCGTTGGTGATGACCGCCACCAGGTTGCCGCGCGAGGTGTACTCGGCCGCCAGCGTCGGATCCTGCTCGATGGCCAGACAGGGATAGGCCACGCCAGGTGAGTAGGCCAGCGACAGATCACGCTGGTTGGACAGCGGCTTGGTCGGCGTCACCGAGACCTTGCCGCGGGTGGGCAGGCGGTGGAACTCCAGCGCGGCGTCGCGCAAGGCTTGTTCAGCGTCAGACAGGGGCTTGTCGGCACTCATAAAAAGAACGGCGGTTGGCGGGGAGAGGATTTTTCCGGCGGGGCGTGCATGGTAAGCGATTCGCCTGCGCCCATCTGGCAACGCCTGTGTCAACATGAGGTCTGTGCGGGGCCTGGGAGGGTGCATTTCCCGTGGTGAAATCAAGTTTCCCGCTGGCGTGCCGATTCAACCGGCATTACCTTCCCATTCAGGCAGTTCACAGGGATGACCCCAGCCCCAGAGTCCACGCTCCAGCGATGGCGCACGCAGCTTCACAGCCTGTGGCGTGAGGTGGTGCCGCATGAGACCGTGGACGGCCCCCTGGTGCGCCACTTTCGCGCACGGCAGATTCAGGCCTTGCTGGCCCTGCTGCCGCTGATTGCCACGGGCAACGCGATCAACACCGTCATCATCGCCTGGTACTTCTGGGACCAGCTGCCGCATGCCTGGCTGGTGGGCTGGTGTCTGACGGCCACCGTCTCGCTCATGGTGGCCTACGTCTGGTGGGGCAAGCTCATCCAGCGTGGCCGGCGTCCCACCGCAGAGGCCTCTTCGGTGCCACTGGTGATGGGGCAGGTGGTGTTCTTCTCGGCCATCTGGTGCGCGATGCCGGTGCTCGTGTTTCCGGGAGCGGATCACAACGGCGCCATGCTGATTGCCACGGTGATCGTGGGCATGATCTGTGGCGGGGCTTTCATGCTCGCGCCGCTGGCGCCCGCTGCGCTCACCTATGTTGGCGCCATGGGCGTGGCCAGCGCCGTGGGGCTGTTGCGCTCGTCTTATGCAAGCAGCATGGCGCTGATGCTCTTGCTGGCCGTGTACTCGGTGATCATGTCGGGCGTGGCTTTGACCAGTGCCCGGGTCTTCCTCAGCCGCCTGCGTGCCGAAGCAGAGACCGACCGGCAAAAACAACTGGTCGACCTGCTGCTGCGCGATTTCGAGGAGCACGCCTCCGATTGGCTGTGGGAGATCTCGCCCACCGGTCATTTGCGCCATGTGTCGGCCCGGCTGGCCGAGTCGTTCGGCTTGCCTGCCAAGCAGTTGGTGCAGCGCTCATTCATCGAGCTGCTGTCGTGGATGCGGCCGGCTGACGACCCGGACGCGGCCCAGGCGCTTGCCCGGCTGACCTCGTGCATGCGCATGGGGCAGCCTTTTCGCGATCTGGAACTGCCCGTCGAGGTCGGCAATGAGTTGCGCTGGTGGTCGCTCTCCGCCAAGCCCTTGTATGACGAAAGCGGCCGTGCGGCGGGCTGGCGTGGTGTGGGCGCCGATGTCACGCACACACGCCAGGCCCGTGACGAGCTGGCCCGGCTGGCCAACTATGACGCGTTGACCGGCCTGGCCAACCGGCACCGCTTCAGCAAGGAGCTGGACCGGCTGGCGAGCGATCCGTCGGTGTCGACGCGGGCCTGTGCGCTGCTGTTTCTGGACCTGGACAACTTCAAGACCATCAACGACTCCCTGGGCCACGGGGTAGGCGACCAGTTGCTGCGGCGTGTGGGCGCCCGTTTGCGCACCTGCGTCGGCGAGGGCGACCTGCTCGCGCGGCTGGGTGGCGATGAGTTCGCCTTGCTGACCTGGCGGCATGCCTCGGTCGAGGCGGCCGCCACACTGGCAGACCGGCTGCTGACGCTGTTGTCCGACCCATGCCAGCTCGACGACGTGATGGTCGAGGTCCGCGCCAGCATCGGCGTGGCCCTGGCGCCGCGCGACGGAGCCGACCCACAATCGCTGCTGCAATGCGCCGACCTGGCCTTGTATGCTGCCAAGGCTGCAGGGCGCAACACGTTCCGCTTCTTCGATGTCAGCATGGCCGAGACAGCCCGTGCCCGGGCGCGGCTGCAGCACGAGCTTGGCATGGCGCTGGCAGCCGAGCAGTTCACGCTGTTCTTCCAGCCCCAGTTGCGGCTGGACAGCGGCGAGGTCATCGGATTCGAGGCGCTGGTGCGCTGGCAGCACTCCGAGCGCGGCCTGATCGGGCCGGGCGAGTTCATTCCGGTGGCCGAAGAAACCGGCCAGATCGTGCACCTGGGCACCTGGGTGCTGCGCGAGGCCTGCCGCCACGCCAGCCGCTGGCCGGGCGAGTTGCGGGTGGCGGTGAACCTGTCGGCCGTGCAGTTCCGCAGCAGTTCGCTCATCGAGCTGGTGGATGATGCGCTGGCGCGCAGCGGCCTGGCGCCCGAGCGGCTCGAGCTGGAGATCACCGAATCGGCGCTGATCGAGGATCACGATGGCGCGCAGGCCACCCTGATGGCGTTGCGCAGCCGGGGCGTGCGCGTGGCCATGGACGACTTTGGCACCGGCTACTCATCGCTGGCCTACCTGCGCCGGTTCACGCTGGACAAGCTCAAGATCGACGGCATGTTCGTGCGCTCGCTCGACAGCGATGCCGATGCTCAAGCGGTGGTGACGGCCATCATCAGCCTGGCCCGGGCGCTGCGACTGGAAACCACCGCCGAAGGCATCGAAACGGGCGAGCAGCTGGTGATGCTGCGGGCGCTGGGATGCGACGACGTGCAGGGCTACCTGATTGCGCGCCCCATGCCGGCAGGCGACGTGCCCGACTACCTGGCGCGCACCCACGCCGCCCTGGTCTGAGGGGGGGCTTCGCGGACAGCGGAACCTCCTGCCGCGTGCGGCATCCATCTGGCGTCGCCGTCTCCCGACAACGCGGGATCGGCAATGTCATGGCCCGGTGATACATTGCAGCGATCCGGCAGCGGCTCGGGCGTTGCCATGTCCAGACTGTTCAAACAGAGGAACGAACGATGAAGTGGATGCAAGTCTTGATGCGTTGGATGTGGGCCTCCTTCTTCCTGGTGGCCAGCCTGGGTGCCCAGGCCGCGTCGCCGACCGGCGAGTACGTGCTTGGCCCGGGGGACACGATCCGTATCTCGGTGTTCCAGAGTCCTGACCTCTTGCTGGAAACCCGCATCAGCGAGGCCGGCACCATCTCCTACCCGCTGCTGGGCGCCGTGAAGATCGGCGGCCTGACGGTCAGCCAGGCCGAGCAGCGTCTGGCCACGGGCCTGCGTGATGGCAACTTCCTGAGGCAGCCCCAGGTCTCGATCCTGGTGCTGACCGTCAAGTCGAACCAGGTGTCGGTGCTGGGCTATGTGAACCGCCCCGGCCGCTATCCGCTCGAGGCCGGCACCTCCAAGGTCAGTGAAGTGCTGGCCCAGGCTGGCGGCATCCTGCCGGGCAATGGCTCCGAGCTCATCGTGGTCACCGGCACGCGCGACAACAAGCCTTTCCGCAAGGAAATCGACTTCCCGATGATCTTCTCGGCCGCGGGCGTCAACAATGACATCGTGCTGCAGAACGGCGACGCCATCTTCGTCGACCGCGCTCCGCAGATCTACATCTACGGCGAAGTGCAGCGCCCGGGCGCCCAGATCCTGCTGCGTGACACCACGCTGCTGCAGGCGCTGGCCACTGGCGGCGGCCTGACCCTGCGCGGCACCGAGCGCGGCATCCGCGTGCACCGCCGTGATGCGTCGGGCTCAGTCAACGTGATTCAGCCGGGCATGAACGACAAGCTCCAGCCCGGCGACGTGATCTACGTGCGCGAAAGCCTGTTCTGATCAGGCCGGCCGCTGCCAGGCGGCCGCGTAAAAGCCGTCTGTGGCGTGGCGATGAGGCCACAGCCGCAGATGGCCAGCGGGGGTGACCAGCTCATCGGCCCGCGAGACACCGGCCTGCGTCAGCAGGTCGGCTGCATTCAGGGGCTGCAATTCGGGCTGTTCGGCCTGGAAGGCCGCCACCACGTCTTCGTTTTCCGCTGGCAGCAGGCTGCAGGTGGCGTACACCAGTCGGCCACCCGGTTTGAGCAGGCGCACGGCGCTGCGCAGGATGGCCAACTGCTTTTCGCGCAACTCCTGCACGGCCTGCGGGCTCTGGCGCCACTTCAGATCCGGGTTGCGGCGCAGTGTGCCCAGGCCGGAGCAGGGCGCATCCACCAGCACGCGGTCGATCTTGCCGCTCAGGCGCTTGATGCGCTCGTCGCGCTCGTGCGCGATCTGCGCGGCGTACACATTCGACAGGCCGCTGCGGGCCAGCCGAGGCTTGAGGTTGTCCAGCCGGTGGCCCGAGACATCGAATGCGTACAGGCGGCCGGTGTTGCGCATCATGGCGCCCAGCGCCAGTGTCTTGCCACCGGCGCCGGCACAGAAATCGACCACCATCTCGCCGCGCTTGGCGCCGGTCATCAGTGCAAGCAGCTGGCTGCCTTCGTCTTGCACCTCGACATGGCCGCCGGTGTACAACGGCAACTTCTGCAGCGCGGGCTTGCCCTGCATGCGCAGGCCAATGGGCGAGTAAGGGGTGGGCTCGGCAGTCAGGCCGGCCTCGGCCAGCGCCTTGATCACCTCATCGCGCCGGGTCTTGATTTCGTTGACACGCAGGTCGAGCGGGGCGCCCGCCGAGAAGGTCTCGACCAGCGCCCAGAAACCTTCGTCACCCAGCTCAGCCTTCAACGGGTTGGCCAGCCAGTCGGGCAGGTTGTGGCGCAACTTGTCGGGCAGGGTGCTGCGGTCGATGGTCTGGGCGTGTTCCAGCCAGCGGAGTTCGTCGGGACTGAGCGCGTTTTTCAGCACATGGGGCTGGCCCTGCCAGGCCAGGATGGCCAGGCGGCGCTCCATCGGGCCCTGGCCCGATTGCGCCAGGTTGGCCCACAGCAGGCGCTGGCGCAGCACCGCGTAGGCCGTCTCGGCCAGCGCATGGCGCTCACGCACGCCCAGCGCCTTCTGGCGCCGAAAGAACAGGGAAACGAGGCTGTCGGCCGGGGCGTCGAGCTTGAGTACCTCACGGACGAGCTGCGTCGTGAGGTCGAGGAGGGCTTTGGGATGCATGGGCAGGATTATCCCGCGCCCGCTCCCATTCCGGGGGCGCCCACAGGTGTTTCAGGCGTTGGCCGAGCGGCCCGGGCCGGGCCATGTCCTGGAGCATGTGCACCCACTCGTGCAGCGTCAGCCACAGCGGGTTGTGGCTGCGCACCTGGCGCACCAGGCCGTAGTCGACCGCTTCGCGCTCTTCGACAAAAGTGCCGAACAGGCGATCGAAGACGATCAGTGTGCCGCCGTAATTGCGATCGATGTAGGCCGGGTTGCGACCGTGGTGCGCCCGGTGGTGCGAGGGGGTGTTGAAGATCAACTCGATGGGCGCGGGCAGCTTGCCCACCCACTGCGTGTGGATGAAGAACTGGTAGGCCAGGTTGACTGACAGGGCAAACAACACCCAGCGCGGCTCGAAGCCGATGAACACCATGGGCGTGTAGAACAACCAGTTGCCCGCAAAGCTGTAGAGCCAGCTCTGGCGCATGGCGGTCGTGAAGTTCATGTGCTCTGAGCCGTGGTGCACCACGTGGGCGCACCAGAACCAGCGGATGCGGTGGCTGGCCCGATGGAACCAGTAGTAGCAGAACTCCACCCCCAGGTAGAGGGCAGCAAAGCTCCACACTGTGACCTCGATGGTGGCCAGGCGATGGGCGTAGGCCCAGTTCATGGCAGGTAGCACGAAGGCCACGACCAACATCACGTCAAGCAGGGTGTAGATGCCCCCCAGGGTCATGCTGTCCAGCGAGTCGCGCAGGGCATACACCGGGCGGCCATCCGGTCCGTTCGCGCGCCTCATGCGCCACCACTCCATCACCACCGTGACAAAAAACACCGGGGTCAGCAGCACCAGCACCCAGTCCCGGACATCGGTCTGACTGGCGAATGCGTGGGCTGTACTGAGGGCGGCAGACAAGTCGGTCATGCAGATGAGGCTAAGCGTCAGTCGACGTCATCTTGGCGCGTCACTTTGACGGGCGCTTGACCGGCGCGGCCAATTTCTTGACCTATTACGACATCGTGCATGGGAACCCCTCCCGTGAACTACCGATGGTCAGCGTGCACGGGGCTGGGCATGATCTGCGCATCCCGGGGTGACAACACTATGTCAGAGTCGCGTATTGCCGCATCCTATGCCCGCCTGCTCTATGAGTATCTTGAGCGGCAGGGCGTCCAGCCTGCCATGCTGCTCGGCGGCGAACTGGATCCGGCCCAGCACTTCGTGCCCATGTCGCAGTGGCGACAGTGGCTCGAGATGGTTGATCAGCATGAAGGCCACCGGCCCGCGCTGGGCATCCGCATTGCGGAAGGCATCCGCGCCCAGCACTTCGGTGTTGTGGGCTATGCCGCGCTGGCCTGCGCCAACCTGGGCGAGGCCTTGCAGCGCATGGAGCGCTTCCATGCGTCGGTCTACGACGCCAACCCCGCCACCGTCAGCATGCGTGGCGATGCGGTCTGTATCGAGTGGGGCGTGGCCCGTGGGCGGCCGGGCGCGCTGGCCGACGAGACGGCCATTGCCTCGCTCGTGCAACTGATGCGCGATCTGGCCGGGCGCCACATTCCGCTGCGTGCGGTGGAGTTCGTCAACCCGGCGCCGCCCGACCTGCGGCCCTACACCGCTTTCTTTGGTGGCGATGTGCGCTTCGACCAGCCGGTGACCCGCCTTGTGCTGGAGGCCGCATGGCTGGCTCAGCCCTTGCGCAAGTCGGATCCGGCGCTGTTGTCCATGCTGGATCAGCAGGCTGAAACGCTGTTGCAACGCGTGGCGCAGGTGCCGTCGGCCGTTGATGCCTGGCGACGCACGCTGGTACCGCTGATCCGCCAGGGGCGCACCACGCTGGCCGAACTGGCGCAGGCCCACCACACCAGCCCGCGCAGCTTGCAGCGCCGCCTGGCTGACCAGGGCACCACCTTCCAGGCGCTGCTGGACGACACCCGCCGCCATCTGGCCGAGGCCCACCTGCGCGAAGGACGCCTGGACCTGGCCGAGATCGCCCTGCTGCTGGGCTACTCGGAGCAGAGCGCGTTCACGCGGGCCTTCCGCTCGTGGACGGGGTTGCCGCCTGCGCAATGGCGCCGTGCGCTCGGCCGGAGCCGCGCGTGAGCCTGTCGCCACTGCATGCCATGGCGCCCGGTCGATCGCCCCTTGCTTCGTCGCTGCCTGTCGCGCCGGCGCGGGTGGTCGATGCCGGCCTGCCGCGTCTGGGGCGCTATGCCGGCTGTGCCGAGGTGGTCGACCTGAGCGAGTTGCAGGCGCCCTGGGCCCGCTCAGCGCTGTGGCGACGCTTCCGCCATAAGCGCTGGCAGTACGTGGGCATGGGCTCGGGCGAGCTGTTTGTGGGCATCGCGATCGTGGACCTGGGCTGGGCCATGACGGCCTTCGTCTACGTGTTTGACCGGCTGCGGCGGCGTCTACTGGCCGACTGGTCCGCCGATGCACTGCCCGTATGGGGCGGGGCAGTGTCCAACGAGCCCGTCCGGGGCATGACGGCGACCTTCCGTGGCAACGGCGCGCAGGTTCGGCTTGGCCATGCCGACGACGATGTGCTGGTGGTGCATGCCGCGGTACCTGGCATCAACCTGCAGGCCCGGCTCGACATGGCCGGCAGCCCCCCTTTCCTGCTGGCCGTCGGGCCTGTTGAGGGGGGCTCGGTGCACACGACACACAAATCGCCTGGCTTGCCCGTGAGCGGATGGGTCGCTGTGGAGGGCGAGCGCCGCGCGCTGGATGGCGCAGTGGGCTGTCTGGACAGCTCCAACGGGTTACTTCCCCGTCAGACCAGCTGGCGCTGGGCGTGTGCGCACGACGAGCGCATGGGCTTCAACCTGCAGGCTGGCTACTTCGGTGGCCATGAAAACGCCTTGTGGCTCGACGGCATGCTGCACCCGCTGGGCTGCGCCGAGTTCGACTTTGACCCGCAGAACCCGCTGCAGGAATGGCGAATCCACACCGACGACGGCCTGCTCGATCTGCGCTTCCAGCCTGAAGGGGCCCGTCAGGCCGACCGGCACCTGGGCCTGGCGGCCAGCCGCTACGTGCAGCCCGTGGGCACCTTCCATGGCACGGTGCGTGCCTCGGTACACGAGCCGTGGCGCATGGTGGAGCACCTGGTCGGTGTCACCGAAGACCACGACTCGCTCTGGTAGCCCGGGCCGCTTCGGCCACTCATTCGTACTTCAGCCGCGCGTCGTTGGGAATGCCTGCAATCGGGCATTCCGCCGTGCCCACCGTGGGCCGCGTGATGGCCTCGACCTTGGCCTGGGTGGCTGCCGGATCGGTGATCCACTCGCGATAAAAGTCGTATGGGCATTCGGCCACGCCCTTGTCGCCTTCACCCGAGTTGATCTTGCCCGTGTAGCCGCGGTGCAGCAGTTTGAACAGGTGGTTCTGGGACTGCGCGGTGGAGCGGGCGTCGCGGATCAAGCGCTTGCTCAGCTGCGCGTACTGGATGCCGTAGTCTTCTTCGCCGCATTCGCCCAGCGTGCGCCCGTCAAAGCCGATGATGGCGCTGTGGCCGAAGTAGCTGTAGACGCCATCGAAGCCCGCGGCATTGGCCACCGCCACGTAGCTGTTGTTGGCCCACGCCATGGCCTTGGCCATCAGCACCTGCTGGTCCTTGGCGGGGTACATATAGCCCTGGCACCGCACGATCAGCTCGGCACCCTTCATCGCACAGTCGCGCCAGATCTCGGGGTAGTTGCCGTCATCGCAGATGATGAGGCTGACCTTCAAGCCCTTGGGGCCGTCCGACACATAGGTCTTGTCGCCGGGGTACCAGCCTTCGATGGGCGTCCACGGCATGATCTTGCGGTACTTCTGGACGATCTCGCCCTGGTCGTTCATCAGGATCAGCGTGTTGTAGGGCACCTTTGCCGGGTGATCTTCGTGGCGCTCGCCGGTCAGCGAAAACACGCCCCAGACCTTGGCGTTGCGGCAGGCCTGGGCAAAGATCTCTGTGACCTCACCCGGGATGGTCACGGCCGTGTCCATCATTTCCTGCTTGTCGTACATGATCCCGTGTGTGCTGTACTCGGGAAAGATGACCAGGTCCAGACCAGGCAGGCCGAGCTTCATGCCCTCGATCATCTGTCGGATCTTGTGGGCGTTGGCGATGACCTCGGCTGTGGTGTGCAGCCGGGGCATCTTGTAGTTGACCACTGCGACGCCGACGGTGTCGTCGCTGCTGGAGATATCGCCGTGCAACATGTTGGGCTCCTTGTGGGATGGTGGCAACCCGTTGATTCTGGGAAGTCACCGTCGCGCGCCCAATACGTTGTTTGACGTACGTGGCCGGCCGGCAGCGAGCCGGCGCTAGCATGCGGGAAGAGCGCAGCGGGGGCACTTTGCCACTGCGCTGCAAGAGGGAGAACATGATGCGCATGCGCAGGTGGCACCAGGTGGTGCGACAGGGGGTGTGGATGGCCTGTGGGCTGGTGATGGCCGCGGCTGCCTGCGCCCAGAACGAGCAAGAGGCCTCTTCAGCGCCCACCGTCTCGAAGGCCCCGCTGGAGGCGGCGGCGGGCGCGCCGCCCTCGCGGCTGGATCGCGCTGCGCAGGCCGTAGACGGCGAGCCGGTGCGGTATGCCAACCGCACCGTGGCGGCCTTTCGCACGTCGTACCTGGGCATGTCGCCCGCCGAGCGGGCCCGGCGCTCCGCCGCAAACATCGAGCGGGCGCTGGACCAGGGGGGCGAGGGTGTGGTGACGGTACAGGCCACACCGCAGGGCACGCTGGTGTTGATCGATGGGATGATGGTCATCATCCTGCACAGCGGCGATGTCGACCCGCTCAGCGGCGACACGCTGGAGGCCCTTGCGGCACGCACAGCGGACGCGCTGCGCTTGAGCGTTCAGGAGACGCGCGAGGCGCGCAATGCCCGCACGCTGCTGGTGAGTGCCGCCTGGGTGGCGGGCGCCACAGGGGTGGCCGTGGTGCTGTATCACGGGCTGGCGTGGGTGCGGCGCAAGGCGCTGGCCTTTCTGTTCGATTTCGCCCGGCGTCACGCGCACCGCTTGGGCGGTGGGGCAGGTGAGGTGTTGCGGCTCGGTCGACTGCACCACATGATCCAGGGGCTCGACACCGTGTTGCGCTGGAGCGTGGGCGGTCTGCTGGCCTACACGTGGTTGAGTTACTGCCTTCAGCGCTTTCCCTACACGCGGCCCTGGGGCGAAGGGCTGCACCACCACCTGATCGGCGTGGTGCTCGACATGGCACGGGCCATGGCGGGCGCCGTGCCCGGTCTGATCGTGGCCGCCCTGATCCTGTTGCTGGCTCGTGCCGCGGCGGGTGTGGTGGCGTCGCTGTTCCATCGGGTGGAGCAGGGCCAGGTCGGTGTGGGCTGGATCAGCCAGGATGCGGCCGGGCCCACGCGTCGCATCGCCACCTGGGTGATCTGGTTGTTCGCCCTGGCCATGGCCTACCCCTACCTGCCTGGCTCGGAGACCGAGGCCTTCAAGGGCATCTCGGTGCTGGTGGGCCTGATGATGTCGCTCGGGGCGTCGAGCTTTGTGGGGCAGGTGGCCGGCGGGCTGATCCTCACCTACTCGAGCATGCTGCGCAAGGGCGAGTACGTGCGCATTGGCGACCACGAAGGCACGGTGGTCGACATCGGTGCGTTCAACACCCGTATCCGCACCGGCCTGGGCGAAGAGATCATCCTGCCCAACTCGATGATCGTTAGCAGCCCGACCAAGAACTACTCACGCGAGGTCAAGGGTGCGGGCTACATCATGGACACCGTGGTGACCATTGGCTACGACACGCCTTGGCGACAGGTGGAGGCCATGCTGATCGAGGCGGCGCGACGCACGCCAGATGTATTGGCCGATCCGGCGCCGCGTGTGTTCCAGACAGCGCTTTCCGACTACTACCCCGAGTACCGACTCGTGTGCCAGGCCATTCCTGAGCAGCCGCGGCCACGCGCCGAGATCATGAGCGCCTTGCACGCCAACATCCAGGACGTCTTCAACGAACACGGCGTGCAGATCATGTCGCCGCACTATGTGCTCGACCCGGCTCAGGAAAAGGTGGTGCCGCCCGATCGCTGGTACCTCGCCCCAGCACGACGGCCTGACGGCGGAGTGGACCAGCCTCCACCACGGGCGGCCGCTTGAGTGTGCGCGGCGCTTAACCGCGCATCAGCTTGCGCGACAGCCACACCGAGCTGGGCTGGTACCACGAGCCCAGCAGGCGCACGAAGAAGTCCATCACCTTGGCGTCGGCACCCACCAGCACGCGGCGCTGGTTGCGCTCGACCGCGCGCAGGATTTGCTGCGCAGCGCTCTCGGCCGTGGTCATGTTGAGCATCTGGTCGAAGCGCGCGCGGGCGGCTTCGGCCCGGCCGCCTGTGGCGCGGTCCATGCTCGCATCCATCTTGGCAGCGCGGGCGATGTTGGTGCGGATGCCGCCCGGGTGCACGCTGGTGGCGCTCACCCCGCAACGCTCCAGATCGAGTTCCTGCCGCAGCGCCTCGGTGAAGCCACGAACGGCAAACTTGCTGGCGTTGTAGGTGCCCTGTGTGGGTGAGGCCAGCAGGCCGAACAGGCTGGAGGTGTTGACGATGTGGCCTTCGCCAGCGCGCTTGAGGTGCGGAAGAAAGGCCTGTGTGCCCCACACCACGCCCCAGAAGTTGATGCCCATGATCCATTCGAAATCGTCGGGCTTGACGGTCTCGATGAAGGCGCCCAGCGCCACGCCCGCGTTGTTGAACACCAGATTGACCTTGCCGTGATCACGGGCCACGGTATCGGCCCAGGCATAAACCGCCTCGCGGTCGGCCACGTCCAGGCGCTGGGTCGTGACCTTCACGCCGTGCTGGCTGGCCATGCGGGCCGTCTCAGCCAGGCCAGCCTCGTTGACATCGCTCAGCGCCAGGTGGCAGCCGCGGCGCGCCAGTTCGAGGGCCAGTGTGCGGCCCATGCCTGAGGCGGCGCCGGTGATGGCGGCAACCTTGTTCTTGAAGTCCTTCATGGTGTCTCCTCGGTCTGATGCCGATGTTGTCTGGAATATGTGGGCCTGAGCGCGCGGGACGCGCTTCAGGTGAAGCGGTGGTGCGCGGGCTTGAAGCCCTTGCACATCTGGCGGAAGGTGAAGCTGAAGCCGGGGAACATGGCGATCACGTGACCGCTCTTGCTCTTGTACCAACTGTTGCAGCCCCCCCAGTGCCACACCGTCTTCTTCATCTCGCGGTGGATCATGCCCGTGTAGTCGGCTTCGGCCTGCGTCGTCACCTCGATGGTCTTGGCGCCTTTCTTCTCGGTGCTGGCGATGGCGCGGCGGATGTACTCCATTTGCGCTTCGATCACAAAGATGGCCGAGGTGTGGCCGATGCCGGTGTTCGGGCCCGTGACCACGAACAGGTTGGGGAAGCCCGGCATCATCGTGCCCAGGTAGGCGCGCGGGTACTCGGCCCAGTACTGCGCCACGGTGGTGCCGCCCTGGCCGATCACGGGGTAGCTGATGACCCCATCGGTGGCGTCGTAGCCGGTGGCGTACACGATGGCATCCACATCGACCTGCTCGCCCTTGGTGGTGAGGATGCCGCGCTCGTTGATTTCGGCGATGCCGTCATCCTTGGTGTGCAGTGACACATTGGGGCGAGCCAGGGCCGGGTACAGCGTGCTCGACAGGATGATGCGCTTGCAGCCGATGGTGAAGTCGGGCGTGACCGCCGCCTGCATCTTCGGGTCTTTGAGCTGGGCCTTGATGTGCTGCAGGGCCGGGCGCTGGGCGACCAGGTGCAGCCCAAGCTTGCTGTACTTGAAGCCCAGCATGCGCAACTCAAGCTCCCAGTAGATGGCGGTGCGCAGGGCCTTGTAGATCAGCTTGTTGCCCAGCAGGGCGCGCTGCCAGGGCTTGAAGACGCGGTCAGGTCGCGGCAGCACCCAGTGCGGTGTGCGCTGGAACACATGCAGGTGGCCCACCTCTGGCGCGATGGCTGGGATCACTTGCGCGGCCGAGGCGCCGCTGCCGATGATGGCGACGCGCTTGCCAGCCAGCTTGTAATCGTGGTTCCAGTTGTTGGTGTGCCAGGTGGTGCCCTGGAACGTGTCGCGCCCCTTGAAGTTCGGAATCACGGGCGTGGAGAGGGGACCGGAGGCATTGATCAGGTACTTGGCCAGGAACTGGCCCTGAGTGGCCGTGTCGATCACCCACAGCTTGCGCGCCTCGTCCCACTGCACCTGCTGCACATCGGCGTTCAGGCGAACCTTGTCAGCCAGCTTGTGTTTCTTGATGCAGTACTTGGTGTACTCCACCAGCTCATGCTGCTCGGCAAACATCTGTGACCAGGGATAGGGCTCGAACGACAGCGAGTAAAGCGGCGACTGCACGTCCACCGCTGCGCCGGGGTAGCTGTTCTGACTCCATGTGCCCCCGATCCAGGGGCGACGCTCCAGGATGAGGAAATCATCGATGCCGATCTGACGCAGGTTGTGGGCGGCGGCCTGGCCGCCAAAGCCGCTGCCGATGATGATCGCGGTGTACTGCTGCATGGTGTGCGGACGCGCCGAGGGCGCGACAAGTGAAGATGGTTGTCGTCAGTTTACAAGTGACGACGAATATCGTCAAATACGGGTATGACCCGACCCCATGTCCCCGTGGTGCCCGGCCGCGCCTACGCTGGAGAAAGTCTGGCCGAGCGCGTGGCGCGTCGCCGCCTGCAGTTTCTGGATGCCGGCCTGGAAGTGTTTGGCACCACCGGCTACCGAACCGCCACAGTGCGGCAGCTGTGTCGTCAGGCTGAATTGACCGATCGCTACTTTTACGAATCGTTCGAGGGAACCGAAGACCTGTTGATGGCCGTGTACGCACAGCAGTTCGAAGAGCTGCAACGCACCGTGATCGCCGCGCTGCAGCAGGAGGACGTTCGGAGCGACCCCATGGCGGCGGTGCGCGCGGGCCTGCATGCCTTGTTCACCATGGCGTCCGATCCGCGCGTGGCACGCGTGTGCTGGCTGGAGGTACTGGGCGTCAGCCCACGGGTGGATGCCATGTACACGCGCACCTTCGACGGTTTCGCCGATCTCGTAATCGGCTTCGCGCGGCGTTACGTGCCTCAATGGGAGCTGAGTGACGAAGAGGCGCGCATGCTGGGCCTGGCCCTTGTGGGTGGCGTGAGCCAGACGGTGACGCACTGGCTCCTGGGTCAGTACCGCGAAAGCCGTGAGACCTTGGTCAACGTCACAGCACGCGTGTTCGAAGGCGTGCTGTTGACGTTGAGGCCCTCGGGGCTCACGCCCCGTTGAGGCCGTTCAGAACTCACTCGGCGCCAGGGGCGCTGAGCTCGCTCACACCCGCTGCATGGCGCTGGCGGGTTTGCTGCTTTCCGATGAACGTTTCGAGGGCCCGAGCCAGCTTGTCGGCCGCGGCGTCGACGGCCTGCGCCACGGTGGGCGCGTTGGCCGTCACGGCCATAGGCTGGTGACCAGCGGGGCGGGCCTCCAGCGTGCAGCGGATGTCGGTCTCGCCGCCCTTGGGGCCATTGGTGTCGCTGATGTGCGCTTCCACGCGCGTCAGGTACTCCCCAAAGCGGCGGATGTTGCCCTCGATCATCATGGCCACTTCGGCCTGCAGCGATTCACCGCCCTTGATGTCCTGGCTGGCGTTGACTTCGATGTGCATGCTGTGCTCCTTGTCGTGAAGGTGGCGAACGGATCCCGCACGGATCTTGACCGCGGGTGCCTTGATCCTAGCGGCAATCAGCGTACCACGCACATCAGGGTGCTCAGTGACTGATCATCCACGGCCGCTTGCTGGGGAAGGCCTTGGCGCCGTTGGCTGCGGTCACCGTGGCGCTGCGGATGCCTTTGCTGGTGTTGCAGCAACCGCAGCCCGAGGGGTGACGCAAGCGCCCATAGGCGCCCTCCTGATAGCCCTGGGAGCTCATGGGGGTATGGCGAGCCGCCTCGTTGCGGTCCATGGCGGTGCGCGTGTCGCTGCTCAGGCAAGCCAGGCGCGGGGCGGTCGCGAACACGCGCGGCGAAGCCGTGCCGCAGTCCGGGCAGGTCGCCGGCTCGTTGCGGTCGGCCAGACTGCGAAAGGCGTCGAAGCCCCCGCAATCGGGGCAGGCGTAGTCGTAGGTGGGCATGCGGGGGCTCCTGTCTCAGTGCGGCTGGGTTACTTCACGATGTCGTACGAGATCGGCATGTCGATGCTGCCGTCGAGCATCTTCACGGGGCCGGCCGCAGTCGGGTTGATGTCGAACTCGAAAATCTCCGTGGGCAGCCACAGCGTGGCGCAGGCATTGGGAATGTCGACCACCCCGCTGATGTGACCCTGCACCGGCGCCGTGCCCAGAATGGAGTAGGCCTGGGCCTTGGTGTAGCCGAACTTGGTCAGGTACTCGATGGCGTTCAGGCAGGCCTGGCGGTAGGCCACGTGCACATCCAGGTAGTGCTGCTTGCCCTGCTCGTCGACCGAGATGCCTTCGAAGATCAGGTAATCCTTGTAGTTGGGGGTGATCGGGCTCGGCTTGAACACCGGTTTCTTGATGCCGTACTTGGCCATGCCGCCCTTGATCA
>OGCL01001900.1_pt1 | contig 16289 bp, 13 predicted proteins | sample 1570041 | NCBI WGS metagenome assembly OGCL01 (sample SAMN06266162, study PRJEB24511) | hot springs metagenome | isolation source: Hot spring water | place: South Africa: Limpopo | collected 2015-06-22
AAGCACTGTCTCGCGCTGGCTTGCAGCCTCGCGCTGGGCGGGCAGTTGGCTCATGCCAGCAGCCAGTCCGAAGCCAATGGTTTCGTCGAGGACGCCAGCCTCGATCTGTTGCTGCGCAATGCCTACTTCAACCGTGATTTCAAAGACAACACCAACGATGCCAAGACCTGGGGGCAGGGTTTCATCGCCACCTTCGAGTCGGGTTTTACCCAGGGCACCGTCGGCTTTGGCGTCGATGCTTTCGGCCTGCTCGGGGTCAAGCTCGACAGTGGTCGCGGTCGCAACTATCGCCCCTTCTTCGATACCGATAGCGAAGGTCGCCCGGTGGACGACCTGTCCCAGGCTGGCGGTGCAGTGAAGCTGCGCATCTCCAATACCGTGATCAAGTACGGCAACCAGTTCCCTTCCCTGCCGGTTCTGGCCCATGACGACACTCGTCTGCTGCCACAGTCTTTCACCGGCACGCTGGTCACCAGCAATGAAATCGAAGGCCTGGAACTGAATGCAGGCCGTTTCACCGCTGACAGCCCGATGGGTGACTCGGCTCGCGACCCCAACCGACTCAAGAGCATTGACGTGTTCGGTGGCAGCTACGCCGTCAGCGACGATCTGAGCGTGGCGCTCTATCACGCCGACCTCGAGGACATGTACAAACGCTATTACGCCAACGTCAACTACAACTTGGTGTTGGCCGCCGAACAGGCGTTGAATTTCGACTTCAACATCTATCGCACCAAGTACGACACCGGTTCCGTAGCAGCCCTGGATTACGGCGGCGATGGCGAAGGTGACCGCAACACCATCTGGAGCCTGGCGGCCAAGTACAGCATCGGCGCCCATGCCTTCATCGTCGCGCACCAGCGCAACAGTGGCGATGCCGGATTTGCCAAAGATTATGGCGACGGCGGCGGAACCATCTATGTGGCCAACTCCTACTACTCGGACTTCAACCTGAAGGACGAGCGCTCCTGGCAGGCCAGCTACGAGCTGAACTTTGCCGAGTACGGTGTGCCGGGTCTTCGTTACAAGTTCGCCTACGTACGCGGTGACAACATCGATACCGGCAACGACAACAACGGCACCGAGCGCGAGATTTTCAACCAGATCGGCTACACCTTCCAGAGTGGCGCGGCCAAGGATCTGCACCTGCGCCTGCGCAACTCCATCTACCGCTCCAGCACCGACGTAGGGCCGGATCTCAACGAGATTCGTGCCTTTGTCGAATACCCGCTGAGTATCCTCTGATGGTCGCTGCCCCGGCCTCGGCCGGGGCAGTTCTCAGCCGCGCAGGGTGTGCGCAACGGCCCTGGCGGCATCCTCGATGGCGCGTTCTTCATAAGGCGCAAAGCCCATTACCAGCCCAGGTGGCCTTGCCTCGACGCAGTAGCTCGCCAGTGGCAATGCGTCGATACCGGCAGCCTGTAAACGCGCGAAAGCTTCCTGTTCGTTCTCCACCTGCAAATGGCAGGCGATATCCATACCTGCACGAATTTCCGGCACCTCGATCAGCCCTTGCCAGTGCTTGTGCGCGGCCTCGGCGAAGGCATCGGCACGCGCTGCGTAGATCTTGCGCATGCGCCGCACGTGACGGTCGAAATGCCCCTCATGGATGAAATCGGCCAGCACGGCCTGCGCCAGGCTGTTGGCATGGCGCGACATCAGTGCCGAAGCGCGGGTGAAACTCTCCACAAGATGCTCGGGCAGCACCAGATAGGCCAGACGAATCGAGGGAAACAGCAGTTTGCTGAAGGTGCCAGCCATGATCACCGAGTGCTCGGCGCCCGGCATGGAGCGCAGTGCCGGAATAGGCTTGGCGATGAAACGGTACTCGCTGTCGTAGTCGTCTTCGAAGATGTAACTGCCCTGCTCCGTCGCCCATTTCAGCAAGGCCAGGCGTCGTGCAGGCGACAACTCGCCGCCCATTGGTGCCTGGCGTGAGGGGGTGACGTATGCCAACCGAGCGCCAGGCGCCACGCGTCTCCCCTCGTCCACCTTGAGGCCGGAACGATCTACCGGCACGTCCACTCGCGTCACACCAGAGATGTCCATCAACTGCCGTGCGCCGGGATAACCGGGATCTTCCATCCAGACCTGAGAGTCGCCTGGAACCAGCAAGCGCAGGCAGATATCCAAGCCTTGTTGCACGCTGCCGAGCACCAAGATGCGCTCCGGTGAAACCTGTACCCCACGGGCGATGGCCAGATAGCCAGCGATGGCTTCACGCAGCTCGGGCAGGCCCGCCGGGTCGGCGTCGAGCAACATCGTCAGGCGCGAGCTACGCAACTGCTGGGTGTGCAACTTGCGCCACAGGTCGATGGGAAAGGCGTTGATATCGCCACGGTGAGGAAAGAACGGACGCACGCCGGTTGGCAGCGTTCGCCGAGAGAAGATTGGCTCGATCTCGGCCAGACGCTTTAGCCAGGGCGTGTCAGGTGCTGTGCGCTTCTCTTGCACTTCGGCCACCACCTTGCGTCGAACGTATCCGGCGTTCAGCGTCGGGTCTGGCAATACCTCGCTGACGCGCGTACCACTGCCGGTTCGAGCTTGCAGATAACCTTCGGAAAGCAGTTGCTGATAGGCCGCCTGCACCGTCCCGCGTGCCAGGCCGTAGTACTCGGCCATGGAGCGAGTACTGGGTAGCTTGCTGCCAGCGGGCAGGCGCCCACTCAGAATCGCGCGGCGCAGCGACTCGTATAGCCATCCCTGCAGGCTGACTCCCTCCTCCGGCGTTCCCAGCGGCAGAAAGACCACTTGCGGTGGGGTTTTATCGAGTGGCATAGGGTCCTCGAAGTGGACTAGTTATTTTTGCAGATACTGGATCAATACCCTGATCCAAAACAACCACACAATCGATCCCGTAGCCAGCCAACACTTCTTTTCTTCAACGACTATGGGAATTCACGACATGAAACAGCAGATCCTGATCATCGGTGCCGGCTTCGGCGGTATGTGGAGTGCGCTGAGCGCCATTCGCCTGCTGGAACAGCACAAGCGCCTGGACGTCAGTGTCACCCTTCTCGCCCCGCAAGCCGAACTGCGCGTGCGCCCGCGCTTCTATGAAAGCGACCTGGCCACTACCGTTGCCCCGCTCGGCCCGCTGTTCGATGCGGTCGGTGTGCAGTTCGTGCAAGGCAGTGCTACGCGTATCGATGCCGCAGGCAAGCGAGTCATCTACCGTGACGCGAGCGGCGCCCAAGCCGAGCTGAGTTTCGACCGGTTGATTCTGGCCTCCGGTAGCCAGGTCGCCCGGCCTCCACTGGCCGGTATCGACCGCTTCGCCTTCGATGTCGACAGCTTGGAGGCGGCGCAGAAACTTGAAGCCCATCTGCAGAGCCTACGCGACAAACCGGCCAGCCAGGCGCGTAACACCGTGGTGGTGGTCGGCGGTGGTTTCACCGGTATCGAAACGGCCACGGAAATGCCGGCGCGGCTGCGCGCCATTCTGGGTAAAGAGGCCGATGTGCGGGTGATCGTCGTCGACATGGGCAAACAGGTTGGCAGCGTCATGGGTGAGCAGATCGCCTCGGTGATCGCCGAAGCCAGTGACACACTGGGCGTGTCCTGGAGGCTCGGTAGCCCGGTGTCGATGGTCGATGAGCATGGCGTCCAGCTCGACAACGGCGAACGTATCGAAGCCAGCACCGTAGTCTGGACCGTCGGGGTTAAGGCCTCGCCGCTGACGCAGCAGATCGATGGCGAGCGCGACGCCTTTGGCCGCCTGCACGTCGACCGCAACCTGAAAGTGTTGGGCCAGGACGCCATCTACGCCACCGGCGATACCGCCTATGCCGCGGTGGATGATCGTGGCAACCACGCACTGATGACCTGCCAGCACGCCATCGCTCTCGGTCGCTCCTCCGGCAATAACGCGGCAGCCGATCTGCTGGGTGTCGAGCCGATTCCCTACAGCCAACCCAAGTACGTAACCTGTCTTGACCTGGGCGCCTGGGGCGCGGTGTTCACCGAAGGCTGGGAGCGCAAGGTGGTGCTGACCGGCAAGGAAGGCAAAGAGCTGAAAACGCAGATCAACACCCAGTGGATCTACCCGCCGGAGGCCAAGCGCGAGATCGCCCTGGCTGCAGCCGACCCGCTGATCCCGGTAGTCGCCTGAACCTTGCCATGCCAGCCCTGGACGGGAGCGCCCGGGGCTGACTATCGACGCCATTCGGAGACATTCCATGAACGACTCCTGCACACCTGCCAAGATGTCAGCCGCCTGGACTTCATCGATCGCCAACCGCTGGCCACTCTGGCTTGCGCCTGTGATTGCCGCGTTCTATCCGTACCTGCTCGATGTGTTTCACCTGTCGGTGACCAGCGCCGGTGGCATTGATCTGGCTGCCGCCCTGCTTCTGCTCGCGGTATTCATCGTACCCCTGCTGGGGCTGCTCTTCGCCTGCGGGGCCCGCGGGCACACCCTTGCCGATACACGTGCCCGTCGTCTGGGCCTGCTTCTGGTGGTGGCCCCAACCCTGTACTGCTTCGTTGGGGTCAACCTGTATATGCTCGGCAGCCCGGTCGCGGATGGCTGGGTATGGACAACGGCCTGGCTGGCTCTGGCTGCATTGGCGACACTCGTGCCTGGCTCAGCTACCGCCGCGCTGGCGCCGCGACGCAGTGGCTCGGCATTGCGTGTAGCTCATGGTCTATCGGGTGTGATTGTCACTATTTTCGTAGTTTTTCATCTATTCAATCACCTGTTCGGCTTGCTCGGCTCAGATGTGCACGCAGCGATCATGGACTGGGGGCGTACTTTCTACCGCGCCACATTGATCGAACCGCTACTGGTTGCAGCCCTACTGTTTCAGGTGGTTACGGGCTTGCGTCTGGCCTGGCAATGGAGCGCAACGCCAAGCGATCATCTGCGCTTGTTCCAGCTTGCGTCCGGCGTGTTTCTCGCCGTGTTCATCCTGGGGCATTTGAACGCGGTATTCGTTTTTGCGCGCCTGTGGGGCGGTATCGAAACGGACTGGGCGTTCGCCACCGGTGCACCGGCCGGCCTGATCATGGACCCTTGGAACATCCGTCTGCTGCCGCACTACTCGCTTGGCGTGTTCTTCGTTCTCGCCCATCTGGGCTCGGGGTTGCGTGTGGTGATGCTGGCTCACGGAGCCTCGAACAAGGCCGCCAACGTTGCCTGGTCGGCTGTTGCCGGCGTAGCGGCCCTGTTATCGCTGGCGATCATCCTGGGTATGACCGGGCTGCGACTGGCTTGATCGGCATGTCTGCGAGGTTGTTTGGCCGCACGCCCCAGCCCGGGCGGCCATCGCGGATATCAGAGCTGCGGCATGAAGCTCGAGCGCATCATTGCCATGTACTCGTCCTCCGAGGTTTCCCGGCGGGCTTTTACCAGTGGCTTGATGTCTTCGGTGGCGACATAACGCAGACGATCACTGTCATCGCTGGCAGCCTGCAAAATGACGTCGGCGACCTGCTCGGACGTGGCGTTGCGCGTCGCACGAATGGAGGCGAAGACGCGCTCGGCGCCTGCAACGAACGCAGCGTAATCCTTCGGCGTCTCGGTGAGACTGGCTTCGGTGGCGACACGCTGGGAAAAGCGGGTATCGAGCACCCCGCCCGGCTCAACCAATTTGACTCGTATGTTCTGGCTTGCGAGTTCGAAAGCGAGGGATTCAGAAAACCCTTCCAGCGCGAACTTGCTGGCGTTGTAGGCGCAGATCATCGGCAGGCCGAATACGCCGGCACCGGAGCTGATATTGATCAACGTGCCACGCTGACGCTGACGAAAATGGGGCAGTATGGCTCTAGTCACGTCCATGACGCCGAAGACATTGACGTCGAATTGATCGCGAATTTTCTCGCGCGACAGCGATTCGAACACGCCGTAGAGGCTGAACCCGGCGTTGTTGACGAGCGTGTCGACCGCGCCGAAGCGCTCGATTGCGGCAGCAATAGCCGTTTCAATGCTGGCGTGGTCCTGGACATCGAGCCGGGTGACCAGCATGTCATCCAGTTCGGTCAGCTCCCTGCCCGCGGTTACATCGCGCATGGTCGCCACGACGTTCCAGCCGGCTTCGGAGAAACGTCGAGCGCTGCACAAGCCAAAACCGCTGGATGCGCCGGTGATCAGTACTGTTTTTTTCATGAATACCTGCTCCTGCATGAATACGGCAGCAGGTTAATCGCGCAAGGCGCTGGTGATAATCCGCCTTTTTTGCATGTCCTGTTGAGTGAAAGCGAACAATGAATCGACCGGCCTTACTCGAACTCAACGCCTTCGTCGCAGTCGCACAGCACCGCAGTTTCCGCCGCGCGGCAGTGCAACTGCAGCTCTCACCCTCGGCCATCAGCCACTCCGTTGCCGCGTTGGAGCGGCGCATGGGAGTCAAACTGTTGCATCGCACTACTCGCAGCGTGGCTTTGTCCGAGGCAGGCGAGCAGTTTCTGCTACGCATCGGACCTGCTCTCGATGAAATCTCGGCGGCCATGGAGCAAGCCAACCATTTCCGGCAGACGCCCATGGGCAACTTGCGTATTAATACCTCGGAGGGTGCTGCGCAGATAGTACTGACGACCCTGATCCTCGCTTACACCCAACGCTATCCCGACATGCAGCTCGAGCTGGTCACCGACGATGCCCTGGTCGACATCGTCGCTCAGGGGTGTGACGCAGGTATTCGTCTGCTCGATAGCGTTCCCCAGGACATGATCGCCGTACCTTTGAGCGCACCGCTAAAGCTGCTGGCTGTCGCCACGCCGAACTATCTGCGCCGACATGGTAGACCGGAGACGCCACAAGAGCTTTCGCTGCACAACTGCATTCGCCGGCGTTTTCCAAGCGGGGCCATACATAGATGGGAGTTTGCCCAGGCGGGGCAACGGTCGATCATCGACGTCACGGGCCAACTGACACTGGGCAACCATCAGTTGATCCTGCATGCCGTACTGAACGACGCAGGCATCGCCATGCTCAGCGAGTTCGCTGCGTCTCCCTATCTTGCCAGCGGCGAATTGGTCCAGCTGCTTGAACCATGGACGCCGACTCATTCCGCTCTGGCCTTGTTCTATCCGGCCAATCGCCATCCGTCCGCTGGGCTGAAGGCATTCGTCGAGCTGGCGAAGACGCTCGACACAACGACCGATCAGAGTCAGTTTCGATGAATACGAGCGTTTACCTCCGGGTTCGGCTCCTTGATGGCGCTACGTAACCATTCCCCCGGTGGCTGGCCGACCAACTGGACAAACGTACGAGAGAACGACGCCTGCGAGCTGTAGCCCACGGCATCGGCGATGATCTTGATCGGCACGCCCTCGCGCAGCATGTCCTGTGCAACCTTCATGCGCCACGCTGTGACATAGGCCATTGGCGCCATCCCCATGAGCTCATGGAACCGCGCAGCGAACTTGGATCGAGACATCGTGGCCAGCTCTGCCAGGCGCTCGACGCTCCACTGTGCTTGCGGTTCATGATGGATAGCCATCAAGGCCGTTCCCATCTGAGCGTCCTGCAGGGCGTAGAGCAACCCACTGGAAATTCGCCCTTCGCTGACCGCGCGACGCACCAGCACCACGAACACGTACTCGAACAACAGATTGAGGGCCTTACCGCGCCCTGGAGCTGGCGTACGGAACTCGCTGACCAGCGAACCTATCACCGGCCCCAACTGCTCCAGTGCGCTGAGCGCAAAGACCTGGGTTTCCTTCAACCCCAGCGGGAATGGCTGCTGCGCAGATCGACCGAACTGAAAGGACGCGCATATCAGATCCGCACCTGTGTCCTCATGGGCACGCAGCTGGTAACGGCAACTGCTCGGGCAGAACAATACGCTGGGCTGGGTGATGGCGATGCGCGGCAATCCCGGCTGTACCATGTCGACCCCGCCGCGCTCGATCACATGAACGAAGGCCATGCCTGGAGGCTTGTTCAGAACCAGGGTGCCCTCCACCGGACCAGCGAACAACAGCCGCCCCTGAAGGCTTGTACGCTCGAAGAACTCGGAAAGAACATCCATTCGGGACGACCTGATAAAGATTCTGTACGTGCAGGAAAAAGTCGAAGCAGCAGCAGCCATAGGATAGAACCATCGCCGCTGCTGCACGGCCCAGCCCGCAACTGCCGCGGTGAGCGACCCACTTAATCACACCCAATGGAAGATCGCCATGAGCCAGTTCACCACGCCCTACTCAGACCCAACCGACCCGGCACTGCCTTCGTCCGGCATGCAACTCGACCTCTCCCGTGCCGCGCTTGTGGTGATCGATCCGCAGATCGACTTCCTCAGTCCGAAGGGCGTTAGCTGGGGTGTGTTCGGCAAGAGCATCACCGAGCATGATACCGTCAAGCACATCGGTCAGTTGTTTGCTGCGGCCAAGGCTGCCGGCATCACCGTGGCTGTCTCGCCGCACTACTACTATCCATGCGACCACGAATGGCAATTTGGCGGCCCGCTGGAGAAGGTCATGCACAGCATCTGCATGTTCGACCGCCAAGGGCCGCTGACCCTGGAAGGCTTCGACAACTCCGGAGCCGACTTCATGCCGGAGTACAAACCGTACATTCTTGATGGCAAGACCATCATCGCTTCGCCCCACAAAGTCTACGGGCCGGAGACCAATGACCTTGCGCTGCAGCTGCGCAAACATGGCGTATCGCAAATCATCCTTGCCGGCATGGCCGCCAATCTCTGTGTGGAGTCGCATCTACGCGAACTGCTCGAACAAGGCTTCGAAGTGGCCGTGGTGAGAGATGCCACAGCAGGCCCCAGCACGCCGGAAGGAGACGGCTACCTGGCTGCACTGATCAATTACCGCTATATCGCCAATGCGCTGTGGACAACGGCGCAGACGCTGGAACACCTGTCGGCCAGTTGAACCACGGATGGCGGGAGGCCTTTATATGCCATGTATCAGCCAACAATACCGGCCGCAGGTATTCGGGCTGTTGCAGTCGGCCATCACCAGTGCCATCGCCGCCCTGATCGCCCCCCCAAAGGGATGGCGATCAGCGCATTCATGCTCATCTGGGCCACTACCTGGTTAATGACCTGGCTGAGCATGATTCCAGTGGTGCTGCTGATAGCGCCCCTTGTGCGGCGAGTGACCGATTTCATCGTGCCACGAGAGGACTGCACCGGCGCAGGCAGACCGATACCTTGTATCGGCAACGGCCAACGCAAGACGTCTCGCGCCTGGCACAAATGCTCAGGGCCAGGTCACATTCAATCGCGATAAATCTGCACCTGCAGTTTCGCCGGCGGGTCCTCCCCTTCAGCCCGTAGCCATTCGCCTGGTGGTTGCCCGACCTGCTGGGCAAAGGTGCGTGAGAACGACGCCTGCGAGGCGTAGCCCACAGCATCGGCGATCACCTTGATCGGCTTCCCCTCACGCAGCAGGTCCTGCGCCACCTTCATGCGCCAGGCAGTCACATAGGCCATGGGCGTCATGCTCATGACCTCGGAGAACAGTGCTGCGAACTTGGTACGCGACATCTTCGCCAACGCGGCCAGACGCTCGACGCTCCAGGCCAGCTGGGGTTCCTGGTGAATGCAGATCAGCGCAGGCCCCAGTTGACTGTCCTGCAGCGCATAAAGCAGGCCGCTGGTTATGCGCCCTTCGTTCACCGCGCGGCGTACCAGCAGGACGAACACATATTCGAACAGCAGGTTCAACGCCTTGCTCCGGCCGGGTGCCTGTGTCCGGAATTCGTTGACCAGTGAGCCGATCACCGGCCCGAGCTGCTCAAGGGCGCTCAACGGAAACACCAGGGTTTCCAGGAGACCCAATGGAAATGGCTGCTGCCCTGAACGCCCGAACTGGAACGAGGCGCAGATCAGATCCACGCCACCGGGCTGGTGCGCACGCAACTTGTAGCAGCAGGTGCTGGGACAGAACAAAACGCTGGGTTCACTGATCGCGATACGAGGCTTGTCGGCGTGCACCATATCCAGTGCACCTCGCTCGATCACGTGGATGAATGCCATGCCAGGGGGCTTATCCAGCACCAGGGTACCGTCTACCGGGCCGGCGAATAACAGTCGCCCTTGCAGGCTCGTGCGCTCGAAGAACTCGGAAAGAACATCCATATTGGCAATGACCTGATAAAGATTCTCTAGGGTGGTGAAAGCTCAACCGGTTAGAGCCCATGGGTTGAACCGTCGTCGATTGATAGACAGTTCAACCCATGAAAATTCCAACGGTTATTCACCCGGACGGAGAATCATCCGTGATTTACATCACGGTTTTTTGCAGGCCCAACCCTGAAATACCCATCCAACAAGGCGCACGCCGATCAGATCAGCCCATAAGAATGACCATTGTCTTCTGACTGGGCCTGCATCTTGGCTCGTTCCTCCATGCGCTGGGCAATTTCCTCTTCGACTGCCTTCTGCTGCTCAGGTGGCAGCGCCTCGATCTCCTCTTCGGTCATGCCTATTTCCTTGAGGATACTGTCACGCATTTTTTCGGCCGGAGTCATCGCCATATAGGCCTTGAAAGCCTCCAGCGCGGCGTTACTGCCCTCGTCGCCCAGTGGCTTTTCCACCTGCCCTGAACTGATGGATGTCTCGACCTTGCCGTCTGACGCGTTCTGCAGAGCGACGCGCAAACGCGCGAAGCCCTCCTCCGTAGCCTGCCTAGCGCGGAACTCGCGTTCGGACTCGGCGTTCGCCGTGCGCGTGGTCTTCTCGACATTGCGCGCCAACTGGGCCAGCTCGCCCTGCTCTTCACTCTGCTTGCTGCGAAATCCCGTGAGGGATATGCCACCGTAACTGCCAATACCTCCAATCGTGCTCATGCCGTGCTCCTTGACTGAGTTGCAATTGCCAGGCGCACTGATTCAAAGCGCATGCCAGCTCATGAAGCGCGCTTAACCAATTGAAATTATTGACTTTTATAGTCGACTAGAAAGGGGACGAGGCAACCCCTTGCCGCCTAGCGGCAAGGGGTTGCAGGGGCGGGCTCAGTGCTGTCCGCTCATTTGCCGGAAGGCATCGAGCAGTGCCTGGCTGAGATCGACCGAGGAGAACTTGGTCAGTACCGCATTGGCGCCGACCGAACGCGCCTTCTCGGTATTCATGGTGCTGTCCAGCGAGGTGTGCAGCAGCACGTAGGTGTCGGCAATATCGGGGCTGCGACGAATTTCCTGGACCAGGCTGTAGCCGTCCAGCTCCGGCATCTCGATGTCCGAGACCAGAAGCTCGAATGGCATGCCAGCCTGATGGTATTCGTGCAGTTGCTGCAGGGCAGCCTGGGCACTGCGCACTGCCGTGCAATCGAGCCCCAGCTGGCGCAGTACGTTGAGGGTCTGTTGCAGCGCGACTTGCGAGTCGTCGACCAGCAACACGCGGCGACCTTGCAGCAGGCGGGCATCTTGGCCGTCGAGCAGTTGCCCGACGGGGGCTTCCTCCAGCGCAGGCGCAATGTCGTGCAGTACCTTCTCGATATCGAGAACCTGCACGATGGCGCCATCGATCTGCGTCACACCGGTAATGAAGGCACGATTACCGGCCCCGGCGGGTGGCGGACGCACATCGCGGGTGGAGCACTGCACGATACGCTCGACACTTTTCACGTGCAGCCCCTGACGCGAGCGACTCAACTCGGTGACGATCAGGCAACCGTCGTCTTCGTCAGCCGCACCGCGTTCGCCGATGGCTCGCGCCAGGTCGATCACCGTCATCGCGGCGCCACGCAAGGTGGCGATGCCGCGCACGTTGGGGTGACGATTGGGCAGCTTGGTCAAGGCTGGGCAGGGAATGATCTCGTTGACCTTGAGCAGGTTGATCCCCAGCAGTCGGCCGCTATGCAAACGAAACAACAACAGCGATAGCGCGTCGCCGGTAACCAGACTCATGAACCTATCCTTAGAACAAACGTAGACCTAGGTTATAGCGACCGCATGGCCACGGACTTTAATCCGTGGCCAGTTTCAGGGCCACCCGCCCGCGATTCGGGCAGGTTTCCATGTAGCGATGCGCTTCGACGAAGTCTTCGAAATCGAACACCTTGTCGATCACCGGCGTCAGCAGGCGGTCCGCTGTCATTTGGTTGATGTGCGTGAGTGCGCGTTGGACAGCATCATTGTTCGGCTCGATCCCCAATTCCGGGCAGCCAGTGAAATCCAGCACGCAGTGACGGAAGAACTGCAGGTGCTTCTTGAAGGCTGCGCAGGCAGGAAATGCCGTGTCGTTGCCGCCATTGATGCCGTACAGAATCAACTTGCCGCGCGGTGCAGCGATATCACCCAGCAGCTTCATCTGCGGGCCTGCGCACTGGTCGAGAATCACCTCGACACCCTTGCCCTCGGTGTAGCGCTCGACTTCCAGGACCAGGTCCTGCTCTTCGGTCGCGATCACCTTGTCCGCACCCAGGCCACGCAGGAACTCGCGATCCTCCGAGGAACTGGTGGAGACGATGACCTTGGCACCCAATGCCTTGGCCAGTTGCACGGTCTGCGGCGCCATGCAGTGGCTGGCCTCGGTGATCAGCACGTGCTGCCCCGGCTTGAGGTGCGCAAGATCATTCAGCGCCAGATAGCCGAACAACAGGCTGGTGTAATGAACGCTGGCCTCGACCGGGCTGAGCACGTCGGGATAACGGGTCAGGGCGTGAGCGGGCATGAGCACCAGATCACCCCAGGTCGGATAACGATTCGGTGTGCTGGCCGGGAAACCGGCCACGGCGGTGCCGACTTCGAAGTCGCTGACGCCTTCGCCCAGCGCGGCCACGCTGCCGGCCAGTTCGAAGCCGATGCCCGACGGGAGCTTGGCCTGCTCGGCCGCCAGGTTCTGCCGCCACAGCACGTCTTTCCAGCCAAGGCCAACGGCCTGCACGCGCACCAGCACTTCACCTGGGCCGGGCACGGGCGTTGGAACCTCCTCGTACTGGAGTACTTCGGCATCGCCGAACTTATGGAAACGGATCATGCGGGACATCGCTTACCTCGAGCTTGATCGCGGATTAACACTTCAATGACTGTGGACTCTATCCGCTGTGGGTCGGCAGCACTATCAGACTCCATCGATAGTCTTCATGCCTGGCAGTGATTCGGCGACTTTCATTCCGTCACGCACTGCCCGTACTATTGCCCAGGCAAAGGCTCTCATTGCCACGCCGTGCTGACAAGGCCCGTTTTCCTCGGATGGTACCCGGATGAACCGCAACGACCTGCGTCGCCTCGACCTGAACCTGCTGATCGTCTTCGAGACCCTGATGCACGAGCGCAGCGTTACCCGGGCTGCGGAGAAGCTGTTCCTGGGCCAGCCGGCCATCAGTGCCGCGCTCGCCCGCCTGCGCACCCTGTTCGATGATCCCCTGTTCGTGCGCACCGGCCGCAGCATGGAGCCGACACCCCGCGCGCAGGAAATCTTCGCCCTGCTCTCGCCGGCACTGGACTCGATTTCCACCGCGGTCAGTCGCGCTGCCGACTTCGACCCGGCCACCAGCAAGGCGGTGTTTCGTGTCGGCCTGTCCGACGACGTGGAGTTCGCCCTGCTCCCCGCCCTGCTCCGCCGTCTGCGCGCCGAGGCCCCGGGCGTGGTTCTGGTGGTTCGTCGCACCAACTACCTGATGATGCCGGGGCTGCTCGCTTCCGGGGAAATCTCCGTGGGCGTGTCCTACACCGAGGAGCTGCCGGCCAATGCCAAACGCAAGGTGTTGCGGCGCAGCAAGGCCAAACTGCTGCGCGCCGACACCGCCCCCGGCGCGCTGAGCCTCGAGGACTATTGCGCCCGCCCTCATGCCCTGGTGTCCTACGCGGGCGACCTCACCGGCTTCATCGATGAGGAACTGGAGAAGGTCGGCTGCAAACGCCATGTGGTACTGGCCGTGCCGCAGTTCAACGGCCTGGCCAGTCTGCTGGCGGAAACCGACATCGTCGCCAGCGTGCCGGACTACACCGCTGCCGCCCTGACGGCCGCCGGCGGCCTGCGCGCCGAGGAGCTGCCACTGGAAACCCCCTCGTTCGAACTGCACATGGCCTGGCGCGGTGCTCAGGACAACGATCCGGCCGAACGCTGGCTGCGTTCGCGCATCCAGATGTTCTGCGGCGATCCGGACAGCCTGTAAGCCCGCCCTGCCGCTCGCGGCTCATCGGGCGTGCCGGCACTAGCTCGTTATCATTTTCGACTAGAACCAACGATTTCTTATCAAATCCAACTATCCATTAGCGTTTTTGTGCGGCGAGGATTATCGTTTTCGCGCGGCAACGGCTTTTTGTTATCGATTTTTCACTCCAATTAAGGAATTCACTCATGCAGGTTGGCTTCAAGGCACTGGCCGAACGCTACGGTATTGCGCCGGTCCAGCCCCTGCGTGTCGAGTCGCTGATCGGCAGCTCGCGGATGAGTCGCGAGAGCGGCGGCCTTATCGAGAACAGGTATCCGGCCAGCTACCAGCCGGCGGACAGCTTCGCCGGCCATTTCGAGTTCGGCTTGAAGTACGAGGAAATTCACCTCGAGTTCTTCGCCCGTCTGTTCGCCGCCGTCGGCCCCGAGCCCATCGAAACCTGGTGCCGGCAAGCGCCGTTCGGCCAGTATGCCCGCCGCACCGGCTTCCTCTATGAGTGGCTGACCGGGCAGCGCCTGGATGTGCCGGACGTCACCAACGGTGGCTACGTCGATGCGATTTCGGCGCAGCACTACCTGACCCGGATCGAGCCGCTGCGCGCGCGGCGCTGGCGCATCAACGACAATCTGCCCGGCACACCACACTTCTGCCCGCTGATCCGCCGTACCGAGGCACTGCAGCAGGCGCTGCAGTTCGACCTGGATGCGGCACTGCGCGAACTGAACCAGGCCTTCGGCGCAGACATCCTGCTGCGCACGGCCACCTGGCTGACGTTCAAGGAATCCCGCGCCAGCTTCCTGATCGAGAAAGAGCAGGACCAGGCCGACCGCATCCAGCGTTTCGCCCAGGTGATCGCCAGGTACTGCGGGCATATCGAGGATCCGCTGGGCAACCAGAGCCTGCAGCGACTGCAGGCGGGCATTCTCGGCAGCGAAGCGTTCGGCCTGGGTTTGCGGCGTTCGCCGGTGTTCGTCGGCCAGGCCACCATGCGCGAGGACATCGTGCATTACATCGCCCCGCCCTTCGACCACCTGGCGCAGCTGCTCGACGGGCTGAAAGCGTTCGAGACGGCCACCCGCGGCGCCGAACCGCTGGCCCGAGCCGCAGCTATCGCCTTCGCCTTCGTCTACATCCACCCGATGCGTGACGGCAATGGCCGGCTGCACCGCTTCCTGATCAACGACGTGCTGATTCGTGACAAGGCGCTGCCTGACGGCGTGATCCTGCCCGTATCGGCCACCATCACCAGCTCGATCGACTTTCGCGCGCGCTACGACCGCACGCTGGAGGTGTTTTCACGGCCCTTCATGCAGCGCTATGCCGCGGCCTACCGCTTTGGCGAGCTCAAGGCCTACGAGGATGGCACCCAGAGCAACCTGGTGTTCGACGATTACGACGACGCCCTGTTCGCCTGGAGCTATCCGGACCTGAGCGAACACGTGCTGTACACCGCGCAGGTCATCGAACACACCGTGCGCACCGAGATGGCGGATGAAGCGCGAGTGCTGGTAGTTTTCCAGCGTGCCCAGGAGCGCCTGAAAGAGGTACTGGAAATGCCGGATCAGGACGCCAATCGCATCATCCGCTCGCTCAGGGAGAACGGCTGGCAGCTGTCCGGCAAGCTGAAGAAGGCCTACCCGCAGCTGGAGGACGCCCAGCGCGCGCAGCGGGTCGTGGAGGCCGTGCGCTCGGCCTTCGAAACGCCGCCAGAACAGAGCGATGAATGAGCGCGACTGCAGCCGGGCCCTTGCCAGGGACGAAGCGGCGGGCTGCAACATCGCCATGAGCTGCCAATAATCATTAGCACTGATATTCAACTTCATGGCATTCGATTCGTCGCTGGCCATGCCGCGCAGCAGACTCCGCCCATTCACAAATCCGTCTGGCGGAGTCACCCATGGAACAGCTACACAAGAACATCTGGATATTTCCCCTCGCCCTCGCCGGCCTGGTCCTGCTGAGCGGCTGTGAACAGGCGCCGCAGGCGCAAAACCAGATGCCCGCGGCCAAGGTCAGCGTGGCCGAAGTGATCGAACAGCCGGTCAACGAATGGGATGAGTTCACCGGGCGTCTCGAAGCGCCGCAATCGGTCGAGATTCGCCCGCGCGTCTCCGGTTACATCGACCGCGTCGCCTTCAGCGAAGGCAGCCTGGTGAAGAAAGGCGATCTGCTGTTCCAGATCGATCCGCGTCCGTTCCAGGCCGAGGTCAAGCGCCTCGAAGCCCAGCTGCAGCAGGCCCGTGCCAACCAGGCGCGCGCCGCCA
>OGCL01001904.1_pt1 | contig 16280 bp, 13 predicted proteins | sample 1570041 | NCBI WGS metagenome assembly OGCL01 (sample SAMN06266162, study PRJEB24511) | hot springs metagenome | isolation source: Hot spring water | place: South Africa: Limpopo | collected 2015-06-22
CTGTTCAACGGCCAATTCGAACTCGCTTACAGCGCTTTGCGCCCCGTGGCGCTAACCAGCCTAGACCGCCGCTTGCGCGCCCAAGCATTCGGCTATTTGGCGGAGTTGTATGAAACCCAGGACCGCCCGGGCGATGCCTTGCGCTTGACGGAACAGGCGATCGCCAGCGATGCCTCGCCCGATCTCTTGCTGCGCTGGGAGTGGCAGCGTGGGCGCTTATTGGCCGCGGAACAACAAACCGAGGCGGCGATTGCTGCCTACCGCAATGCGCTCGGTCATTTGCAACGCATCCGTTTGGATATGCCGGTGGTCTATCAAGACGGTCGCTCCTCGTTTCGGGACACCTTGGCACCGTTGTATACGGATTTGATCGAGCTGCTGTTGCAACAAGCCGATCGCGCCGAAGGCGCTGCGCAGCAAAACTTACTGCACGAAGTGCAACATCATTGGGAAGATTTGAAAGCAGCGGAACTGCAAGACTATTTCCGCGATGCCTGCGCGGTACGCACGCGACCCCAACAGGAATGGCCACAGATTGCGTCCGGCACGGCGCTGATTTATCCGATGCTGTTGTCGCAGCGGCTGCATCTCGTCGTCGGTTTTACCGAAGGACTGGTGCACTACCAAGTGCCCGTCGCTAGCCGCGAAGTGAGTGCAGCGGTCGAGCAGCTCAAAACCAAACTCATCGCCAATCACCCCATCACCGAACATCAGCAGCTCTATCGATGGCTCATCGCGCCGTTGCAAACCGCGTTACAGCAACATCACGTCTCGACGCTGATTTATTTGCCGGATGGCGCGCTACGGCAAGTGCCCTTGTCGCTGTTCCACGATGGCGAGCGCTACCTGTTGGAACGCTATGCCGTGGCCACCGTGCCCGGCTTGTCGATGTTACAGCCACGCGCCGCGAAACGCGGTCATCGCAATATCTTGCTCGCCGGCATGAGCCAGCCAGGGCCCGTCGTCGAGGAGCTACTCGATGAAGGCGTCGAGCTGTTCGATATTCCCGATGAAAACGCAGCCGCGAGTCCACGCGGGTTAGACCGCTCACTGCGCGCGTTGCCGCTACGGCAAGCGACAACAACCGGCGATACGACGACACGCGAAGCGTTGCGCGCAGCGCGCGAACTTCGCGCCAACCGGCTCAAGGAAGTTTTGGAACTTCCCGGGGTGACGCAAGAACTGCATAACCTCGCCGCGCTGACGCACGCACCGTTCTTAGAAAACGATGCGTTCAACTTGCAGCAATTCGAAACGCAGGTAAAACAAGGCTTCAGCGCGGTACACATCGCGACGCACGGCTTTTTCTCGGGCGATCCCGAGAAAAGTTTCGTGATGACGTATGACCATCTGTTGAAAATGCACAAGCTGTCAGAGTTGTTCCAAAGCGAAGCATTCGCCGACAATCCGGTCGAATTGATCACCTTGAGTGCGTGCCAAACCGCCGAAGGCGACGAGCGTTCGCCGTTGGGTTTGAGCGGCGTCGTCGTGCAAGCCGGGGTGCGCAGCGCCATCGGCACGCTATGGCCCGTGGCCGATGAAGCGGCGCAGCAATTGTTTTCCGATTTCTATCGCTTGTACCGCGAAACCTCGCAAAGCAAAGCCGAAGCCTTGCGTCAAGCGCAGCTGAAGTTGTTACAGAACGAAAAACTCGCCTATCCGTTCTACTGGGCGCCGTTCGTGTTGATCGGTGATTGGTGGTGATGGGCAGCCCTGGAATACATATTGAGCCAAAAAGAAATTTGAAGAGCGATGACTATAAAAAGCAAACTGAGCAAAGAGGCCTAATCCCTTAATTCGCATTTAAGTTTTTCGCCGTGCTTCGAAAACATTCGGCAGTTCGCCGATTTTCGCTAAGATTTGACTCAGTTGTTCGGTATCCTTGATTTGTACCAACAGTTCGACTACCGCCGAAAAATCGTTGCGGGTGTGGAATTGCGCGTCGAGGATGCCGACTTTCGCTTGGTTCAAGGTTTGGATGACATCGCCGAGCAGGTTTTGCCGGTCGTAAGCGCGCACGATCAACGGTACCACTTGTTTCAGCTCTTGTTTACCCCAACTCACTTCCAGCAAACGGGTTTGCTGATAGGGTCTGAGGCGCACCAGATTGCGGCAATCGCGGCGGTGAATGGTGATGCCTTTCGTGCGCGAGATGAAGCCAACGATGTCATCGCCCGGAATCGGCGCGCAGCATTTGGCGAAGTGCGTCAACACGTTGTTCATGCCCGCGACAGCAATCCCCGTTGCAGCGGGCGAGCGGCCTTCGGGCGCGGGTTTGAAAGCCGCGCCGTCGCTCGTCGGTGTGGTCGGCAGTTCAAGCGCCGCAGCGATCTGCCGGGTGTTGATGTCACCGGCACCGATCGCGATCAACAAACGCTCGTCGTCGGCGCAGTTGAAACGCCGCGCCAAAGCGTCCCAATCGATGTGTTCGACGCCGAGGCGGCGCATTTCCTTTTCCAAGATGCGCCGTCCCAGCGCGAGGTTTTGCGTTTGCTCTTGTTGCTTGAACCAACTTTTGACTTTGGCAAGAGCGCGCGGCGTGCTCAGATACCCCAAATTGGGATCTAGCCATTTGCGATAGGGTTTGGCGGTTTTGCTGGTCAAGATTTCCACGGTTTCGCCGGAGTGCAGCGTATAGGTTAGCGGTACGATACGTCCGTTGACTTTTGCGCCCCGGCAGCGATGGCCGATTTCGGTGTGTACGGCATAAGCGAAATCGAGCGGTGTCGCGCCTTTGACCAGTTCGATCAGCTTACCGGCGGGCGTCAGCACATAGACGCGGTCGGAAAAAATCTCGGTGCGGAAGTTTTCCAGAAAAACACTGTCGCTGGTTTTATCTTCGAGCAAGGCGCGCAGCGATTGTATGTTTTGCGCCAAAGCTTGATCGTGCGCGCCGCCTTCTTTGTACAACCAATGTGCGGCGACGCCGTGTTCGGCAAATTCGTGCATTTCTTGGGTGCGGATTTGGATTTCGATGCGCTGCCCTTGATCATCGACGACGACGGTATGCAGTGATTGATAACCGTTGGGTTTGGGGTTGGCGATGTAATCGTCGAATTCTTTCGGCACGTATTGCCACTGGCTGTGCACGATGCCGAGTACGGCGTAACACGTCGCGACGCGATCGACAATGGCGCGCACCGCCAAGAGATCATACAGCTCCTCGATCGGCAATTGCTTGCGCTGCATTTTTTTCCAGATGCTGTAGATGTGCTTGGGCCGGCCATGAATTTGTGCTTCGATGCCTTCCGCCGCCAACAGCGTGTTCAGCTCACCGATGAAACGTTGGATGCATTGTTCGCGCATGGCGCGTTTGTCGGCCAAGGCCTGCGCGATATGTCGGTAGGCCTGCGGTTCCAGATAGCGGAACGCAAGATCTTCGAGCTCCCATTTCAGCTGGCCGATACCGAGCCGATTGGCGAGCGGGGCGTAGATGTCCAACGTTTCTTGCGCGATGAAATGGCGCATTTCATAGCTTTCACGATGAAGCATTTTCAAGCGCTGCAAGCGGAACGCCAGCTTGATCAATACCGCGCGCACGTCGCGCGTCATCGACAGCAACATGCGCCGCAAGGTTTCGGCTTGCGTCGGTTCGTTGGCCATGTCCAGCGAATACACGTTCAAGGTATTCAGCCAGTTGACATCGCTGACCAAACGCACTACCACGGGATTGAAGCGTTGGTCGAGCCTTGCCAAATCCGGATGATCACGCAGGCGTGGATCGCTCAACAACGCGGCGGTGATGGTATCGACGTCGAGCGGGAATTGCAGCAATATCCCCGCGACTTCTTCCCCAGTCGGACGCGGCGGCTGCATCGTTTTGAGCGGCGCGAGGAGCGCCAAAGCGTTTTCGATTTGCGCTTTTTCCGCACCGGCGAAACGTTCGAGCAGCGGGGACAAGGCGACGGGTTCTTTGTTCATCGGAAATGCGCGATCAGCTTTTCAAACCGATGCCGCGTTCGAGCAAAAACAGCGCGAATCCTGCCAACAGTAAAATGACGATGGCGGTGATGCCCAGCGCGAGGAAAATATCGACGTCGCTGATACCGATTAGCCCGTAACGAAACGCATTGACCATGTACAGAATCGGATTACCGAGCGATACTTTTTGCCAAATATCGGGCAGCATCGGTAGCGTATAGAACACCCCGCCCAGATAACTCAACGGTGTCAGCAGGAAATTCGGAATGATCGAAATATCGTCGAAGCTGTCGGCAAACACCGCATTGATGAATCCCGCCAACGAAAACAACGCGGCGGTCAGCAGCAAGACGCTGACCGTGAGCCACGGATGCGCCAAGGACGGCGCGCTGAAAACCAGCGCGATTAACCACACCACAACGCCCACCAACAAACCGCGCGCGATGCCGCCGCAGACATAACCCCACAGGATCACGCTGCTCGGAATCGGTGCGATTAACAGTTCCTCGATATGGCGCTGAAATTTCGTCGAATAGAATGATGAGACCACGTTTGAGTATGAATGGTTGATCACCGACATCAGGATGACGCCGGGCACGATGAAATCGATATAGCGCACGCCGTCGAGGGTGCCGAGGCGTTCGCCGATCAGTCTGCCGAAGATCAAAAAATACAGCGAGGTCGTGACCGCCGGCGGCAATAAGGTTTGTGGCCAAATGCGCGTGAAACGGCGTACTTCCTTACTGACGATGGTCACGAAGGCGATCCAATTTTTTATCATGATGGGGTGCTACCAGGTTGTTCGATGATGTCGAGCAACAATTGCTCCAAACGGTTACTTTTGTTTTTCAGACTGACGACGTCGATATGGTGTTGCGACAGCCCTGAAAACAGCGGGTTGAGGCCGAGCTGTTTCGGTACCGCGACTTCCCAGCAGCGTTCGCTGATGGGTTTGATCGTATAGCCTGGTAAGGAAGGCGGCGCGATGTCCTGGGCGAGGTCGAGCAGGAAGTGATCGACTCGCAGTTTCGCGAGCAAACTGGTCAAGTCCGCCTGTTCGACGATGCGCCCGTGGTTGATGATCGCCAAATGGCGGCAGAGGTTCTCCGCTTCTTCGAGATAATGCGTCGTCAAAATGATCGTCGTGCCTTGTGCGTTCAGCGTCTTCAACAATTGCCACATCGCGCGGCGGATTTCGATATCGACGCCTGCGGTGGGTTCGTCCAAGATCAATAATTTGGGATCGTGTACCATCGCGCGGGCGATCATCAAGCGCCGTTTCATGCCGCCGGACAAGCGGCGCGAGACAGTATTGCGCTTGTCCCACAAATCCATTTGCTTCAAGCAAAGTTCCGCACGTTGCAAGGCCTGCCGGCGTGGCACACCATAGTAACCTGCTTGGTTGAGCAAAATGTTTTGCACGGTCTCGAATTGGTTGAAATTGATTTCCTGCGGCACAAGGCCGATGAAGCGCTTGGCGCGTTCGCGCTGTTTGTGGAGATCGACGCCGAAAATCGACACGCTGCCACTGCTGGCATTGACCAGCGAGCTGACGATGCCGATAGTCGTCGATTTGCCAGCGCCATTGGGCCCGAGCAATGCGAAAAAATCGCCGGCGGCGACGTCCAAATCGATGCCTTTCAAGGCTTCGAAGCCGCCTGGATAGGTTTTGCGTAAATTTCTTAACGATAAAGCGTGAGGAGAAGTCATGAAGGATTCGATCGAGAAAGCTTAACGGAGTGGGGCAAATGCGCTAAAGTGGCGGCCCGCAAAGGCCGCGTTGCTCGCGCCCCGCGAGTCAGGGTCATTTAAAAGTTAGCCTGACTCTTGAATAAATTTGGGTATCTCATGCATTCCGTGCGAATGAATTCGCACCTGCCGTGGGTTCGAAGTCGTTCGGACATCGCATCGGTACCCGCTATGTTGCGCATGCTATATTTTTCGCACTGTAAATTTAGGCATTTCTCCACCCTCTCTCGCTTGTGGAAGAGGACTGGAGTGAGGGATAAAAAATAAAATTTGCAGTGCGATGAGTATACATGCTGACGCCATCCCCTGCATGGAAGCCGGGAGCCCGTTCACATAAACGGATGGATCAGTTTCTGTGCTGGATTCCGGCTTACGCCGGAATAACGCAACGATTTGTCTGGATAAATGAGCCTTAATGAAGGCCAGGTTAATTCTACTTTGTCAGATTAAGCCATTTATGCCCTTTCTACGATGGGCGGTTTGTGGGAGCGATGTCCCCAACGCGATCGGTTGCGATCGAAGGTGTCAGTCGCGACGGGGCGTCGCTCCCACACAGATGACAAAATGAGCATGTTCTCGTGCTTGAGAGCAGGGAGTGAGGCACTTTGACAAAGTAGGTTAATAATTCAGTGAACCGATCGGTTTTTGGGACGCGGGCGTAAAGGCTCGCGATTTTAACAGAAGCTTTTCTAGCCGTGGACAATAAGGATCACACTCGTGCAGAAAAAAACGCCAGAAATGGTCGCCGCCGTGGATTTAGGTTCCAATAGCTTTCATATGGTGGTATGCGAATTGAAAAATGGCAAACCGCAGACCGTCGATCGCTTGCGCGAGATGGTGCGCCTTGCGGCGGGACTCGACCATAAGAACTTTCTCGACGAAGCCGTGCAACGTCGCGCCTTGGCGTGCCTGGAACGTTTCGGACAACGTTTGCGCGCGCTCGCACCGGGCAGCGTGCGTTGCGTCGGTACCAATACTTTGCGTATCGCCAAAAACGCCGACGAATTCTTGGAACGCGCCGAAATCGCGCTCGGTCACCCGATCGAAATCATTTCTGGCATCGAGGAAGCGCGGTTGATCTACGAAGGCGTCGCGCATAGCTTGGAAAGTGATGCGCAGCGTCGGTTGGTCATCGACATCGGTGGGGGAAGTACCGAATACATTATCGGTACCGGCGATACGCCTCTGCACATGGAGAGCTTGCGTATGGGATGTGTGTCATTGAGTCAAGCGTTTTTCGACGACGGCCATCTGTCGAAAAAGCGTTTTCAACGTGCGCTATTGCACGCGACGCAATGCCTGGAACCTATCGAACTAATGTTCCGGCGTGGTCAATGGGGGCAAGCGATCGGTGCCTCTGGCACGTTCCGCGCCGTACAGAAAACCTTGGCGGCGACAGGTTGGAGCCAGCACGGTATTTCCTGGGAAGGCTTGGAACGATTAGTTCAGCATTTGAATAGCGTCAGACACGTCAACGAATTAGCCTTACCAGAAATCGATAGTGAACGCGCGCCGGTTTTTCCTGGCGGTGTGGCGATCATTTACGCTAGTTTCAAATTACTCGGCATCACGCAGATGACCATCTCCGACGGCGCGTTGCGCGAAGGGCTGATCTACGATTTGCTCGGACGCTTATTCGATCATGATATTCGTACACAAACTGTAGCCGCTCTTGCCGAGCGTTATCACGTCGATCAAGTCCACGCGCGCCGCGTCGCGCAAACCGCGCGCGGGTTTCTCGCACAATTGGCGCAGCACCCGCCTTTCGATCACGAAGCCGCCGCGCAATGGTTGGAGTGGGCCGCGCAATTGCACGAAATTGGTTTGGATATTGCGCACAGCAGCTATCAAAAACATAGCGCCTACATCATCGAACACGCTGATTTGGCGGGTTTCTCACGGCAGGATCAGCAAGTACTCGCGACCATTGTGCGCCATCATCGTCGTAAACTGGCGATCAAAAAATTCAAAAAGTTACCACCGCCATGGCAGGATGACGCGCTATGGCTGACGCTACTGTTGCGTTTGGCGGTAGTGTTGCATCGCAATCGTCACGATACGGAACTGCCACCGTGCACAGTGTCTTTGCGACATCGACGATTGTTCTTGGAATTCGCCGATGGTTGGTTGGATCAATCGCCATTAACGCGCGCCGATCTCGAATCCGAGGCCGAGTATTTGCGTGCCGCCGGTTTCGATCTGGTTTATTGCTGAATGATAGTGGAACCGCTGCGCATCGACCGGCATGGGCTATGCGGCGTGCGGCAGCTACCGTCGCCAAATCACGACGAACGTCCCGATCCTGAAGATATTACTCTCATCGTCCTCCATTGCATTAGTCTACCGCCTGGACAATTTGGCGGTGATGCAATCGATCGGCTGTTTTTGAATCAGCTCGACCCTCATGCTGATCCGAGTTTTGCCGCGTTGCAAAATTTACGCGTGTCGGCGCATCTTTTGATCCGGCGCGATGGCACGATCACCCAATACGTCCCCTTCGATCGTAGGGCTTGGCATGCTGGGGTATCGTGTTTTTTGGGACGCGAGCGTTGCAATGATTTTTCGATCGGCATCGAGCTAGAAGGGACGCCGGAAACGCCTTATACGTCAAAGCAATATCACGAACTAGCACGGGTACTGCGGGTGTTGTTCGCCAACTATCCGCGCTTGTCACCAGAACGGATGGTCGGCCATAGCGATATCGCGCCGGGTCGCAAAATCGACCCCGGCGCGAGTTTCGATTGGGCGGGGTTACATCGCTTACTCGAGGAGAGTTGAGACTTCGAATTGTTTTGGCCAGTCGCGATAATTAAACACTTGTCCGGTATCACGGATGGTGCGCGCTGCTGCAAGGTCGATCTCTGCATAAACCCATTGTGGCTCGTTTAATTTGCCGCAAGCCAGCACGCCATCGGGAGGGAAACCGTGATCGACAGGTGTGTACACCGCCGCCGCGCCGATATTAACGTCGATCGCCTCCGACCACGGCGCCTCACCGACCAACGGCGATTGCACGACGTAGCACTGATTTTCCAGCGCGCGCGCTTGACAGCCGATGCGCACGCGGTGATAGCCCGCCAAGGTGTCGGTGCAACTTGGGACGAGGATCAAATCCGCGCCGGCTTCGACTTGGCAACGCGCGATGTGTGGGAATTCGCTGTCGTAGCAAGTGGCGATACCGAGTTTACCGTATTGGGTATCGAAAACTTTGATGCCTTCACCGCGCGTAATCAGCCATTGTTCGTTCTCGAAGCGCGTCATTTGCAGTTTATCTTGATACTCGACGCTGCCGTCCGGCGCGAACAAATAAGCGCGATTGCGATATTCGCCGCTATCCAGATGCACCGGGTACGTGCCTGGCTGCACATAGATGCGGTGCTTGATCGCCAGCGCTCGGTGTAAGGCGAGATAATCATCGAGCAAGGATTGCAAAGCGTGCAATTGTTTGGCCAGCGACGAATAAATATCGCGCGAGAACAACGAGGCCAGTTCTAAGCTTGCATATTCCGGAAACAGTAATATTTGCGCGTTTTCAGCAGCGGCTTCCTCGACCCAGCGCGTGGTTTTCGCCTCGTAATTGCGCCATTCTTGTAAGAAATCGACATTGTATTGCGCGGCGGCGATTTTCATTTTCATGATGACGCTCCGCTCAATGTTTCAACCAAAACGTCATCGATTTCGGGCTGGGTTCCGCTTCGTCGATGTCTTTCCAGGTATAGGTGGTTTTCAATTCCGGGTGTTTGAAATAACCGCGTTTATTCCAGAACGCATCGAGTGGCACATAATCCGCAGGACGTAACGGATGATCAGCAGGACGATCGACACAGCAAAAGCAGATGTGTTTGAAGCCACCGAGCGCCGCTGCGTGCGCCTCGCGTTCCTCGAAAAAGCGCACGCCTAAACCTCGGCCGCGATAACGTTTGTCCAGGACCGATTCGCCGCAATAGAACACCTCGTCAGGGTTATAACCGTGTTCGAGAAACGGGTACTTGACTTCTTCGGTCTCGTATTTCAATGGAATCGCCGTCGAAGCACCGACCACGCGCTCACCATCGAGTGCCAACACGATGACACTGTCCGGACATTGAATATAAGTTTGCAGGTATTTTTCCTCGTAGGCGTAGTCGCCGTCATACAGATACGGAAAATCGCGGAAAACTTCGATTCTCAAGCGTGCCAACTCGGGGATATAGCGTTGCAACGGCGCGCCACTCCAGCGTTCGATGCGAATTTCGGATGCCATTCTCTAAAACTCGTCAGGAAGTTGATGAAAGCTGCGCATTCTAGCGGAAAATCGTCGTCGGAGACAGGTGGTGGAATGAACGCCTCATTCAAATGGGCAAGCTGGCGTTGAGGGGCGCGTCCAGGAGCGGAACGGCGAACTCCCCACAGCCTTGATCGAACGCGCCCCCTTGATCTCTGGCTCGTTCATTCCAGAGCAGGGGACACCTTGATATTCACCCAAAAGTTCGCGAAGGACAGCGATTGCAGCAGCGGCCGCAGTTTCAGTGGCGTTCAAGCCGGTCTGTTGCAGAGGGTCGCGCAGCGGCTTACCGTTGATCGATAACCCGCCCGGATCGGGCGCTTCGAAGCGGATACCTTGCTTGACCGAGGCGGAGGAGGGGCGATAAGTTCGGGGTTCTTGCCCATCACGATTCCATCTGAAGAGTGAAGATTGCCGGCTGCTGCATAATGTTTTCACGGGTCTACGGATCGATTCGGCTGTTACGATTTATTTCCGGCGAGTTGGTGTGCGGGTATTTTATCGTATCTCGTGTGGGCTGGCTTTTGCGACAGCTTGGAAGGCGCTGGGTCACACCACGCCCCATCGAAGCCATGAAAAAATGGTATGCTGACAAGCCGGATTTGTTCATTGCAAAACCAAGGAATCGTCCTGAACTTAACACTTGGCTTGATAATTTTGCAAGAGCCCCCTAGTTTGGTGGGTGCGCTTCTTCATTCTTCAGGTAAGGGTTTTTCGAGGTGCCCTTGACTTTATTTTCTTCAGGAGTTTTTATGCAGCCTGTCATTTTATCGGGCGGTTCGGGAACGCGCCTCTGGCCGTTGTCGCGGAGCCATTACCCGAAACAATTTTTGCCGTTGGTATCGCAATACACGATGTTGCAAGATACCGTATTGCGTTTGGTAGGGCTCGGCGATCTGGCGCCGCCGATTGCCGTGTGTAACGAAGACCATCGTTTTATGCTCGCCGAGCAGTTGTGGGAAATCGGCATCAAGCCGGCGAAAATTCTGCTAGAACCTTTAGGCCGTAATACTGCGCCGGCGGTGGCTTTGGCGGCGTTGGCGGCGGCGCGCCCGGACGAAATCTTGCTGGTACTGCCCGCAGATCACGTCATCGAAAATGTCGAGGTCTTCCAACGCTGTGTCGAACAGGCGCGTCAGTTGGCGGCGACGGGTGCATTGGTGACGTTCGGTATCGTGCCGAATGCGCCGGAGACCGGTTATGGTTATATCCGTCGCGGCGCGCCGCACGGTGAGGCGTTTCAGGTCGCGGCGTTCGTCGAGAAGCCCGATCGCGATACCGCGCAACGCTATCTCGACAGCGGCGATTATTACTGGAACAGCGGCATGTTCGCGTTTCGCGCCGATGTGTTTTTGGCCGAGCTGGAAAAATTCAATCCCGTGATGCTCGCCGCGTGCCGTGAGGCGTTGACAAACGCCACGGTCGATCACGATTTCACGCGACTCGATCGCGAAAGCTTTTTGACGTGCCCGGCCGATTCGATCGACTATGCGGTGATGGAAAAAACCGACAGGGCAGTGGTGATTCCGCTCGATGCCGGGTGGAACGACGTCGGTTCGTGGAGCGCGCTATGGGCGGTGACGCCGCAAGATCAAGATGGCAACGCGCTGCGCGGAGATGTTATAACGCGCGACGTCAAACATTCCTTCATCAGTTCGAGCAGCAAATTGATCGCGGTGATCGGCGTCGAGCAGTTGGTGGTGATCGAAAGCGACGACGCGATGATGATCGCGCACCAGGATCGCGTACAGGAAGTCAAACAAATCGTCGAACAGCTCAAGCAACAAAAACGCCCAGAAGCCGAATATCATCGCAAGGTCTATCGCCCGTGGGGGCATTACGACCTGATCGACCAAGGCGAGCGCCACAAAACCAAACGCATTGTCGTCAAACCCGGCGCGAAATTGTCCTTACAGATGCACCATCACCGTGCCGAACATTGGATCGTCGTCAAGGGTACGGCCTTGGTCACGCGCGGTGAGGAGAAAGTTTTGCTTTCGGAAAACCAATCGACGTATATTCCGCTCGGCACCGTGCATTGCCTGGAGAATCCGGGTTTGATTCCATTGGAAATGGTCGAGGTGCAATCGGGCAGTTATTTGGGTGAGGACGATATCGTGCGCTTTCAAGACCACTATGGACGCAGCTGATTCCCTTTCGTATTGAAACAACACGCCATCGAGGACATTCAACTCCATGAAATATCAAGTCAAAAAATGTGTATTCCCTGTCGCGGGTCTCGGTACGCGCTTTTTGCCGGCGACCAAAGCCAGCCCAAAAGAAATGCTGCCAGTCGTTGATAAGCCGTTGATTCAATATGCGTTCGAAGAAGCCGCCGCAGCCGGAATCGACACGATGATTTTTGTCATTGGCCGCAATAAAAACGCCATTCCTGACCATTTCGACAAGGCTTACGAGCTGGAAAAAGAACTCGAACAAAAAGGCAAGCTCGAAACCTTGAAATTGGTCAGAAGTATCGCGCCGCCGCACATCGCCTGTGTCTACGTGCGTCAAGCCGAAGCTTTGGGGTTAGGGCATGCGGTATATTGCGCGAAACCGTTGATCGGCGATGAACCCTTCGCGGTGATTTTGGCCGATGATTTGGTCGAAAACGGCGAACGCGGCTGCATGAAGCAAATGGTCGAGTTATTCGCGAAGGAACAATGCAGTATTTTGGGCGTCGAGCGCGTCGATCCCAGCATGACCGACCAGTATGGCATCGTCGAAGTCAATACCATCGAACCCGGTTTGGGTCGCTTGAAATCCATCGTCGAAAAACCCAAACCCGAGGTCGCACCGTCGAATTTGGGCGTGGTGGGGCGTTATATTCTATCGCCGGGCATTTTCGAGAAACTCGAAACCATCGGTCGTGGTGCGGGCGGGGAAATCCAATTGACCGACGCCATTGCCGCATTGCTCGATCACGAGCCAGTTTTAGCCTACGAATTCGAAGGAACGCGCTATGATTGCGGTTCGAAGCTGGGTTATTTGATCGCCACCGTCGAGCACGGTTTGTTGCATCCCGAACTCAAGGATGAGTTTGCACAGTATCTGAAAAACTTAGATTTGCAATGATTGACGCGGCGTGTCGAACTATGACGACTCGCCGTACATTTTTTTCAAACAACGACAGGAGATTCATGATGTCCGATACGATTTGGTTCAAAACGGGCGAGGCGACGGTCTTCGCCAGCGCAGGTCAAGGCACTGACGCGATGCCGGAGATCGTGATAGGCGATGTCACGGGCCCAGTAGGACACGCTTTCGCCCAGTTGATGGGACAAACCGCCGGTCATACCCGCATGTTCGCGATTCGCGCGTGCAATCAACAAGTCAGACCGGCGACGCTGATGGTGCCGAAAGTCACGATCAAGTCTACCGCCTATGTCAATTTGTTCGGTGGCCCGGTGCAATCAGCGGTTGCCGATGCGGTGATCGACAGTGTCATTGAAGGCGTCATTCCGCGCGAACAAACGGATCGTTTGTGCCTCATCGCGATGTTGTGGATCGCGCCGGAGCTTGCGGAAAGCGACGATGTCGATAGAAAAGACCTTTACCGCACCAATTACGAAGCGATGAAGTTGGCGATTCGCCGCGCGCTGAATGACGAGCCGTCGATCGAAACTTTGATCGCCAACCGCCATAAAATTTTCCACGAGATGTACGACCCAGAAACCGGCGAATCGCAATGGTAAAAGGCTGAAGCGATCCGGCGTCACGTTGCATCATGGACAAGCTCGTCGGACTTGTTACTCGTTACGCTGCTTTGGGTGGTGGGAATGTATCACTGGCAGCGGGACAGCACGCAGGCCCGGTGCTCGCTATAGCGAACACTACGTATTTCCCGTCATGGTCCTCGAAAAACTACAACTGGCCTGTCAACACGAAGACATCCACCCACACCGGCTAGCTCGCTTGCCGTTGTTGTTTGCGTGGGATGGCCAGCTGGCGATCGAAGACAGTTTCGTCTATACGCTGGATTGTCGTACCGCTGAAGCGGGGCTTCTCTCATTGCGCCCGATTTGTTTTGTGGCAGTTCTGGGAGCGAGTAGGGACCCGCGACAGTGATGGGGAGCGACGGTTGTGAGAACGGGTGTAGCGGAGATTGCGGCGGTCATTGATGTTCGACACATCGAGCGATGCCCTTGATCTGTGCGTAACAAATCGTGGAGAAAAAAACCAACGAGTCGGTATAATGCAAAAATTTTAAGCCTTTCACCCAATGAGGATTCCCATCATGCAAAAACTCAATATCGCACTTGTTCGTTTCTTGCAATTTACGGTGTTTGTTTTGTTCACGTTCATTGTGCTGGTCTATTTTGGCGCGTTGTTGTTACTTCCCCTCGATGTGATCGCATTGACGGCCCGTGCGTTGACCGCGATCGGCTTCAATGGCTTCATCGCGGCGCTGATCGGTGCAGCCGCCTCGGGTTATTTGGTGCTGCTAGCCTACAAAATTCCGGGGTTGGGCGCGTTGCTCTTCGATATCGGTCTGGAATTGGTCAATACCGCGCGTTTTCGTATCGAGGCATTCAATCCCATCGTCGAACAACTCAAAAGTTCACCCGCAGCGTTGCCTTCGCAACAATGACCCAAAATGGTTTTCAGTGTTTGACGACGTGTTGGGCATCGGATTTCTGGGTGGTTAGCCTCGTGTTCTCTGTTGCGCGGTTTTGTCGATATTGCTCCCGGTCCATTCAATGCACTAACTTTAGTTGAACTCCGCATTGATTCACTGCCAGTCTCCTTGCTCGACAAGGAGTCTAAAAAATCGACCAACTGTCTTGGGCTGGCAGTGAGCGTGTCATCTCCGTATAGTACGCTATATCCTTACTTTCATGTCAGTTAGGCGATAGATGCGGCGCTTCACGTCGTTTTTTCCATCCGCTACCTCGTCGAAAAGGCACGCCCGATTTTAACTCTTGAGATGTTTTAATTGAACGTGGTTGCCAACGTATACTGTTTCTCGGTGTGCGCTTGGCCTGGGATGCTTTTCGGTATACATCGTTGCAACCAATGGGGTAACGTCCGCGCGCCACGAAAACTCGCCAGATATCTCCGCTTAATATCATCGCCTCATGACAAAAAGCGGGAGAGGTAAATTTCAAGTGTTTGACCTCTTCGATCATTACTGCATGGCGCGCGCGTTGCAACTGGCGCGTCATGGCAATTACACCACCGACCCCAATCCCCGCGTCGGTTGTGTCATCGCGCGCGATCGGCAAATCATCGCCGAAGGCTGGCATGAATACGCCGGAGGCCCGCACGCCGAAGTCATGGCGCTGCGCCAGTGTGACGACCCGCGCGGCGCGACAGTTTACGTGACGTTGGAGCCGTGCGATCATCACGGCAAAACGCCACCGTGTAGCGAAGCGCTGATCGCCGCGCAAATCGGTCGCGTCGTCGTGGCAATGGTCGATCCAAATCCGCGCGTCGCAGGGCGCGGCGTGGCGCGCTTGCGCGCGGCGGGAATCGACGTTGCGTGTGGACTGCTTGAAGACGATGCGTGCGCGCTGAATCGTGGATTCATCCAACGCATGACGTTAGGTCGTCCTTGGGTCGTCGGCAAATTGGCAATGAGTCTAGATGGGCGCACGGCGATGGCATCTGGCGAAAGCCGCTGGATCACTAGCGATTTGGCGCGCCAAGATGTGCAGTATTTACGGGCAATGAGTTCCGCTGTGATGACCGGCGTCGCGACGGTGTTGGCCGACGATCCTGCTTTGAACGCGCGTTTACCAGAAGAGATTCCAGTCACCCAACCGTGGCGCGTGGTACTCGATAGCCAATTGCGCACGCCGCCGACGGCGCGGATGCGGCAAATCCCGGGGCCGATTTTGATTTTGACGACGGAAAACGCACCGGTCGCTCGGCAACAGGCGCTGGAGCAAGCGGGTTTTCGCATCGAGCGCGTGCCGATGACAACCGAGCATCGGGTCGATCTCGGCGCGGCGCTGCGTCGTTTGGGTGAGGCGCAGCTCAATCACGTGTTGCTCGAAGCCGGTCCGGTATTGAGTGGTGCGTTGTTGCGCGAAGAACTGGTCGATGAATGGGTGATTTACCTGGCGCCACGCGTTCTTGGCGACGAAGGCCGTGGATTGTTCCATTTGCCGGGACTGGATCGGCTCGCCGACAGCATTCCGTTGCACCTCGAACACGTTCGCGCCGTCGGTCCGGATTTGAAAATGATTTTCACAAAGGAAAAATGAACGATGTTCACGGGTATCATTATTGCTATGGGCGAGATCTCGGCCATGACGCCGCAGGGCGGCGATCTACGCTTGACTGTTGCCACGAGCCAACTGTCGCTTGAAGAAGTCGCGTTGGGCGATAGCATCGCCGTCAG
>OGCL01001905.1_pt1 | contig 16278 bp, 13 predicted proteins | sample 1570041 | NCBI WGS metagenome assembly OGCL01 (sample SAMN06266162, study PRJEB24511) | hot springs metagenome | isolation source: Hot spring water | place: South Africa: Limpopo | collected 2015-06-22
GAGGTGATTTCCGGTGGCAACTTCCACGCCGAGCCGGTGGCCATGGCCGCCGACAATATCGCCCTGGCCATCGCCGAGATCGGCTCGCTGTCCGAGCGCCGCGTCTCGCTGATGATGGACAAGCACATGTCGCAACTGCCGCCGTTCCTGGTGGCCAATGGCGGGGTCAACTCCGGCTTCATGATCGCCCAGGTCACTGCCGCGGCCCTGGCCAGCGAGAACAAGGCGCTGTCTCACCCACACAGCGTCGACAGTCTGCCGACGTCGGCCAACCAGGAAGACCACGTTTCCATGGCCCCGGCTGCCGGCAAACGCCTGTGGGACATGGCCGCCAACACCCGTGGCGTGCTGGCCGTGGAATGGCTCGGCGCCTGCCAGGGCCTGGACTTCCGTGAAGGGCTGAAGAGCACCCCAGCGTTGGAACAGGCGCGTCAGGCGCTGCGCGCCAAGGTGCCGTATTACGTCGAGGACCGCTTCTTCGCCCCGGACATCGCCGCCGCCGATGCTCTGCTGGCCGAGCGCGTGCTGACGCCGCTGCTGCCGGCCGGCATGTTGCCGTCGGTAGGCTGAGCATTGCCTGACAGACCGTTCGCTGACGCTCCTAGCGGCCGGCGCCCCGGTCCGCCCTACGACCGCACTGAGTCGCGCGGAAATGTAGGGCTGGTGTAGGGCGTACTCGCGAAGCAGTACGCCGTCGGAGGGATGGGCGCAGTTTATGGGGCCATGGCCCGGCGGGCTGTTCGCTTCGCTCCTGAGCCCGCCCTACGCCTGACGTTCCTGGCGGCCAGCGTCCCGAATCGCTCTGCACACTACGACGCTGGGAGTGGAACGTTCCGCTCCGCTATCATCCGCGCACCGGGCATATCCAAGGAGCAGCCGTGACCAGTCCCACCCCGCGCTACAAGGCCATCGAGGATTTCCTCCTCGAGCGCATTCACGGCGGCGCCTATCCGGTCAATCACCAGATTCCACCCGAGGAGCAGCTGGCGCGCGATTTCGGCGTCAGCCGCATGACCGCCAACAAGGCGATCCAGAACCTGGTGCAGAAGGGCTATCTGGTGCGCCAGGCCGGGCTCGGCACCTTCGTCACCGACCGCAAGGCCGAATCGCCGCTGCACGAGGTGATGAATATCGCCAGCGAAGTGCGCGGCCGCGGCCATGCTTACAGCAACGAAGTGGTGCGCTGCGAGGCCATCGCCGCCGATGACGAAGTGGCCCTGCGCCTGGGGCTGCGCCTGGGCGCCGAGGTGTTTCACAGCATCCTAGTGCACCTGCAGGACGGCCTGCCGATCCAGCTCGAGGACCGCTTCGTCAACCCGCGCTGGGTGCCGCACTACCTGCAGAGCGACTTCACCCAGGTGACGCCCAACGAGGTGCTGGTCGCCAGCTGTCCGATCTCGGATGTCGAGCATGTGGTCGAAGCGGTGCTGGTGGATGCGCGCACCGCCGAGCTGCTGCGGATTGACCCGGCCATGCCCTGCCTGAGCGTGATCCGTCGTACCTGGTCGGACGATCACCTGATCAGTTATGCACGGTTGATTCATCCCGGTGACCGCTACAAACTGCGCTCGCTGCACAAACGCAGAGCGTAGGCTTTCCACAAACCGTAGGAGCCGGCTGCCGGCGATTCGCAGCGTTCCCGTCGCGGCTAAAGCCCCTCCCACTGCGTTCGGGGTCAGTCGCTGATCAGCTGATCCACCAACGAAGGGTCATCGATAAAGCGGTTGCGCGTGCCCTGCAGCACCTCGATCTTGTCGTTACGCGTCTTTTCCTCGGCATCCGGCGGGTCCACGCGGTGCCAGGCCTTGTACATTGGCACCAGGCCGACGATGGGCAAACCGTATTCGATGTGCATATAGAAGATTGCCCGGGCGATATTGCCCTTGGCTTCGTCGCGCGGCTCCACCAGTTGGAAGCTGGTTTTAAGATCGCAGCCGATATCGGCGAACTTGCTCGGTACGTCATCGGCCAGTTCGGCGAACTGGGCATTGCGTCGTGCCAGCTCCACGCGGCTCAGCGCCGGGTAGTAGTTGTGCAGGTCGGCGACGATGTACGGATAGCGCGGGTTCATGATGGTGCATTGGCGGTCGGTGACGCAGCGCATCGCGCTCTTGAGCTGCTTGCTGCTGTAGATCGGGCTGGCAGTGAGGGTGCCGCTTTCACGGGCGAAGGTCTGGCCGCAATAGAGCGTGGTGCCGCCATTACCGTAAAGATCCTGCCAGAACGCCTGATCGATGGCCTGTTTGACGTCGCCCAGTTGGGTCTGGCCATTGGCCAGGGAGAAGCTGCTGATGCAGGTTGCCAGGCAACCAAGAAGCAAGGTGACTGCGCGCATACTCTAGCCCCAGTGACCGCCGTTGTCGGAGTCTGTTGTTTTTGTAGGACAAGATGCAGTCTAGCAAGACGTACGTCACAAAAAACATGGCCAAATGCTTTCTCCCAATCTGGAATGGCCCGAGCAAAGTCAGGCGGCTGACAGAGGGAGAGTTCGTGTAAGCCATGGCTTACACGATGTCACGATTTTCGCCACTGTTGGTCGATCAGGTACGGGCGTACTCTGCTGCACATGGATTCAGCGCAGGAAGCGCCTAGACGAACAGGGACACGCTGGACAGCCGCCAGGATGGTGAGCAGATCAAGGATGTCAGGACAACAGTCTGCAAGGCCCCGCAATCGCGGGGTTTTCTTTTTTGGGCGCTCGCCCACCTTCATTCAATCTCCCCTTGCATTACCCACCGAGTGCGCGCCGCGCGTGCCGGACTTTTACGCTGATTGGCGCGATCTCAACCCAGCAACTGCCTTAGCGCACTGGGCGACAGGCCCGTCCAACGCTTGAACGAGCGACGGAAGTTGGTGCTGTCGTGGAACTGCAGGTAGGCGGCCACTTCGTCGTTGCTGTAGCCCTTTACCCGGTACAGGTACAGCGCCACGTGCTTGCGCACCAGGTCGAGCTGTTCCTGAAAGTGGCTGTCGTGCTTGCCCAGCTTGCGCTTGAGGGTGGCGGGGCTCATGGCGAAAGCGTGCGCGACCTTGTCCAGATTCGGTGTCTCGCGAATCTGCTCGTGCAGGTGGTCGTAAAGGCGATCCAGCAGGCTGGCAGAAAATCCCAGCGCCTCCAGTTGCGCCAGGCTCTGTTGTTCGGCCACTTGCCCGGCAGTGAGCGAGGCGCCGGGCCAGGGGCGGGTCAGGTATTCGCGCGGCAGGCTCATCATGTCCACCTGGCGCGCGAACGCCACGTCCTCGCCCAGGTGTACCCAGTACTGTTCGATATAGCGTGGCTGCTCATGGGCGAACTCGAACTGCCAGGGCAGGCGTTCGCCAGCCAGCCAGCGGCTGCTCGAGGCCAGCGCGGTCATGCTCGCCTCGAGCAGGAATCGTCGCTGCTCGCCGCAGCCGCAGGCATCCAGCCAGACGATGTAGACGCGCTGTTCGTCGAGCAGCATGCGTGGCGCCAAAAGCGGGCTGAGCAGGGCGCGCAGACGCACCAGCAGCTCCAGCGACTGTTGCAGGTCGCCGGCCTGCTGCAGGGCCTGGCTGGCGGCACCGTAGTGGCCCGGCAGCAGGCGCTGGCCGAACAGAAAGCTGCTGTCGTCGGCATCCAGCAGGCGCCGCGCGTTGTCGATCAGTTGCAGGAACTGCTGCGGGCTGATGCGCGCCTGGCCGCTGAGAATGTCTTCGTGGAACAGGCCGCTACCGCGCAGCAGGCGATGGCTGTCCAGCTCGCGCGCCAGGGCCAGATCGAGCAGCAGCGCCGGTTGATGGTGGGCGGCGATGAAGCGGCTGTCGCGTTCGTACCAACTGCCCTTGACGGCCATGGCGTCTTCCTCAGGCGCGCTTGGCTGCGGGCGTCTGCTTGACGCGCGCCAGGGCCAGGTTGAGGCGCCTGAGCAGGCTGTCACCATCCTCGTCCTGGGCCAGCACGCTGGCCACGCCGGCTGACAGATACAGGCGTTCGCCGTTGCGGCTGCTGCGGTAGGCCAGGTGGCGTACGGCATCCTGCAGCTCGCCGGCGATCTGTTGCGCCTGCTGCGCGCCGGTGCCTGGCAGCAGCGCGACGAAGCGATCGCCGGCCAGACGGCAGAGCAGATCCTGACGACGCAGGTTGAGCAGCAACAGCTGGGTCAGGTTCTGCAATACCAGATCACCCTCGGCATGACCGTGCTCGCGATTGAGGCGGTCGAAATCATCCAGATCGAGAATCACCAACGCCAGGGGCTGGCCCTGTTCGTGGCTCTGCTGCAGCGCCTGCTGCACCTGCAGGCGCAGGTACTCGGCGCCGCCCAACGGGGTGAGCTTGTCGAACAGGCGGTGTTCGCGGAACAGCCGCTCGCGCTTTTCCATCTGCGCGCTGATCGCCAGCTGCTCGCGGTGCCAGTGGTAGATGCCCAGGGTCATGAGGATGAAGCCTACCGGCATCGGTCCGGACTCCAGCCACTTGTCCCAGTGGACGCTGGCCGGCAGTTGGACGAACTCGTCCACCGAATCCATCCACAGCGAGAAGAACAGGCAGGCCAGGCCGCAGAACAGCAGGTTGGTCACCCGCCCGGCCGGGCGGCTTTTCAGCAGCAGGCCGATCCACAGCAGCACCAGCAGCGCCGAGCCACCTTCGCCGAGGATATCGGTCCAGTTCCATTCGCTGGTGGGTTTGATATGGCCGGCGATCAGGTGAGCGAGCAGGCCAAGGTTGGCCAGCAGCAACAGGCCGGCGAGTTTCCAGGCATGCAGTTTCAACAGGGGCGGCATCGGCGGGGCTCCGCGGGCTTCAATGACGGCCAGCAGAACAGAGGCTCATGACACTTTGGTTGCAGCGAGAGAGGTCGATTCGGCTCATGGCAGTTGCACGATTTTTTTGCTCAGGGTGCGCCGCGCGCACCGACTCTGGGGGCTTGCACCTGTAGCGCCGGGCTCGTTGCAGGCGCTCATCGGGCTCTGAGCTGTGCTGCGTCAGGTCATTTCGGCTCATCTGCTGCGGATATTGCCGACAAAACCCGGTATTTCACCGCATGCGCTGCAGGGCTGTCACAGAAGCGTCATTGGCCCCACCTAGCTTGCGCCTCCAGCGAGCCGGCCCCGTGCCGGTGGATTTCACTCTTGGGGAGAGCAGGCCATGCGCCTAGGTCACAGCAGCACCCGCCACGCGGGCTTTCGTATCAGCACCCTGGCGCTGGCCATCGCCGCCAGCACCGTCGTCCTGGCCGAGGAGCCGGTGCTTCTCGAGCACATCGAGGTGGTCGGCCAGGCGGTGAGCATCGACAAGGCGCTGCAGGATCAGCGCCGCTCCGACAGCGTCACCAGCGTGGTGCACGCCGATGGCATCGGCCAGTTGCCGGATGACAACGCCGCCGAGGCGCTGCAGCGCATTCCCGGCCTGTCGGTGGAGCGCGACCAGGGCGAGGGGCGCTTCGTCAGCGTGCGCGGTATCGGCCCGGATCTCAACGCCGTGACCATCAACGGGACCCTGGTGCCGTCCCCGGAGAGTGATCGCCGCGCCGTGGCCCTCGACGTGCTGCCGTCCGAGCTGGTGCAGTCGCTGTCGGTGGTCAAGACCCTGACCCCGGACATGGACGCCAACTCCCTCGGCGGCACCGTGCAGGTCGAGAGCCTCTCGGCCTTCGACCACGACGGCCTGTTCTACACCCTCAGCGGCGAGGCCAGTTACGACGACAACAGCAGTCAGACCAGCCCGAAATTCTCCGGTGCGATCAGCGAGCGCTTCAGCCTTGGCGACGGTATCGACAACTTCGGTGTGGCTGCGGCGCTGAGTTGGCAAAAACGCGATTTCGCTTCGGACAACGTGGAAACCGGCGGTGCCTGGGATTTCAGCGACGGTGCCCGGCTCGAAGAGCTGGAGCAGCGCGCCTACGACATCCGCCGCGAGCGCACCGGCTTCGGTCTGAACTTCGACTACAAGCCGGACGACGCTTCCAGCTACTACCTGCGCACGCTCTACAGCCGCTACAAGGACACGGAAACGCGCAACGCCGCCGGCGTCGAGTTCGCCGACGCGCAGTTGCCCGGTGAGAGCGGCGAAGCCGAAGGCTGGCGTGAGCTGAAAAGCCGCGAAGAAACCCAGCAGATCCAGTCCTACGTGTTCGGCGGCGAGCGCAACCTGGGCCTGTGGACGGTCAGTGGCCAGCTCGGCTACAGCAAGGCCAGCGAGAAGACCCCGGAAGGTATCGCCGGCGCCACTTTCGAGGGCAACGACGACTTTGCCGATGTCGGCTTCGGCGGCACGCGCAAGCCGAAGCTGAACATCGGCTCGGCCTTCTACGACCCGGCCAACTTCACCCTCGACGAGGTGGAGTGGGAGAAACAGAAGACCACCGACACCGAAAAGAACATCAAGCTCGACCTGGCCCGCGACTACGAGATGAGCGGCTATGCGGCGCAGGCCAAGTTCGGCGGCAAGCTCAGCCGGCGCAAGAAGGACAACGACCTGGAGGCGTGGGTCTACGAAGACCTGGGCGACTTCGGCCTGACGGACGAGCAGCTCAACCTCGGCCAGTTCGTCAGGGGGGAGGTCGACTACGGTCTCGGCCGCTTCGGCCCGGGCATCAGCGCCAAGGCCATCGAGCGCCTGCTCGCCGGGCTGAACAAGGCTGACTTCTACGACGAGGAGGAGTCGCGCATCAACGATTTCAAGATGCGCGAGGACATCAACGCCGCCTACCTGATGAACAGCGTCGACATCGACGACTGGCGCTTTATCGCCGGGATGCGCTACGAGGGCACCGAGTTCGAGGCCAAGGGCACCGGCCTGCGCGACGACGCCTATGAGTCGATCAGCAGCCGCAAGCGCTACGACCACTGGCTGCCGGGCCTGCATGCACGTTACCAGCTCGATGCCAACACGCAGATCCGCGCCGCCTGGACCAACTCGGTGGTGCGCCCGACCTTCGGCCAGCTGGCGCCGGGCTTCGTCATCGACGGCGACGAGGCCAGCTTCGGCAACCCGGACCTCAAGCCGCTGGAGTCGAGCAACTTCGACCTCGGCATCGAGCGCTACCTCGGCCGCGCCGGGGTGGTCTCGGCCTTCGCCTTCTACAAGGACATCGACAACTTCGTCTATGCCACGGACCTGGCCGGCAGCGGCGCCTGGGTCGATTTCAGCGAGGCCAACACCTTCGCCAACGGCAGTAGCGCCAAGCTGTACGGCATCGAGCTGGCCTATTCGCAGAAGTTCGACTGGCTGCCGGCACCCTGGAACGGTCTGCTGCTGGGCGCCAACGCCACCTTCAGCCGTTCCGATGCACGCATCGAAGGCCAGGGCAGCAAGCGCAGCATCGACCTGCCCAATCAGTCCGACCAGGTCGGCAACCTGACCCTGGGCTGGGAGAACGACAAGCTCAGCCTGCGCCTGGCTGCCAACTACAAATCCAGGTACCTGGCCGAAGTGGCGGCGGTGGACGACAAGGCTCACGACCTCTACGCCGATTCGCAGCTGTTCGTCGACTTCAGCGCCGGGTACTTCCTCAGCGACAACCTGCAGCTCAAGTTCGAGGCGCAGAACCTCACCGACGAGTCCTATTACCTCTACACCGGCAACCGTCGCTACAACGCCCAGTACGAGGAATACGGCCCGACCTACAAGCTCGGCCTGACCTTCACCCACTTCTAATGCACTGCCCTGCGCGCCCGCCGGGCAGCGCAGGGCGACCCGAACAAGGATCGCCCCTTTGATGAACGCTGTATTTTCTCCCGCTCCCCTGGCCGTCGCCCTGCTTGCCGGCCTGCTCGCCCTCGGCGGCTGCGAGGCGCAGACCGCGGCCGTGCAGGCGGCCGCCGCGACCCCGACGGCGCTGACGGCGCAGCCCTGGCAGCCGGCCGAGCGGATCGCCGTGGAAGACCTGCACCTGCTGGACCAGGCAACCTTCTGGCCAGGCGCGCGCTACCTGCTCAGCAGCGAGAAGCAGGGCCTCTACCTGCTCGATGAGCAGGGCGCCAGCCTGGCCCACCTGCCCGGGCGCTTCGGCGCCCTGGACCAGCGCAGCGATGCCGAGGGCCTGCTGCTGGCCAGCGTCGACATCGACCGCCAGCAGCCCATGCTGGTGGCCCTGCGCGGCGCCGAACGGCGCTGGGGCGAGCCGGTGTACCTGCCGCGCGCCAGCTTCAAGGTGGACGGCCTGTGCCTGTCGCGTGACGCGGCCGACAACCAGTTCCTGTTCCTGGTCGGCGAGGAAGGCATCGGCGAGCAGTGGCTGGTGGCCCAGGCCCTGCAGCCGCTGGCCGAGCCGCGCCTGGTGCGGCGCCTGAGCCTGCCGCCGGCCAGCGAGCATTGCCGCGTGGATGATGACGCCGAGCTGCTTTACATCAACGAGGAGAACGTCGGTCTGTGGGCCTATGCCGCCGGCGCCGAGGATGACCTGATCCGCCAGCCAGTGGGACTGCGTCAGCCGTTCGGCGATATCGCCGAGGCCATGGGCGGCATGGCGGTGGTGCCCGGTGCGGTGCTCGCGCTCGATCCGGAGGCCGGCGTGCTGCACCGCTACGCCCGCCAGGGCAAGGGCTGGCGCGCCGAGGCGCCGCTGTCGCTGCCCGGGCTGGAGGAGCCGGAGCGCCTCGGTGCGCGGACGGTCGAGGGTGGCCTGGAGCTGCTGATCGGCGGTGATAATGGCCTGCACCGCGTCCAGCTCGACTGGGCACCGGCCGCGCCGGCGCTGGCCAGGCCGCTGCCGGTGCTGACGCCGCTGGTACAGACCGACGAGGTGCCGAGTCTGGGCGACGCCGCCGACGACCCGGCGATCTGGCTGCATCCGCAGGAGCCGAGCCGCAGCCGCGTGCTGGGCACCGACAAACAGGGCGGCCTGCTGGTTTACGACCTGCAGGGCAGGCAGCTGCAGGACCTGCGCGTCGGTCGTATGAACAACGTCGATCTGCGCGCCGGCTTCGAGCTTGGCGGGCAGCGCGTCGATCTGGCCGTGGCCAGCAATCGCGACCATAACAGCCTGCACTTCTTCGCCATCGACCGCGCCAGCGGCGAGCTCAGCGACCTCGGCCAGGCGCCGACCGCGCTGAGCGACATCTACGGCCTGTGCCTGTTCCAGCAGCCCGATGGCGCCATCCACGCCATCGCCAACGACAAGGACGGCACCTTCGTGCAGTACCGCCTCGACGGCAGCAGCGGCCGTGTGCAGGCCACGCTGGCGCGCCAGTTCAAGGTCGCCAGCCAGCCGGAAGGTTGTGTCGCCGATGACCGCAACCAGCGCCTGTTCGTCGGCGAGGAGGACGTCGCGGTGTGGGTGTTGGACGCCCGCGCCGAGGTACCGGCCGAGCTGCAGCAGGTGATCGGCGTCGGCGAGGTGGTACACGACGATATCGAGGGCCTGGCCTTCTACCAGGGCGAGCAGCGCGACTACCTGGTGATCTCCAGCCAGGGCAACGACAGCTATGTGGTGCTCGACGGCCAGGCGCCCTACGCCGTGCGCGGCGCCTTCCGCATCGGCCTGGACGCCGCGCGTGGCATCGATGGCGTCTCGGAAACCGACGGCCTGGAAGTGACCTCGGCCAACCTTGGCGGCCTCTGGAGCCAGGGGATGCTGGTGGTGCAGGACGGCCGCAAGCGCATGCCCGAAGGTCGGCAGAACTACAAATACCTGCCCTGGAGCGCAGTGGCCGAGGCTCTGAGCCTGGAGTGACCGCGTTTCACCGCCTGGCCTTCGGCCGGGCGACGTAGGGCGGACTCAGGAGCGCAGCGAACAGTCCGCCGCAGCGAAGCCCTCCATCGGCAGCGGCAACCAGGCTGCCTGTAACCCTAATAGGCATGGCGCCCACCACTTTTGGCGGGCGCAGCAAGCAAGGAGTCGAAGATGCACAGTTCACTCGAACAGATGACCGTCTGGGGCCTGGTCAGCGAGGCCAGCCTGCTGGTGCAGGCGGTGATGCTCAGCCTGGTGCTGGCGTCGCTGGTCAGCTGGTACCTGATCGTCCAGCGCAGCGCCGTGCTGCGCCGCAGCGAACGCGAGGCGAAAGCCTTCCTGCAGCGCTTTCGCGGCAGCGCCGAGCTGGGCCAACTGCAGCGTGAGTGCGCCGCCGAAGCGGATCAGGACGCCGGCCTGCAGCAGCTGTTTCAGGCCGGTTACGGCGAGTACCTGCAGCTGCAGCGCGAGCCCGGCATCGCCGCCGACGCGGTGATCGAAGGGGTCGAGCGCAGCCTGCTGGTGGCCATCGCCGAACAGGAGGAGCGCCTGGAAAAAGGCCTGCCGCTGCTCGCCACGGTCGGCTCGGTGAGCCCCTACGTCGGCCTGTTCGGCACCGTCTGGGGCATCATGAACTCCTTCATCGGCCTGTCGCAGGTGCAGCAGGCGACCCTCTCCACCGTCGCCCCGGGCATCGCCGAGGCGCTGATCGCCACCGCCATCGGCCTGTTCGCCGCGATTCCCGCGGTGATCGCCTACAACCGTTTCTCCGCGCGCGTGGCAGGCCTTGGCGCGCGCTACTACAGCTTCGGCAACGAGCTGCAGGGACGCTTGCAGCGCAGGCTGCACAGCAGCGCCAGCCGCGTCGCCGCAGCGGCCTGAGGGGAACGTCATGCGCAGGCCGCAGAGCAAGCATGGCCCCAAGGCCGAGATGAATGTGGTGCCCTACATCGACGTGATGCTGGTGCTGCTGGTGATCTTCATGGTCACCGCGCCCATGCTCACCCAGGGGGTGCATATCGAGCTGCCCAAGGTGGCCGCCGAGGCGCTGCCCAGCGATAACCAGCAGCGCATCCTCACCCTGTCGGTACAGGCCGACGGCAGCTACTACTGGAACCTCGGCAGCGAGCTGGACACCGAACTGGGCGCGGCCAGCGAGCAGGCCGTGGACCTGGCGGTGATGAGCGCACGGGTGGCGCAACTGGTCGCCGAGCAGGGCGATACCCAGGTGTACATCCGCGCCGACCAGGCCGCCGACTACGCCAGTGTGGTGGCCGGTATCGCCGCCCTGCAGCAGGGTGGGGTGAGCAGCCTGGGGCTGATCACCGAGGCGCCGCAATGAGCAGCCTGACCCTGCCCGCCGAGCACGACATGCGACGCCCGCTCGTGCCGTCCGTGCACTGGCGCCGTCGTTGCGGCGCGCTGGCGGCGACCCTGGCCCTGCATCTGGGGTTGGGCGCGCTGCTGCTCGCCCATTGGCAGGTTGACGAGCCACCGGTGCCGCTGGTCAGCACGGTGCAGTTGCAACTGTTGACGCTGGCTCCACCGGCTGTGCCAGAACCGCCCGCGTCGATCCTCGAACTGCCGCAGCCGGTGGCGCCGGCGCAGCCCGATCCGACCATCGAACGCCAGCATCTGGAGCAAGCTGCCCTAGCGCGCAAACGAGCCGAGCAGCAGCGCCTTGAACAGGAGCAGCAACGCCAGCGCGAGGCTCAGCGACGTGAGCAGGAGCGCCAGCGCCGCGAGGCCGAGGCCCGCGAACAGCTGGAGCAGCAGCGCCTGGCCGAGCAGCGCGAACAGGTCGAGCGTCAGCAGGCGGCAGCGGCGGCCGAACGCGCACGTCAGGCCGAGGCTGCGGCCGCCGCCAGCCGCGAGTTCCTGCCGATTGCCAAGCAGGCCCCGACCTATCCGCAGCGTGCTCTGGACAAGGGCCTCGAAGGCCAGTGCACGGTGCGCTACCGGGTCAACGAGCAGGGCCGGGTGGAGAACCCCGAAGCCGAGCGCGACTGTCACCCGCTGTTCGTCCGCCCCTCGCTGAACGCGGCGAAGAGCTTTCGCTACCAGCCAAGGGTGATCGACGGCCGCGCCGTGGCGGTGGAGAGCGTGAGGAACACTTTTACCTACCGCATCGAATGACCACGCAGCGCAACGGAACCTGGCCCATACGCAGCCGGCCGCGGCGCGCACCATCAGTCCCCTCGCCCCTCTGGGGAGAGGGTTAGGGAGAGGGGGGCGTTCAACCGCCTAACCCCGACCCGGATGCAATCCGGGAATACCAGCCAGCACAGAGAAGCTCGATGAAGCACGATCCGCAGGACTTTCACCAACGTCTCGAAGCCCACGACGACCAGTCGATCAACCCCAGCAGCAATCCGCCCCTGTCCACGCTGATCGACCCCACCCGGCGCAACCTGCTCAAGGGCGGTCTGGGCCTGGCCGCCCTGGGCTTCTTCGGTGGCGGCCTGGCCGCCTGTAGCAAGGCGTCGGCCAGCCCGTTGCTGAATTTCACCAGCGTGCCGCTGCAGTTCGATGCGCAGTTCGACCAGGTGCTGGTGCCGCCGGGCTATCGCGCCGTGCCGTTCTTTTCCTGGGGCGACGCGGTGGAGCCCGGCGCGCCGGACTGGCGCTCGGACGCCAGCGACGACTGGCAGGCCCAGCTCAAGCAGGCGGGCGACAACCACGACGGCATGAATTTCTTCGCCTTCGAGGGCGAAGAGGATCGCGGCCTGCTGGTGATGAACCACGAGTACGTCAATCCGCCGTTGCATCCGTCCGGGGTGATCGACCAGTCGCGACCACGGCCGCTGGGCGAGGTGCGCAAGGAGCAGGCCGCCCATGGCGTTTCGGTGATCGAGGTGAGAAAAGGCTCGGACGGCCAGTGGCACAGAGTCATGGATTCGCCCTACAACCGGCGCATCAGCATGCTCACGCCGATGCGCCTGGCCGGGCCGCTGGCCGGGCTGGAGATGATGAAGACCGCCAGCGACCCCGAAGGCCTGACGGTGCTCGGCACCCTGAACAACTGCGCCACCGGTGTCACGCCCTGGGGCACCTTCCTCACCTGCGAGGAGAACTGGCACAACTACTTCATCAATCGCGACCAACAGGATTATGAGCGCCGTGTGTCGCACAAGCGCTACGGCCTGGCCACCGAGGGCACCAGCAAGAACTACGCCTGGGAAACCGCCGACGCGCGCTTCGACGCCACGCCCTATGCCGACCAGCCCCACGGCGGCCACGTCAACGAACCGCACCGCTTCGGCTGGGTGGTGGAGATCGACCCCTTCGACCCCAGTGCGCAGCCGATCAAGCGCACCGCCTTCGGCCGCTTCAGCCGCGAGTGCGCGGCGCTGGCGCTCGGAGAGGACGGGCGCATGGCCTTCTATTCGGGCGACGACGCACGCGGCGAGTACGTCTACAAGTTCGTCCCGAGCGGGCGTTTCGACGCCGCCAATGCTCGCGCCAACCGCGATCTGCTGGACGAAGGCACCCTGTACGCGGCACGTTTCGATGCCGACGGCAGCGGCCAGTGGCTGGCCCTGGTTCACGGGCAGAACGGTCTGAGCGCCGAGCACGGCTTCGCCAGTCAGGCCGAGGTGCTGCTCAACGCCCGCGCCGCCGCCGACCACGCCGGCGCCACGCCGATGGATCGCCCGGAGTGGGCGGCGGTGCACCCCAGAACGCGCGAGGTCTATGTCGCCCTGACCAACAACGACGGCCGTGGCGACAAGCAGCCCACGGACGCCGCCAACCCGCGTCCGCACAACCTGCACGGGCAGATCCTGCGTTTCAACGAACAGGGCGGCGATCCCACCGCCACCGCCTTCACCTGGGAGCTGTTCCTCCTGGCCGGCGAGGCCAGGGGCGCGCGGACTGCTGGCGGCGAGCCGATGCCGGCCAACCTCACCGGCACCGTCAACGGTGACATCTTCTCCTCGCCGGACGGTCTGGCCTTCGACGCCGCCGGGCGCCTGTGGATCCAGACCGACTACGACGACGAAGAGGCGCCGATGCAGGGCATGGGTTGCAACATGATGCTCTGCGCCGACCCCGCCACCCGCGAGGTGCGCCGCTTCATGGTCGGCCCGCGCGGCTGCGAGATCACCGGCCTGGCCTGGAGCCCGGACGGCAAGGCGATGTGGGCCAATATCCAGCACCCGAGCCTCAGCTACCCGGCCAGCGATGGTCGCAGCCGCCCGCGCTCGACCACCGTGCTGGTGACCCGCCTCGACGGCGGAGTGATCGGCAGCTGATCGCCGCGCACCCTACGAGATCAGGCCGCCTGGCGCTCGGCGTGCAGTTGCTCGAACCAATCCAGCGTCTCGTCCCACAGACGCTGCGCCGCAGGGCGGAAATAACCCATATGGCCGATGGCGCCCAGGCCCTCTGCCTGCGAGTCGAGCGTGCGCGCCTGGTAGGGCGCATTCACATAGGCGGCCATGAAGGCATCGCGTGATGCGGGCGGTGCCCAAAGATCGTCCAGGCTGTTGAGCGCCACCATCGGTGTGTTGACCTGAGCGAAGCGCTCGGCCAGCCCCGGCATCTGCGGATCGTCGAAGAAGTAGCGCGGGAAGCGGCACCAGCGCTTCCACTGACGGTACACGCCCAGCGGCAGATCCTCGCCCATGCCCAGTTTGCTCCAGGCCAGGTAGCCCTTGTAGCGCGTCATCAGCGGGCCGATCAGGCGCCACATGGCCAGCACGCGCACCTGCTCGGCCCTGGGCATCCAGCCGTGCCAACCGGCGCCGGTACCGAAGGTGTAGAAGCCGGCGACCTGATCATGATTGGGCAGCAGGCCAAAGGCGTGACCGCCGAACGAATGGCCGATCATGAACAGCGGGCGCTCGGCGTGCCGGTGTTGATCCACCGCCGCGGCCAGGTCGAGATGAGCCCAGTCGAGATACTCCATCTCGAATCCGCGCAGGCTGTCTGGCTTGGATTGGCCGATGCCGCGGTAGTCCAGGGTCATGGTGTTGAAACCACGGCTGGCGGCGTGTTCGGCAAAACGGCGATAGAAACCTTGCGGCACCCCGGTGGCGCCGGCGATCAGCAATTGTGCCTGGGGGCGCTCGGCGTGATAGCGCGTCGCGGTCAGCTGGTAGTCGTCGAGGGCGAGCAGGGGCAGGGTTTCGCGGCGGATGGCTGTGTTCATGCTGGCGGGGACTCCGTGCGATGCTGGCGGGTCAGGTGGAGCAGGGTGGCGACGGCCTGTTTCAGCGGCTCGCTGCTGCCGGCGACACGTGCTTGCAGCAGACCGCCTTCGTAGAGCGCGACGAACAAGGCCGCGAGCCCTTCTGGCTGTGGATAACCATGACGTTGCAACTGCTGCTGCAGTGCCTGGCGAATGGCGGTGAAGGCATTGGCCAGGGCTGCACGAATTTCATGATCTTGCGGGCCGCTTTCCAGGGCCACGGTGGCCAGCGGGCAGCCGCGCTCGAAGGCGCTTTCCTGCAACTGGCCAAGCGCGCCCTGTAGCCAGATAGTCAGCGCATCGAGTGGATCGGACTGACGCTCGAAGAGCGCAGCGAACGCCTGCTCGGCGCGCTGGCCGACACGCTCGATGGCGGCCACGGCCAGTTCGGTCTTGCCGTTCGGGAAGTGGTGATAAAGGCTGCCCTTGGGCGCATCGGCGGCGGCCAGCAGTTCGTTCAAACCAACGCCATGCAGCCCCTTGCGTTGCAGGGCATCGATCATGGCGTCGATCAGTTTGTCGCGAGTGGTCTTGGTCATGGTCTGGATTATGTAGACCGGTCGGTCTAGTTGCCAGTGTCATTCAGGCCACAGATCAGGGTATATCGGCACAGTGGAGCGCCGCCCAATAGGCGGCGCGCGGTATCAGGCCTGCTTGGCCACCCAGGCGGCATAGGCGTCGATGAACTTCTGCAGGAACGGCTTGATGCCGTCGCTGAGTACGCCGTTCTCGTCGAAGAAGTTGCCGGCGCCACCGAGATAAGCCTCCGGCTGCTGCAGCACATGCACGTCGAGGAACACCAGGCACTGGCGCAGGTGATGGTTGGCACCAAAGCCACCAACGGCACCCGGCGAGGCGCTGAGCACGGCGCCTGGTTTACCGCTGAAGCCGCTCTGGCCATACGGACGCGAGCCGACATCGATGGCGTTCTTCATCGGCGCCGGGATCGAGCGGTTGTATTCGGGGGTGATGAACAGCACCGCATCGGCCGCCTTGAGCTTGCTGCGAAATGGCGCGTAGGAGGCCGGAGCGGTATCGCCGTCGGCGTCTTCGTTGTACAGCGGCAGGTCGCCGATCTCGAGGATTTCCAGGTTCAGCGAGGCCGGCGCCAGGTCGGCCAGCGCCAGCGCCAGTTTGCGGTTGATGGAGGCTTTGCGCAGGCTACCGACCAGCACGGCGACGTTGTAGGTCTTGCTCATGTGAACTCCAGAAGGCGTGGTGAGGAAGGAACAACCACTATAGACCCCGGATGTTTCAGCAGGTGCTGAATGCATCCAGCAGATCTTCGCTGAAGGCCTTCTGCGCCTCGCTGGGCGGATGGCCACGGTGACTGGCCAGGCGAAACTGCACGGTGAAATCCCAGGTGCCGGGCAGCGCGCGCAGGCCGCCGCGGTTCACCCAGGGCTGGGCGATGTGCTCGGGCAGATAGCCCAGGTGCGCGCCAGAGAGGAT